>Ga0335079_10001894_pt1 | contig 23990 bp, 27 predicted proteins | sample Lox_Sample_33_FD_206719 | JGI IMG/M metagenome (GOLD analysis project Ga0335079, IMG submission 206719) | Soil microbial communities from Loxahatchee National Wildlife Refuge, Florida, United States - Lox_Sample_3.3 | ecosystem: Environmental > Terrestrial > Soil > Wetlands | place: USA...
GTTGGCCGTGCTGGGTCCGGTTACGCAGCTGGGCGTCGGCGAGCTCCTCTGGCAGGGCCGCGCGCTCGGGGCCCTCACCGCGAGCGTCGCCGTGCACGGTGGCGCGCTCGAGGCGAGCGAGGTACACATCGACGGCGCGGACGAGCAGGCGCGCGCCACGCTGCGCTGCGGCCTCGAACGGTGCGGCGCGAGCTTCAGCCTCGAGACTCGCGATGCCGCTGCGACACTCGCGCGCCTGGGGTTTCGCGCCGACCTCACCGCCTCGCACGCCGCGGCGAGCGGCGAGATCGAGTGGGCGGCCGCCGCTCCCTCGCTCGCCGATGCACACGGGCGGCTGCATCTCGCGTTCGAGCACGGACTCGTGCGCGGCCGGGCACCCGAGGCCGCGGCTCCGGTGCTCGGGCTCCTGGGCGTTCCTGGACTGGTCTCGGCCACGGGATTGCCCGAGCTGCCGTTTGCGCGCCTCAGCGTGGATTTCGCGCTCGCGGGCGGTGAGGCCACGACCTCGAACCTGCACCTCGACGGGGATACCGAGATCCTGCTGCGCGGACGCATGGGGCTGGTGGCGCACGACTATGCGGCCGAGGCATGGGTGTTGAAGGGCGAGGAGCGGCTGCCGGCCGCGGTGCGCGGCCTCGCGCCGGGTCCGCGGCTGGCGGCGCTGTGGATGTCGTTGCGGGAGTTGTTCGCCGGCGCGAACCGCGAGCGCGTGGCGTTACGCTTGCACGGCACGTGGGATGACCCCATGGTGACGGTTGGGGACTGAAGGCCGGAAAGACCACCGATGAAAGTCGCTGCCATACAGATGACCTCGGGGCCGGAGGTCGTGGCCAACCTGGAGCAGGCCGGGGCGTTGCTCGCGGAGGCGGCGCAACGCGGCGCACGCCTCGCGGCGCTGCCGGAGAACTTCTCCTTCATGGGCCTCAAGGACGCCGACAAGCGTGCGGTCGCCGAGGCCGACGGCGGCGGTCCGGTACAGGATTTTCTCGCCGCGACGGCGCGGCGGCTCGAGCTGTGGATCGTAGGGGGCACTACGCCCCTCAGGAGCGGCGCCGACGGACGCGTCGCCGCCGCCTGCCTGGTCTACGACGCCGAAGGCGCCCGGGTGGCGCGCTACGACAAGATCCACCTGTTCGACGTCGACATACCCGGGCGTGCCGAGACCTATCGGGAGTCGGCCAATGTGGCCCCGGGCACGCGGCCGGCCCTCATCGACACCCCGGTGGGAAGGCTCGGTTTGTCGGTATGCTACGACGTGAGGTTTCCGGAGCTGTACCGACAGCTGAGCGCCGCGGGGGCGCAGCTGCTGTCGGTGCCGTCGGCGTTCACGGCGCCTACCGGGCGCGCGCACTGGGAGACGCTGCTGCGCGCGCGGGCCATCGAGAACCTCTGCTACGTGATCGCACCCGCGCAGTCCGGCATCCATCCGAGCGGACGCGAGACCTATGGAGACAGCATGATCGTCGACTACTGGGGCCGGATACTGCAGCGCGTGCCGCGCGGGCGCGGCTGCGCGCTGGCCGAGATCGATCTCGCGCACCAGGAGAGCGTGCGCGCGAGCTTCCCGGCCCTGAGCCACCGCGCGCTCACACCGGAAGCCTCGCGATGAGCACGCCGCCGAGCGCTCCGGCCGCGCCGAGCGCGCAGCCGGCTCGCGACCCGCTGAGCGTCGCGCGCGAGCTGATTCTCGCGCCCGGCGGGCTCGACGATCGCCGCCTCGACAACGTGCTCGGCCAGGTGCTGATGCACTCGGTGGATTTCGCAGACCTCTACTTCCAGCTCACCCACCAGGAGTCGTGGTCGCTCGAGGACGGCATCGTCAAGGACGGCAGCGCCAGCATCGAGCAGGGCGTGGGTGTGCGGGCGCTCGCCGGCGAGAAGACCGGATTCGCCTATTCCGACGAGATCGTGCTGCCGGCGCTCGAGGAAGCGACGCGCGCCGCGCGCGCCATCGCCGTGCAGGGCGGGGAGCGGCGGGTGAGTGCCTGGCGCGCCGCGCAGGGTCATCGCCTGTACCTGCCGGCGGATCCCGCCGCCGCGCTCGCCACCGCCGACAAGGTGGCCTGGCTCGAGCGCGCCGACCGCGAGGCGCGCCGTCTCGACCCACGCATCGTGCACGTCAATGCCAGCCTGGTCGCGGTGCACGAGGTGGTGCTCATCGCCAACAGCGAGGGCCAGCTGGCCGCGGACGTGCGGCCGCTGGTGCGCTTCAACATCTCGGTGCTGGTCGAGCAGAACGGCCGGCGCGAGCAGGGCTACGCCGGAGCCGGCGGACGCTATTCGCTCGCCGAGCTCGTGGCCGGCGACAAGCCGCTCGCGCTGGCGCGCGAGGCGGTGCGCCAGGCGCTGGTGAATCTCGAGGCCGTGCCGGCGCCCGCCGGCACCATGACCGTGGTGCTCGGCCCTGGCTGGCCGGGGATCCTGCTGCACGAGGCCATCGGCCACGGGCTCGAAGGGGATTTCAACCGCAAGGGCACCTCGGCGTTCGCCAACCGCATCGGTGAGCGCGTGGCGGCGCCCGAGTGCACGGTGGTCGACGACGGCACGCTCGCCGCGCGCCGCGGCTCGCTCAACATCGACGACGAGGGTACGCCGACCCAGTGCACGACGCTCATCGAGAACGGCGTGCTGCGCGGCTACATGCAGGATCGCCTCAATGCGCGGCTCATGGGAGTCGCCGCCACCGGCAACGGCCGGCGCGAGTCCTTCGCGCACGCGACGCTGCCGCGCATGACCAACACCTACATGCGCCCCGGCCCCCACGATCCCGGCGAGATCATCCGTTCGGTCGCGCGCGGCATCTACGCGGTCAACTTCGGCGGCGGACAGGTGGACATCACCTCGGGAAAGTTCGTGTTCTCCGCCAGCGAGGCCTATGCGATCGAGAACGGGCGCGTCACGACGCCGCTCAAGGGCGCGACGCTCATCGGCAACGGGCCCGATGTGCTGACGCGCGTCTCCATGGTGGGCAACGATCTGAAGCTCGATGAGGGCGTGGGCACGTGCGGCAAGGAGGGTCAGAGCGTGCCCGTCGGAGTGGGCCAGCCTACGCTCAGGATCGACGCGCTCACGGTGGGCGGCACGGCCTGAGGCGTGTCGGTTCCCGGGGACGTCGTCGTTCCCCGACATTCTCCATTCTCGACGGCTTGAGCCAATATGTGCCCTATGCGGGCACGCGGCGATCCGTGATGCTCGGCCTCGCGGGCGGAGCAGGATCGCCCCCGAGCGCGCAGGCAGGCGCGGCCCGCATCGCCCTCAGGACATAATGGGGAGCGTTGGCAGGTTTGTGAATTTCCACACGCCCGCGAAAGGGCCGAGTCCGTAGCGTGCATCCGGCCGACAACGCCGCAGGAAGGACGAGACGATGCAAGCCGAACCCAACATCTCGATGTCCGATACCTCCACCCTGAAGCTGCCCGCGGAGCTGCTGGCGGAGCTCAAGCGCCACGCCAAGCAGAAGACCGACTTTCGCGTCGAGGGCTGGAAGCCGTCGTTTTTCGACCGCTTGCTGGGGATGCTGGGACTCAAGTAGCGCCGGCTGCGGGCCATTTCCCACGGCGGTATGCGCCGCCCGTGCCGGCAAGATAGGATGCCGGCATGGAGCGCCGCCACCTGTCCCGTCCCGTCTACGAGGGCCTGCCCTGGTTCTACATGGCCTGCGGCCTCGCGGCGCTGCTCGCGAGCTACCTGCTCGCCGCGCACGGCATCGTGAGCCTGGCGGTCGGCGCGCTGGGGCTCGCGGCGCTGCTGTACGGCTTCGTCGTATTGCTGCGCCGCCGGGACTACCGGGCGCTGCGCAGCCAGTACGGTAATCCCGACTCGCTCAGCGACGACGATTCCACCTGAGCCGCCGGGCCTCAGCCGCCCGCATGGCGCTTGTCCTTGGGTTCGCCCTCGGCGTCGGCGGGGGGCGCCGCGTGCAGCTCCGGGATCTCGTTCAGTCCCGGCAGCGCCGGTATGCGCGGCAGCGTGTCGGAGGAAGCCGGGCGGCCGCGCGCCGCGCGCTCATCGACGTAGATCAGCTCGTGCTTGCCGATGAGCACGACGTCGCCGTCGTTGAGGTAATGGCGCCGCACGCGCGCCGATTTCACGTAGATGCCGTTGGTGCTGTTGAGGTCCTCGATCACGCACGAGTGCGCGGTGGTGATGATCTGGCAGTGATGGCGGCTGACGAAGCGGCTGTCGATGTGCACGTCGTTGTCGGGCGTGCGCCCGACGATGAGCCGGCCGATGCGCAGCGGGACCTCCTGTACGGTGCGCCCGTCGGTGGCCACCAGGAGCTTGCCGACCGTCTCGGCCGCCGACGTCGGGCGCGCGGGCTCGTGCGCCTGGGGCTCCGCCGCGGCGCTCGCCGGCGGCGCTGCGGCGGCCGGCGTCGGCTGCAGCGCGGTCGCCGCCGGGTGCGGGGCCTGCGCAGCGGGCGGCGGCGCCTCCACGCCCTCGTGGCTGCGCGCCGCGTACGGCGCCCAGCGCAGCTCGGCCACCGCGCTGGCGACGTCGGCCCCGCGCACCGAGTCGCGGCTCTCCGTGAAGGCCGCCATCATCGCGGTGTCGCACAGCGTGTTGATGAGGCGCGGCACGCCGCCGGTGTAGCGGTAGATCTCGTGGAAGGTATCGGGCGCGAAGATCTCGTGATCCCCGGCGCCCGCCACCTCGAGCCGATGCTCGATGTAGGCACGGGTCTCGGCCTCGGTCAGCGTCGTCAGATGAAAGCGCAGCCGCACGCGCTGCGTGAGCTGCTCGAGGCGGGGCGAGTTGAGCGTCTGGTTGAGCTCGGGCTGTCCGGCGAGAATGATGCGCAGCACCTTCTCCTTGGTGGTCTCGACTCCCGACAGCAGGCGGATCTCCTCGAGTACCCGGGGCTCGAGATTCTGCGCCTCGTCGACGATCAGCAGCACCTTGCGTCCGGCGGCATGCTGCTCGATGAGGAAGTTGTTGAGGGTGCTGATGAGCTCGGACTTGCGCATCTTGAAGGGCGAGAAGCCGAACTGCACCAGCACCGCCTGCAGGAAGTCGGTGGCGGTCACCTGGGTCTGATTGATCTGCGCCACCACGACGTCGGCCGGGAGCTCCTTGAGGAACGACTCGATCAGCGTGGTCTTGCCCGAGCCGATCTCGCCTGTGATCACCACGAAGCCGTCGGTGAACCAGACGGTCGACTCCATATAGGCCTTGGCCCGGGCGTGTTGCTTCGACAGGTAAAGGAACTGCGGGTCCGGGCTTAAACGGAACGGCAGCTCCTTGAGTTTGAAGGGCTCGAGGTACATGCGAGTCGGACTCGCAGGGGATGTTACGGGATGCGCACCCCGCGGGCCAATTCGGCGGCCAGACGCCGCGCACGCGCATCCCTGCGGGCGGCGCTCGACTCGACGACGGTACAGTGTCCGACCTTGCGCCCCGGCCGCGGCTGCTTGCCATAATCGTGGAGGTGCACCCCCTCGAGCGCCAACAGCCGCGCGCGCGGCGGCACGCGCCCGATCAGGTTGATCATGGCGCTGTAGCCCAGCGCGCGGGTCGATCCGAGCGGCAGTCCCAGGATCGCGCGCAGGTGGTTCTCGAACTGGCTCGTGGCCGCGCCCTCGATGGTCCAGTGGCCGGAGTTGTGGACCCGCGGGGCCATCTCGTTGGCGATCAGCACGCCGCCGCGCACGAAGAACTCGATGGTGAGGATGCCGCGGTAGCGGAAATGCGCGAGCACGCGCTTCAGGTAGCGCGCCGCGAGCAGCTGCCAGCGCTCGGGTCCGTAGGGCGCGCAGGTGAGGCGCAGGATCCCGGCGCCGTGCACGTTGCCGCACAAGGGATAGATCGCCACTTCGCCGCGGGCGCCGCGCGCGCCGATCACCGAGACCTCGCAGTCGAACGGCACCCACTCCTCGTAGAGGAGCGGCGCGGCGCCGAGGCGCGCCCAGGCACGCCCGGCGTCCGCGCGCGTGCGCAGCAGCGCCTGTCCCTTGCCGTCGTAGCCGAGGCGGCGCGTCTTCAGCACGCCCGGCAGTCCCACCGTGGCGAGCGCCGCCACGAGGTCGGCGTGCGAGTCGACCGCGCGCCAGCGCGTAGTTGGAATCCCGAGCTGCGCGAACAGGCGCTTCTCGCTGACGCGGTCCTGGCCGCAGGCGAGCGCCGCAGGCGGCGGGGCGATGCGCAGCGGCCGCGCGCCGCGCTGCATCGCGCGCAGGCTCGCGACGGGAACGTTCTCCCAGTCGAAGGTCACCACCTCGCAGCGCCGCGCCAGCTGCTGCAGGAGGCGCTTGTCGGTGAAGGCGCCGGTGAGCTGCGGCGCCACCTGGCCGGCGGGCGCATCGCGCGCCGGGTCGAGGCACAGGAAATCCAGGCCGAGCGGATAGCCCGCCAAAGCGAGCATGCGGCCGAGCTGGCCGGCGCCCACGATGCCGACGGTCATGAGTGCTTCGGTTGGCGCGGATCGGGGTTGCCGAGCACGCCTGCGGTCTGCTCCCGGCGGAATTCCTCGAGCGCCTTGTGAACCGGGGGGTGGCGGTTGGCGAGGATGGCCGCGGCGCACAGCGCCGCATTGGTGGCCCCGGCGCTGCCTATGGCGAAGGTCGCCACGGGAACGCCCGCGGGCATCTGCACGATCGACAGCAGGGAATCGAGACCGCCGAGCGTCTTCGACTGCACCGGCACGCCGAGCACCGGCAGGGTGGTCTTCGCGGCGGCCATGCCGGGCAGGTGTGCGGCACCGCCCGCGCCCGCGATCAGCACCTCGAGCCCGCGCGCACGCGCGCCGGAGCAGTATTCGAACAGCAGATCGGGCGTGCGGTGCGCCGAGACCACGCGCACCTCGTAGGCTATCCGCAGGCGATCGAGGGTATCGGCGGCGGCCTGCATCGTCTCCCAGTCGGAAGCTGAGCCCATGATGATGCCGACGAGGGCTTGCATCAGGGCATTGTATCGAACAATGCGCGCAGAGCGCGAAACAACTCGCGCGACGCGCCCGAGCGGCCCGCGCGACGCAGCCGCTCGTTCTGGGCCGCGCTCACGCGCCGCGTCCACTCGGCGGCATCGATGCCCGGGTGCGCGCGCTCGAGCTCGGCGAGCGCCGCACTGCCGCCCTCGATGAGGCGGTCGCGCCATTCCTCTACGCGGCGGAAGCGCTCGGCCTCGCGCGCACTGACCGCGCCGCGCGCGGCGAGCGCCGCGCGCAGCGGCGCCGGATCGAGCGCGCGCATCAGTTTGCCGATGTACTGGCGCTGACGCGCGGCGGCGGCGCGACTGGTGATGCGGCGAGCGGCGCGCACCGCCGCGGCGAGCTCCTCCGGCAGGGCGAGGGCGGCGAGCTCGCCGTCGGGCAGGGCGATCAGCGCCTCGCCGAGGTCCTGGGCGGCGTGCGCCGCGCGCTTGGCGGCGCTCTTGCTGGGCCGCTCGGCTGCGGCTGCGTCCTCGTCGCTGTCGTGCCCTGGTGTCATGTGCGGTGCGCCTGGCTGCTACAATTTACGCCCGATTTCCGCATCCCATCACGCATCATGCAGTTGACCTCCGAGCCGGCAGGCGCCGGGCAGCTCACCGGCCTCACGAGCTTCGCGCTCGAGGAGGCGCAGCGTCAGGGTGCCTCGCAGTGCGAGGTCGACGCCTCGGTGAGCCGCGGCCTGTCGGTGAGCGTGCGTCTCGGCGAGGTGGACACCGTCGAGTATCAGCGCGACCGCGGCCTGGCGGTGACCGTGTACTTCGGCAAGCGCAAGGGCTCGGCCAGTACCGCCGATCTCGGCCGCAGTGCGCTGCTCGAGACGGTCGCCAAGGCCTGCGCGATCGCCCGCTACACGGCCGAGGACGCCTATGCCGGGCTCGTCGAGCCGGAGGCCCTCGCCCGCGACATTCCCGACCTCGATCTCGACCACCCCTGGGACCTCTCTCCCGAGAGCGCCATCGAGCTGGCGCGCGGCTGCGAGGCCGCCGGGCTCGCGGTCGATGCGCGCGTCAGCAATTCCGAGGGTGCCTCGGTAGGCAGTCAGCGGCACAGCGGGGTGTACGGCAACTCGCACGGCTTCCTCGCCGGCTACTCCGCCACCAGCCACTCCATCAGCTGCTCGCTCATCGCCGAAGAGGGCGGGGAGATGCAGCGGGATTACTGGTACAGCGTGGCGCGCGCCGCTGCCGATCTCGAGGACGCCGCCCGCATCGGCCGCACCGCCGGCGAGCGCGCCCTGGCGCGCCTCGGTTCGCGGCGCCTGAGCACGCGCAAGGCGCCGGTGGCGTTCACGCCCGACATGGCGCGCGGTCTCATCGGGCATTTCATCGGCGCCATCCGCGGCACGAGTCAGTACCGCAAGGCCTCGTTCCTGCTCGATGCAGCCGGCACGCAGGTGTTTCCCGCGTTCCTGCAGATGCACGAGCGCCCGCATCTGCCCAGGGCGCTCGCCAGCAGCCCGTTCGACCAGGAGGGTGCCGCCACGCACGATCGCGAGCTGGTGCGCGACGGCGTGCTCGACGGCTACGTGCTCGGCAGCTACTCGGCACGGCGGCTGGGGCTCAAGACCACGGGCAACGCCGGCGGCATCCACAATCTGATCGTGGCGGCGCGCGCGGGCGCGCTCAGCCCCGAGCAGTTTCTCGCGCGTCTCGATCGCGGACTGCTCGTGACCGAGCTCATGGGGCAGGGAGTCAACGGAGTGACCGGCGACTACTCGCGCGGGGCGAGCGGTTTCTGGGTGGAGAACGGCGTAATTCAGTACCCGGTGCACGAGGTCACGATCGCCGGGAACCTGAAGCGCATGTATCTCGACATCGCCGCGGTCGGCACCGACGTCGACGCGCGCGGCGCCGTCCGCAGTCCCTCGCTCCTCGTCAGCGAAATGACGATTGCCGGTGAGTGACCAGCGCCGGACGCGGCGCTTCCTCGACCAGCTGGCGCAGGGTGAGATCGCCGCAGCGGCTGCGGCGGGCCTCCTCGAGGCTCGCGAGCACGCGGTCGACCGGGGGCACCGGCAGATCGCGCGGCGCGACGTGGCCGCTGCGATCGCTGCGCGCGAGATCCAGGATCTCGTGCACCGGAATGTGGCCGAGGTCGCGCGCGGGGCTGAGCTCGTCCTCATCGGTCACGATGAGGAGCCCGGCGCGCTCGAGCGTGGCGGCCATGTGCGCCACGGCGATGCCCGGCAGGCCGAGCTCGTTGGCGAGGCGGTTCACGGTCCAGCGAGTCCCGCCGGCGACGTGCGCACGGCCAACGAAGTACATCAGCCTGAGCGAGAGCTCCTCGAGCTCCGTGGCCGAGAGGCGCAGCTGCTGCAGTCCCAGGCGCAGATAGGCGGGATTCTGCACATAGAAGGAGAGTTGCGCCCCGGCGAGCAGGATGACCCAGCCGAAGTAGGTCCACAGCAGCCCCGCCACCACGAAGGCGAATCCCGCGTACACGATCGTGAGGCGGGTCGAGTACACGACGAATGCCGTGAATACCTTGCCGACCGCCGCCCACAGCACGCCGCCGACGACCGCCCCGGTGAGCGCGGCACGCCACTGCACCCGGGTATTCGGCACCATGGTGTAGAGCGCCGTGAAAAACGCGCTCACCATGGCATAGGGGGCGAGCGCGATGCCGGCGGCGCGCAGCCATTGGAGCGGCGGCAGGCGCAGCCGCGCGACCTCCTGCATCGGGGCGCTCGCGAGCGCGTGCTGGGTGAGCCCGACGAAGGCGACCAGCAGCACCGGACCGGCGACCAGCAGGGCGGAGTATTCCGCCAGGCGCCGCGCGAAGCTGCGCGGCTGCTCGACGTGCCACAGGAAGTTGAAGCTGTCCTCGACCTTCTTGATCGTGCCGATCAGGGTCCAGGCGAGCAGCGCGAGTCCCACCGATCCGACGACGCCGCTCGAGACGCGGTTGGCGAACTGCACCACGCGGGTGGTGAGGTCGGTGGCCGCGGGCTCGCCGACCGGCGCGAAGAACTGATAAACGAGCGGCACCAGGTCGCGCTGCCCGCCGAAGTACTTGAGGATCGCGAAGCTGAAGGCGAGCAGCGGGATGAGCGACAGCAGCGTCGTGTATACGAGGCTCATGGCGCGCAGGTTGATGTCGCCGCGCGACAGGTCGCGAAGCACGGCGTACGGGTAGCGCAGGAAGCGCAATACGGCGCCGGCGATGCCGCTGCGCTGCGAGGCCGGGCCGAAGAAGCACCAGTCGAGAAAGCGCCAGATGCGCAGCCACATCGGCCAAGGATACAGTGCCGGGGGCGGCGCCGGTGGTGAGATGACCGTGAACCCGCGATACCCGCAGCGCATCGTCTGTCTGACCGAGGAGACCACCGAGACCCTCTATCTCTTGGGGGAGGACCGGCGCATCGTCGGTATCTCCGGCTTCACCGTGCGTCCGCCGCGTGCGCGGCGCGAGAAGCCGCGCGTCTCGGCCTTCACCAGCGCCCGCACGGCGCGCATCCTCGAGCTCGCGCCCGACCTGGTGCTCGGCTTCTCGGATCTGCAGGCGGACATCGCCGCCGAGCTCACGCGCGCGGGTCTCAACGTCCATGTCTTCAACCAGCGCAGCGTGGAGGAGATCCTCGCGATGATCTGTACCCTGGGAGGCATGATCGGCTGCGAGACCAAGACGGCGGCGCTCCTCGCCGAGCTCGAGGCGGGACTCGCCGCGGTGCGCAGCGCCGCCGCCGGGCTCAGCCGGCGGCCGCGCGTCTACTTCGAGGAGTGGGATGAGCCGCTGATCTCCGGGATCCGCTGGGTGTCGGAGCTCATCGGCATCGCCGGTGGCGAGGAGTGCTTTCCGGAGCTCGCGCGCGAGCCGCTCGGGCGCAACCGCATCATCGCCGACCCGCTCGAGGTAGTGCGCCGGGCGCCCGACATCGTACTCGGCTCGTGGTGCGGCAAGAAGTTCCGCCCCGGGCAGGTCGCGGCGCGCGCCGGCTGGGACGCGCTCCCCGCGGTGCGCACCGGGTTCGTGCGCGAGATCAAGTCGGCCATCATCCTGCAGCCGGGTCCCGCGGCGCTCACCGACGGACTGCGGGCGCTCGCGACGGTAATTGCCGAGTGGGACGACGAAGTCGCTCCCTGATCAATGCATTCCGCGCCGCGCGCGGATGAGATCGTAGGCCTCGATGATCTGCTGGGTGCGCTGCTTGGCGTGGGCGAGCATCGACTCCGGCAGCCCGTTGGCCTTGAGCTTGTCGGGATGGTGGCGGTTGAGCTGGCGGCGGTAAGCCTTGACCACCTCGGCGTCGCTCGCGCCCGGCTCGGTCTCGAGCACGCGGTAGGCCTGTGCGAGCGACTCGGCGTGCGCGGCGCCGCCGCCCGCGCGCTGCTGCTGGAAGCCGCCGCGCTGGATGCGCAGCACCGTCTCGATCTGCGCGAGCTCGAACTCGGAGACGCGGGTGGCGGCTGCGATGCGCCGCATGATCGGCCGTACCGGACCCTCCAGGTTGTTCCCCGCCAGCGCGGCGCGCACCTGGATCTCGAGGAAGATGCGCAGGATGTCGGGCCGCCCGCGGCACGCGGCGCGCAGCTCCCCGAGCTCGCCCACGAGATCGAAATCGGCCTGCTTGCCGGCCGTGAACAGCTCGATCGCCGTGCGCACCTGCGCGGAATCGAGCCGCAGGTCCGACATCACGGCGCGCGCCGCGGCGATCTCCTGCTCGGACACGCGCCCGTCGGCCTTGGCGACATAGCCCATGACGCGGAACGTGGCGCGGAAGAAGCGCTCGCTGATCGCCGCGACGTCCGCGCGCGGGGTGCCCGGCTCGCCGTCGTCCTCCTGCGCCTGGTCGAACTGATGGCCGAGCAATACCCCGACCGCAACGCCGATCGGGCCGAAGGCGAGCCCGATCAGTCCGCCGGCGACTTTGCCGATCCATTTCATGCCGGCCGCCATGTCAACGTATAGTACCAAGCGCATGCCCGCGCCCACCGTGTACCGCACCCAGCTCGCCGGCCTCGAGCGGCTGCATGAAGGCAAGGTGCGCGACATCTATGCGGTCGACGCCGACACGATGCTCATCGTGACCACCGATCGCCTGTCGGCCTTCGACGTGGTGTTGCCCGATCCGATCCCGGACAAGGGCCGGGTGCTGAACACCATCTCGAATTTCTGGTTTGCGAAGCTTTCCCATCTGGTCCCGAACCATCTCACCGGCCGCTCGCTGGAGAGCGTCGTGCGCGATCCGGCCGAGCGCGCCCTGCTCGAAGGCCGCGCGGTGGTGGTGCGGCGCCTGCAGGCGCTGCCGATCGAGGCGGTGGTGCGCGGTTATCTCATCGGCTCGGGCTGGAAGGACTACCAGAAGACCGGGACACTGTGCGGGATCGCGCTGCCCGGGGGCCTGCCGCTCGCCGGTGTACTGCCCGAGCCGCTCTTCACGCCCGCGACCAAGGCGGAGGCGGGCGCGCACGATGAGAACATCAGCTTCGAGACCATGGCGCAACGCGTCGGCGCGCCCCTCGCCGCGGGCGTGCGCGATACCGCGCTGGCGCTGTACCGCTTTGCGGCCGCGCACGCCCGGGCGCGCGGCATCATCATCGCCGACACCAAGTTCGAGTTCGGTGTCGACGCCGCCGGCACGCTCACGCTGATCGACGAGGTGCTTACGCCCGACTCCTCGCGCTTCTGGCCGGCCGATGGCTACCGCCCCGGCGTGAGCCCGCCGAGCTTCGACAAGCAGTTCGTGCGCGACTATCTCGAGACGCTCGACTGGGACAAGCGCGCGCCGGGCCCGAAGCTGCCGCCGGATGTGATCGCGCGCACCAGCGCCAAGTACCGCGAGGCGCTCGAGCGGCTGACCGCGCCGTGAGCGCTGCGCGGATTCGCAGTGCGGTAGACTAGCCTCATGCAGCCGTGGATTGCCCCGTCGATTCTATCCGCGGATTTCGCGCGCCTCGGCGCCGAGGTCGAGGAGGTGCTGGAAGCGGGCGCCGATCTCGTCCACTTCGACGTGATGGACAATCATTACGTGCCCAATCTCACCATCGGGCCGATGGTGTGCGAGGCACTGCGCAAGCACGGAATCGCCGCCCCCATCGACGTGCACCTGATGGTGCGTCCGGTCGACCGCATCGTGCCGGACTTCGCCGCCGCCGGCGCCACCTTCATCACCTTCCATCCGGAGGCGAGCGAGCACGTCGATCGCACCATCGCGCTCATCCGCGAGCACGGCTGCCGCCCGGGACTGGTGTTCAATCCCGCCACCCCGCTCGACCATCTCGACTACACGCTCGATGCTCTGGACATGGTACTCATCATGTCGGTGAATCCCGGCTTCGGCGGACAGCAGTTCATCCCGACCACTTTGCGCAAGCTGGCCGACGCGCGTGCGCGCATCGCGGCGTGCGGCCGCGAGGTACGCCTCGAGGTCGACGGCGGGATCAAGACCGATAACGTCGCGGCGGCCGCCGCGGCCGGGGCCGACACCTTCGTGGCGGGCTCGGCGATATTCGGCAGCGGCGACTACGCCGAGACCATCCGCGAGATGCGCCGGCAGATCGCCGGCGCCGGCGGCAAGGGCCGGGGTGCCGCCACGTCGATCGGCGACCGGCGCTCGGGGACGCGGCGTATTCGTTGATGGGTTGAGCGAGCCGCGCGGCGGGCGGCCCGGCGCTCAGTCCTCGTCCTCGTCATCATCGTCATCGTCGTCCATGGCGACCTGGCCGGCCGGCTTGCCGCCCGTGGCGGTCTTGGCGGGTACGATGACGGGGCGGGTCTTCATCTTCGGGCGGGCGTTGAACACGACGATGGTCTTGCCGGTGGCGCGCAGCAGACCCTGTTCCTCCAGCACCTTCAGCACGCGGCCGGCCATCTCGCGCGAGCAGCCGACCAGGCGCGACAGCTCCTGGCGGGAGACCTTGATCTGCATGCCCTCAGGGTGAGTCATGGCGTCCGGCTCGCCGCACAGGTCCATGATCGCGTGCGCGACCCTGCCGGTGACGTCGACGAACGCCAGATCGCCGAGCTTGCGGTTGGTGCGGTCGAGGCGCGTCGCCAGCTGCGTGGCGAGCTCGAACACCAGTCCGGGACTTTCCGCGGCGATCTGCCGGAAGCGGGGGTAGGTCATCTCGGCGAGCTCGCACTGGTTGCGCGTGCGCACCCAGGCACTGCGGGTGGGTTGCTCGTAGAACAGGCCCATCTCGCCGAAGAACTGGCCACGGTTGAGGTAGGCGAGGACCATTTCGTTCCCTTCCTCGTCCTCGATCATCACCTCGACCGAGCCGCTGATGATGTAGTAGAGCACGTCCGGCAGGTCGCCCGCGTGGATCACCACGGTCTTGGACGGGACCGCGCGAATGCGGCAGTAGCTCAGGAAGCGGTTGATCGCCGGGATTTCGCTCAGCGGCTTGATGTTCTCTTCCATACCGGTGGCTCCCCCCATCACCTCTAATATACAGCCTTCGCGGCCTCTCAGACCCAGTAGGCAGTGCCCGTCATCACGCGGGCCGTCTGCCGCATCAGCGCGCGCACCGGAGCCGGCAGTTGCTCGCCGCCCGCCGCGGCCGCCGTCGCGCCGTGCTCGATCTCCTCCGCCCTCATCGTCTCAAGTATGGCACGGCTGCGACTGTCGCCCACCGGGAGCCTGCCGAGGTGATCGTCCAGGTGCCCTTCCACCTGGCGTTCCGTCTCGACGACGAAGCCGAGACTCATGCGGTCCCCGGCCAGCGCCGCGAGCGCCCCGATGGCGAAGGAGCCCGCGTACCAGAGGGGATTGAGGAGGCTCGGGCGTGCCCCGAGCTCCGCGAGGCGGGTCTCGCACCATGCCAGGTGATCGGACTCGGCACGCGCGGCTTCCATGAGCAGAGTGCGCGTCCGAGCGGAGCGGGCCACCAGCGCCTGGCCGTGATAGAGCGCCTGCGCGGCGAGCTCGCCGGAGTGGTTGACGCGCATGAGCGCGGCGCTCTCGCGCTGTTGCGCGGTGGTCAGGGGGGCGGGGGGCTCGGGGGTGCTCCCGGGCAGCGGCCGCGTGGCTCGCGCGGGGGCGAAGACCGACCGCAGGGCACGATCCAGGGCGGCGATGGCGGTGTCTAGAGAGCGGCCGGACTCCATATACAAGGGCTCTATTATAGGGGTGCAAGCCCATCCCACAGGGCCGGACCCCGCCCTGGGGGCCGGCGCTCGAGGCCGGGAGTCCGTGCTTTGCATTGCCGCACCTGCTTGAGTAAACTTGCCCGCCTTTTTTTGGCCCCAGGCCCCCGAGGGGTATCCGTCGGGCGGCGGGCCGGTAGCCACGAGTGACCTATGAAGACCCTATTTGCCAAGCCCGGAAGCGTCCGCGGCGACTGGTTCATCGTCGACGCCAGCGACAAGACCCTCGGAAGGCTCGCTTCGCAGATCGCCCATCGCCTCAAGGGCAAGCACAAGGCCGACTATAGCCCGCACGTCGACATGGGCGATCACATCGTGGTCGTGAACGCGCAGAAGATCCGCGTCACCGGGCGCAAGCTCAGCGACAAGATCTACTACCACCACACCGGGCACATTGGCGGCATCAAGTCGATCGCGCTCGAGAAGCTGCTCGCCGAGCACCCGGAGCGGGCGATCGAGTTCGCGGTCAAGGGCATGCTGCCGAAGAACCCGCTGGGGCGGCGCATGTTCAGGAAGCTCCACGTTTTCGCCGGCGGCGAGCACCCGCACCAGGCGCAGCAGCCGAAGCCCCTCGAGATCCAATAGGACCCCACGCATGCCAGCGACCCCGAATCATTACGGCACCGGCCGGCGCAAGACCGCCACGGCGCGTGTCTATCTCAAGCCCGGCAACGGCAAGATCACGGTCAACGACCGCTCGCTCGATGAGTTCTTCGGCCGCGAGACCGGCCGCATGATCGTGCGTCAGCCGCTCGACGCCGTGAAGCTGCACACCAAGTTCGATATCTCCGTGCAGGTCGACGGCGGCGGGATCACCGGCCAGGCGGGCGCCATCCGCCACGGTATCACCCGCGCGCTCATCGAATATGATGAGAGTCTGCGCAAGCCGCTGCGCGATGCGGGCTTCGTGACCCGCGACGCGCGCGAGGTGGAGCGCAAGAAGGTCGGCCGCCGCAAGGCGCGCCGCGGGACGCAGTACTCCAAGCGTTAGTAGCTTGCGCGAGCCCGCGCCTCTTGCCCGCGTGCCGAGCGGAGCTACGATGCCCGATCTGCGAAAAGCGCCGCAGGCGTCTTTTCGCCAATCGACACTGGGGGATCGTCTAGTGGTAGGACAACGGACTCTGACTCCGTTTACCTAGGTTCGAATCCTAGTCCCCCAGCCAACCTGAGAAGGGGCCCGTCGTCGGACGGGCCCTTTTTCATTCCAGGCGGGAGTCACGACGGGACTAGGATGAGAACCGTAGGTTCGACTAGCCGAGCGAGTCTTCGAGCGAGGCTGGACGACGGCGCAGCGAAGCGAAGCCGTCGGGCCCCGAAGGGGCCGAGGCGCGCGAGCGCCGAGCAATCCTAGTCCCCCAGCCAACCTGAGAAGGGGCCCGTCGTCGGACGGGCCCTTTTTCTTTCCAGGCGCGAGACCTGAAGGCGCCTGGATGAGCGTCAGCGCCTCTCGACGCCCTGCGCCGTGCCGACGAGCAGAACGTCGGCCGGACGCGCCGCGAACAGGCCGACCGTCACCACTCCGGTGATCTGGTTGAGCTCACGTTCGAGCGATACCGGGTCGCCGATCGTCAGTCCGTGCACATCGAGGATGTGGTTGCCGTTGTCGGTGACGAAACCCTCGCGCCACAGGGGCCGGCCGCCGCGCGCGGCCAGCTCGCGGGCCACGAGGTTCCGCGCCATGGGAATTACCTCGATCGGCAGCGGGAAGCGCCCGAGAGTGCGCACCATCTTGGTGTCATCGACGATGCAGACGAAGCGCCGTGCGGCTGCCGCGATGATCTTCTCGCGCGTCAGGGCGCCGCCGCCGCCCTTGATGAGGTGCCGTGCCGCGGTCGCCTCGTCGGCGCCGTCGATATAGAGGTTGAGCTCGCTCACCTCGTTCAGGTCGCGCACCTCGATGCCGGCTGCCGCCAGGCGCGCGCTCGAGCCTTCCGAGCTCGAGACGGCAGCCCGCGGGCGACGGGGCCGCTGCGCGAGCGCTTCGATGAGGAGGTTGACGGTCGAGCCGGTGCCGATGCCGATGAGGGTCTCGTCCCCGAGCAGCTCGAGGGCGGCTTGCGCCGCGCGTCGCTTCTTAGCCTCACCCTCTGCGGTCATGCAGCTCCCCTCGCAGCAGTTTCCGGCACCGGAAACGACTGTGCCCGCCATTGCGAGCGGGCACAGTCCTCGAATACGACTCGGCGGCCACTTACGCGACCGCCGAGTTAAGGCCTATTTCTTCTTGCTGGCTTTCTTCTTGGCCTTCTTCTTTGCCTTCGCCATGTTGGCTCTCCAAGTGTGACGGGTTAGTCCGGGGTCCGAGTATATACACGCGAATCTAAATTACAAGCGAGCGCGGGCGAACTGTGCTAGGCGAAGCGCGCGCTGCGACTCATCGAGCACGATGCGCGGCGCGCATGCAGAGCGACTCACACCGATGCCGCGCGCGACTCGAGCGACAGAATGAACTTCCAGTGCGCGCTCTCGACCGGCATGACCGAGAGGCGATTGCCCGGGCGCAGCAGCACCATGCCCTTGAGCTCCCGCGAGGCATGCGCGCGCAGCTCTTCGAGTGCGATGGTGCGCGCCAGGCGGCGCTTGAGCTGCACATCGACCATGAACCAGCGCGGATCCCTGCGGTCGCTGTCCGGATCGTAGTGCTCGTGCCGGCGATCGAAGGCGGTGGGGTCGGGATAGCCCTCGCGGACGATCTCCATGATGGCGACGATGCCCGGCACGTCGGTGCTCGAGTAGTACATGAAGGCCTCGTCGCCCTTCTTCATCTGGTCGCGCAGCATGTTGCGCGCCTGGTAGTTGCGCACCCCGTCCCAGCCCGTGGTGTGGCGCGGTGCCGCCGCGAGCTGCTCGATGCCGAACGTGGTCGGCTCGGTCTTCATCAGCCAGTAGTGCATTGAGTAAACCCCTCGTCGGTCACCACCGCGTCCATGAGCACATCGTGCGGCGCCCGTGCGAGCTCCCCGACCTGCTGGAATGCGTAGCCGAAGCCCACCAGGCGCGGCTTGTGCCAGAAGCCGCGCAGCTGGCGGAAGGCCAGGGCGCGATCGTAGAAGCCACCCCCGGTGCCGAGGCGGACTCCACGGCGGTCGAAGCCCACCAGCGGCAGGAACACCAGATCGAGCCAGCGCGCGGCGATGGTCACCGAGCCCACCGGCTCATCGATCCCCAGGCGATTCTCGCGCAGCGCCGCACCCAGCTCGACGAAGCGCATGCCACGCGACCGCCGGCGGCGGTCGATGCGCGGCAGGTAGATGCGGCAGCCGCGCCCGCGCGCCAATGCGATGAGCGGCGCGGTGTCGAGCTCGGCGGGGAGGGCGGCATACACCGCAATGCGCTGCTGCGCGCGCAGGCGCAAGGCCCGATCGGCCACCGAGGCGGCGCGCTGCGCGGCGTGCGTGCGTTCGACGGGACTCACGGCGCGGCGTCGCGCGGTGAGCTCGGCCCGCAGCGACCTGCGGGCCGTACTCAGGCTGGAATCAGGCAGCGTCACCCGCAGGTGCCGGTGCGGACCGTTGCTCTCGAACCAGAGCAACAGGTGGGACGAGCTGCAGCAGGTAAGGCTTTCCGCTCACAGGCGGACCTGCACAGTGCTGCCGCAAGCACTGAGTCCCGAGGGTGTTTCAATTAGGGTCCGAGGTAACCCGGTCCACTGTCGAACACCGCAGGCGACGCTGCCGGGACTGTACACCAAGCGTGCGGCGAGCGCTTGAGACCTCCGTCGCATCACAGATCGAGCTGCTGAACCTTCCCGAGGGCTCCCTCGACCCGCTCCCGCAGCGCGCGTACCCGCTGGCCGGCGCCGCTGTCGATCTTCGACTCCCGATCGCGCACCTTGAGGAATTCGTGCGCCAGGTTGAGGGCCGCCATCACCGCGATGCGGTCGAGGCCCACGACCTTGCCGCTGTCGCGGATCTCGCGCATGCGGCTGTTGAGGAATTCGGCGGCATCCAGCAGCGCCGAGCGCTCCTCGTAGGCGCAGGCCACGACGTACTCCTTTTCCATGATGCGCACGCTGACGCGCGCCTGATCCGGCGGGGTCACGCGCCGTGCTCGAGGGTCTTCAGGCGGCCGATCATGGCTTCGACGCGCGTACGCACCTGCTCGTTCCTGTGCATGAGCGAGGCGCGCTCGCCGGCCAGGGACTCGTGCCGCGCCTTGAGCGCGCGGTTTTCTTCCTTGAGGTGCTCGAGCGCCGCGAGCAGCTCCTCGACGCGTTTGGCGAGGCGGGTGAGCTCGAGATCGAGTTGTGTTTTTGTAGTGTCGCTCATGGCCGGGGACTATAGAGCCGCGCTCTTCGTGCGGTCAATCGTACTCAACTATAATGCGCCGGCCCCCATGAACCAGCCCGACTACGCCGAGATCGAGCAGCTGCTGAGCGCGCAGCGCTCCCTCACCGAAGCCGCCGAGGCACACGGCACGCTCGCCGGCTGTCTGTGCGCGCTGGCCGACTACGCCTTCCAGGACTGGCTGCGCGAGATCCTGCCCGAGGGACGCATCGAGGCCGATGCTGCCGACGTGCTTTATGGACTCTACAGCGCGACCGCGGCGTCGCTCGAGCAGACCGACATGGAGTTCGAGCCGTTGCTGCCGAGCGACGCGCAGCCGCTGGAAGCACGCACCGCGGCGCTGGCACAGTGGTGTCAGGGATTTCTCTACGGCCTCGGCTCGGGCTCGATCCCCGATGCGAGCGGCCTGCCGGGCGACGTCGGCGAGATCGTGCGCGATCTCACCGAGATCACCCGCGCGGGCGTCGACGCGGCCGAGGGCGAGGAGTCGAACGAGGGCGCTTACGCGGAGCTGGTCGAGTTCGTGCGCGTTGGCGCACAGCTGCTCTACGAGGAGCTCGCGCCAGTGCGGCACGCGCCGCTCCCGGCCGCCGCCCCGCTGCATTAGGACGCGCTCAGGGCCTATGGCGAGAGACGAGTTCGCGCGCCGCCGACGCCAGCTGATGCGCCTCATGGGCCGCGATTCGATCGCGGTGCTGCCCGCGGCCCCGCTCCGGCACCGCAACAGCGACGTCGAGTACCCCTACCGCCAGGACAGCGACTTTCACTATCTCACCGGTTTCGGCGAGCCCGAAGCCGTCGCGGTGCTGGTCCCCGGGCGGACGCAGGCCGAGTACATCCTGTTCGTGCGCGAGCGTGACCCGGCGCGCGAGACCTGGGACGGGCGGCGCGCAGGACCTGCCGGAGCCGCGCGCGACCATGGTGCGGACGATGCTTTCCCGATCGCCGACATGGACGAGATCCTCCCCGGGCTGCTCGAGAACCGCACCCGGGTCTACTACACCATGGGAGCGTACGCGGACTTCGATCAGCGGGTGGTCGGCTGGGTGAACGGCCTGCGCACCCAGGCCAGGAACGGTCGTCATCCGCCCCAGGAGTTCGTCGCGCTCGATCACGTGCTGCACGACATGCGCCTCTACAAGTCGCGCGGCGAGCTCGACCTCATGCGCACCGCGGCGCGCATCAGTGCGCGGGCGCATCTGCGCGCGATGCGCTTCTGCCGCCCGGGCGCCACCGAATACCAGGTGATGGCGGAGCTGGTGCACGAGTTCCGGCGTCACAACGCCGACACCGCCTACCAGCCGATCGTGGGCGGGGGTGCCAACAGCTGCATCCTTCACTACCGCGACAACGATCGGCCGCTCGCCGACGGCGAGCTGCTGCTGGTCGACGCCGGGTGCGAGGTCGAGTGCTACGCCGCGGATATCACCCGCACCTATCCCGTCAACGGCCGCTTCACTCCCGAGCAGCGCGCCGTCTACGAGGTGGTGCTGGAGGCCAACCGCGCAGCCATCGCCCGCGTGCGTCCCGGTAACCACTGGAATGATCCGCACGAGGCGGCGGTGCGGGTGGTCACGCAGGGCCTGATGAAGCTCGGGCTCCTCAAGGGGCGTCTCGCCGCCCTGATACGCGGCGGCGCTTACCGGCGCTTCTTCATGCACCGCACCGGACACTGGCTGGGGCTCGACGTTCACGACGTCGGCGACTACAAGGTGGGCGATGAGTGGCGGGTGCTCGAGCCCGGCATGACGCTCACCGTCGAGCCGGGAATCTATCTGCCGGCGGGCGCGCGCGGCGTGCCGCGCCGCTTCCGCAACATCGGCATCCGCATCGAGGATGACGTGCTGGTGACGCGGCGCGGCGCCGAGGTCCTGAGCGCGCGCGCGCCCAAGGACCCCGAGCAGATCGAGGCGGTGATGGCGCACGGCTGAGGCCGCGCGAGGGCCGGCAATGAGCGCAGCTGTCCGCGAACCCCTCGACGTCGACGTGGCCGTGATCGGCGGCGGGATGGTGGGCGCGAGTCTTGCCGCCGCGCTGATCGGCACCGGGGTGCGGCTGCTGCTGGTCGAGGCCGTGCCGTTCGGCGCGAGCACCCAGCCGAGCTTCGACGAGCGCACGACGGCGCTCGGCAACGCGAGCCGGCGCATCTTCGAAGGTCTTGGCGTATGGGACGAGATCGCCTCCGAGGCCGCCCCCATCCGCGCCATTCACGTTTCGGACGCCGGCCGCTTCGGCAGCGCGCGCCTCACGGCCGAGGAGCAGGGGATCGAGGCCCTCGGCTACGTGGCGCCGAACCGGCGGATCGGAGCGGCGCTCTGGGGCCGGCTGGCGCACGCCGCGGAGCTCATTCTGCGCGTGCCTGGCCGCGTCGCGGACCTCGAGATCGATGCCGCGGGCGTGCGCTTCACGCTCGAGAGCGCAGCCGGGCGCGAGGCGGTCGCGGCGCGCCTGGCGGTCGCGGCCGACGGCGCTCACTCGCAGGTCCGCACCGCCGCCGGCATCGCGGCCGCGATCGAGGATTACGGTCAGGTGGCCGTGGTCGCCAACGCCGCCGTCGACGGGCCTCACCGCGGCATCGCCTACGAGCGCTTCACGCCCGCAGGTCCCCTCGCCGTGCTGCCGCTCGCCGACGGGACGGTGAGCGTCATCTGGGCGTGCCGCGGCGAGGATGCCGCCCGCGTGCTCGCGCTCGATGACGCTGCGTGGCTCACGGAGCTGCAGGCGCGCTTCGGCTGGCGCGCCGGGCGCTTCGTGCGGGCCGGCCGCCGCGCCTCCTATCCCCTGGCACTCACCCGTGCCAGCGCCCCGACCGCTGTCCGCACGGTGCTGATCGGCAACGCCGCGCAGGCGCTGCATCCGGTCGCCGGCCAAGGCTTCAACCTCGGCCTGCGCGATGCGGCGATGCTCGCCGAGGTGCTGGCCAACGCGTCCGGGGACCTCGGCGCGCCCGAGCTCATCGAGCGCTTTGCCGCCTGGCGCGCCGCCGATCGCCTCGGCGTCACGCGTTTCACCGACGGACTGGTGAAGCTGTTTGGAGATCCGCGCGCCGGTGTCGGCCTGCTGCGCAATCTCGGATTGCTCGCCTTCGATCTGATGCCGCCGGCCAAGAGCGCGCTCGCGCGCGTGAGCCTCGGCTTTTCGGGTCCGACACCGCGGCTGGCCCGCGGGCTGCCGGTGCGTCATGTCTGAGTCCGCGCCGTTCGATGTGGCGATCGTCGGCGGCGGGCCGGTGGGAGCGTGCGCCGCGGCGCTGCTCGCGCGCGGCGCGACGGGGGCGGGGCGGCTGCGCGTGGTGCTGCTCGAGCCGAACGTCGCCACGCCACCCGCTGCCGACGCCCCGCCCGATGCGCGGGTCGTGGCCATCTCGCGCGCCAGCGAGCGGCTGCTGCGCTCGGCCGGCGCCTGGCCACGGATCGCCGGACCGCGCCTGTGCGCCTACCAGCACATGCGCGTGTGGCACGAGAGTGTTGCGGCGCGCAGTGCGGGCGTCCTGGCCTTCGATGCCGCCGACGTCGGCGAGCCGAACCTGGGCTACATCCTCGAGAGCCGGCTGCTGCAGTCGGCGCTGCTCGAGGCGTTCACCGACCGGGGTGGAGAGCTCCGCAGGGGGCAGTTTGCCTCGCTCACGGTCGGCGACGAGGCCGTCACCATCGAGAGCAGTGGCGGCACGCTGCGCGCGCGACTGGTCGTGGGGGCCGATGGCGCCCAATCGCCGCTGCGCCGTGCGGCGGGCCTCGCCGCCGAGCTGAGCGACTACCGGCAGACGGCCATCGTCGCCACGGTCGCCACCGAGCGCCCCCATGAGATGACCGCGTGGCAGCGCTTCCTGAAGGACGGCACGCTCGCCTTCCTGCCGCTGTTCGACGGCACGTGCTCGATCGTATGGTCGGCGGACGATTCGATGGCCGAGGCGCTGTGCGCGGCCGGGCCTGCGGATTTCGCCCGGGCGCTCGATTCGGCCTCGGACCTGGCGCTCGGAGCCACGCGCCTCGTCAGCGAGCGCGCCAGCTTCGTGCTGCGGCGCCTCACGGCGCCCCGTTACGTCGCACGGCGCGTCGCGCTGATCGGCGATGCGGCGCACGTCGTGCATCCGCTCGCCGGCCAGGGCGTGAACCTGGGATTGCTCGACGCCGGGGCGCTGGCACAGCAGCTGACGGCGGCCGTGGCGGCGCGGGAAGACCCGGGATCGCTCGGGGTGCTGCGCGCTTACGAGCGCTGGCGCAAGAGCGAGGTCGCACTGATGAGCACCGCGATCGATGCCTTCGACCGCTTTCTCGCCCACGGCTCAGGTCCCCTATCCCGCCTCGCTCAGCAGGGGCTCGGGTGGGTCAATCGCAGCCAGGAGCTCAGGCGCTTCTTCATCCGGCGGGCGCTCGGGATGACCGGAGAGCTGCCGGAAGCGGCGCGGCGGGCCTCGTGAGGTACCGGGCGGGACTGCCATGACCGTCGAGCTGCTGATAGTCCTCGCGGCGGCTAAGGCCCCCGACTGGTCGAGCTGGAATCAGGCGCTGTGGGAGGCCCGGGCGCCCGCGAGCCTGGCGCGCTCCGTCGACCTCAAGCGCCATAGCGGGTTCCTGCCCGTCAGACTTTCGGGCCGGGCCACCGGCTTTTACTTCCAGCTCGAATCCGCGACCGACGCGGCGGTGCTGTATCCGATGCTGGCGCAGCTGCCGCTGACCGAGCCCGTGGTGTAT
>Ga0335079_10001895_pt1 | contig 23990 bp, 22 predicted proteins | sample Lox_Sample_33_FD_206719 | JGI IMG/M metagenome (GOLD analysis project Ga0335079, IMG submission 206719) | Soil microbial communities from Loxahatchee National Wildlife Refuge, Florida, United States - Lox_Sample_3.3 | ecosystem: Environmental > Terrestrial > Soil > Wetlands | place: USA...
ATTCAAACCCCACTGTTCGTCCACAGTTCACCTTTTCAGTCCCTGTCTCCCATCGTTATCCACAGCCTCGCCCGGATCTTTGTGACATCTGACCTTGTCATCCACAGCCTTGATAGTCGATCATCGCCACAGCCAAAAGGCGTGGCAGAGCTTTGCGAAGTGAGTGTTCGTTAAGTGCTTGTTTTGCAATATCTTGCGCTTAAGTCAAATCAAATCAATATTTTGCGAGCACAAACGTAGGCCGCTGCCACTTAAGTTCTTTGAAAAGAATATTTTGGAAGTGTAGGTCCGGAAAATCGCGGTAACTAGGTTGGACGGGCGAAATATCCTCAGTCTTTTCAAGATTTTGCCCGTAAAATATTGAGCCGCATAGATTTTTCGGAGATTTTCCGCTAAGTCGCAGATTCGAACGGACCGAAGGGGGAGGGGTACCCCCTTAACAAGAAGGTAAATACCCCTCACTCGGCCATCTGCTCCAGCGTGCGGATGTACTCGACCACCGACTCGCTCCAGCCGTCGATGTGCGTCCACCGGCCGTAGCCGACGCCGTTCTTGTAGCTGGCCACGTTCACGACGTATCCATTGCCTCGCGGCCCCGGGACCGTGTCGTGCGCCTGCTCGTCGGTGATGACGATCAGGCGGTCGTAGCCATGATTCTGATTCAACGAAGCTTCGTTGAGTTCAGTCACAGCCTTGCCGAGCTGCGTGCCGTTGTGACGCTGCGAGTTGGCGATCGCGTCGCGCAGCGCGAATCCGCGACGCGCCGGCACTTCGACCAGCGAGTCGGAGAAGCTGAACACCGCCACCCGCTCGCCGATCTCGCGCAGCAACACCGCGAGTCCATACGCAGCATCCGTCCGCTGCATCTCGGAACGCTGAGACAGCGGAGCGGTCATCGAGCCGGAAACGTCCACCAGCACGACCGTCTTTCCCGCCAGCTTCTCTTGTCCCGCAACGGACTTCAGCATCGCCTGCTCGAGCGCCTCTTCCCACTGCGGAGCATAACGCGCCGCAGCCAGAAAGCGGAACGGCAGCACCCGTGCAGTGTTCATCGCACCGATCGCAGCAAGCACCAGCGACTCGTCCACTCCGGCCTCGCGCATGTTGCGCAGGTTACGAAGCAAAGCGAGCGCGCCGAGCTTGCGCTCGCGGAGCAGCCGCTCCCAGGTCTCGCGCTTGTTCGCGCCAGAGGAGAGTACGACCTCCCAGGTGTCGGGAGCAGTGAGTTCTCCAGCGATCAGGAGCTTCCACACTTCTCCCTGAGCCTCGTCGCGCGGCTTGGCGTGCGAGAGAAACAGCACGTCGCGCAGCTTGATAGGTGCGTCGCGGTTGTACTTCGCAAGCGCGTACTCATCAAACTTGGGGAACGCGGCAGCCAGTCCCTTCTTCACCTGCGCCGACAGAGGCACACGGCCGTCCTTCCAGTACATTGCGACGAACTCAGAAAGTTCGTCAGCACGCTGGATGACACGCGCAAGCGTTTTGGCCACAAGTCCGCGATGAGTCGCGTGACGCGCCATCTCGCGCACGAGCAGAAGAGGAGCATGACGCAGCTTCATCTTCTCTCGCGCTTCGACGGCAAGCGCAGCAACCTTCTCGGCCGCGACCTTGGGAACGAGTTCGGCGATGCGGGAGGCGATTTCGACTCCGTCCTCGTAGAACTGGTTCTCCCAGAGCAAGCAGGCAAGCACCGAACGCCGCAACTGCATCTCGTAAGAGATCAGCCGTGCCGGTGCGCCTTCATGCGTGCGCACTCCGAAGTTGAGGTTGAGTAGATTAAGTCGAGCCATGGTTGGCCTCCTTTCTGTTTGAGCAATGAGCTTCGAGCTTTGAGCTGCGAGCCCTCAGTAACCCTTTTGTCATTCCGAGCCGCCGCAGACGCGCGCAGCGCGGAGAGGCGAGCGAGGAATCTCTGCATCTCGCTCAGGTCCTTCTGTGCGCATGCTTCGCCTCTTCACTTGCTATGATTCCGTGTCCTCTTTTTGAGGTCACAAAGCAACCTCAAGTTTCCGGTCCCTATGAATACATCCGCGCTTGCTCTTACCAAGAAGGTCGGTTCGAAGATCCTGATTCTGCGGAACCAGAAAGTCATCCTTGATACCGATCTGGCCGAGCTCTACGGAGTTTCCGTCAAGCAACTAAATCAACAAGTCAAGCGCAACACTGACCGCTTCCCTTCCGACTTCGTCTTCATCCTCTCCAAAGAAGAAGACGAGAACTTGAGATCACAAAATGTGACCTCAAGTTCAGGCCATGGCGGACGCCGCTACTTGCCGCATGCCTTCACCGAACACGGCGCGATCATGGCCGCGAGCGTTTTGAACTCAAAGCGCGCCGTCGAAATGAGCATCTTCGTGGTGCGCGCTTTCGTGCAGATGCGCGAAACCTTGCTCGTCAATCAGCGCGTCGTCTCGAAACTCTCGGAACTTGAAGCACGCATCGACTCACACGATGCTGAGATCCAGGAACTCCTCGAAGCCATCCGCGAACTCATGTCTCCACTTCCACCAAACAGCCGACGGATTGGATTTGAAGCACCGTCCGCCGATTCAAAGCCGCATAGCAAAGCACTGAAAGGCCACGGTAGTTAGTCCCCGTTTCTTTCGACACGCACCTTGCTTCACGATCCTGCGCGCGCTGAACTCGCCGGGGAATCAATCGACGACGGAACATTTGACGGACGTCCTGGCTAGACGACAGATCCGAAGATCTGGCAGGGTTCCATACCTGCGTCATCCGTGTCTGAAGTAGCCGTAGTCTTCACCACCGGCGAAAGTGGTTGCTTAAGCGGGAATCGTTTCCAGTTCTTCACTGACCACGGATTTTGGCTCCCGACTCGCTCTGTTTGCACCCTCGGGCGCATGTGTCAGTCCGAGCAATAAACCTTGAAACTCTGCCATCGTCTCCGCCGATGCACAGCCCCGAACAAATGCAAACGCCGTTGCGTCCGACGCCTCCGGGAAAAACCGGCGATATAGTTCCAACTTCTGGGCATCGGTTGCTTTGCCGAGGTAGAGACGGTAGTCGATGCGTCCTGGCCGCAGCAGCGCCGGATCAAGAGCCTCGATGTGGTTTGTCGTCATCATGAATACAACTCCCGTTGGAGCAAAGAATCCGTCGAGCACATTCAGCAATCCGGAAAGCGTCACACCATTGCTGACACCCTCTTTCTTTTTCGCGTCAGATTGAGCGAGATTCTCTCCGCTTACACTTCGCGCCTGCCCGCCCTTCATGCAATCGATGTCCTCGAATAGCAGCACCGAGTTGCGCGGAATCTGACTGACCGCGTGCGTCAGGTTGCGATCGTTAAACTCCGTAAGGTTCAGGCAATACACCGACAATCCGAAATGCGCAGCCAGCGCCGAAACCAGCGATGTTTTGCCGGTCCCAGGAGGTCCATAGAGCAAATAGCCTCGATGGTATGGAACACCGAGCTGTTGATATCGGTGCTTCGCATTTCGAAACTCAGTGATGTCCCGCACCAGTCGTTCTTTCTCGGCTGCGTCAAGGACGACTGACTCCAGCAATCGAGGAGTGTAGTTCTCTGAGTACTCCCAACCGTCGTTGTACGTGTACAGCCACGACTGCACACCCATGCGTCGTGTATGACAGGCCACCACATCCTTCACGAAACCCCTCAGCACTGATTGTTGCCTCCCTATGGTTCGGAACGTCAGTGTCTCGACCCGCTTCGCGGTGCGCTCGCGCGTGTTTTCGCTTCGTGAAAACCACACTTGAAACGGGCGCCCCGCATACCAGAACCAGTGCATACCCGGCGCTGGAATAAGAGCCGTGCGTTCCGAACGAATCGTGGTGTCAAGATCAACACGCCGAACACGCTTCAAGAACTGCTGCTCCAGGAACCATTCCTTCACCCATGTGAAGGCAGCGTCGTCATCTTTAATCGTGATCATCATCGTGGTCTGATCGACGATCCAAACCCAGAGCCGTTCCGGAACAGCGCGCAAGTAGACGCTGATTCCGCCGATGATCATCAGCAGCAATCCGCCCGAGGCGAACTGATTCTGACCGCTTAACACTCCTTTCAGAAGTTCGAACATATTTGCTTTCTAACCGGCATGCGCCGGAGATCGTTAATAACTCAGCCGGGGAATCAGCGATGAAGGTACGTTTAGGTGCTCTACCGCTGAGCTACGCGGGAATGAATTCCCGCGGCAGGACTCGAACCTGCGACCACCCGCTTACAAGGCGAAGTAACCCTCATCTTCACCACCGGCCGAAACCACAGGGGCTAAAGCCCCTTTGAATTCATCTGCAACGCAGCCCTGAAGGGCCACTCTTCCACATTCTTTACCGCGACCGGCACTGAAAGGCGACTCTTCCACTTTTCCGTTTCACCCTGAAGGGTCGCTCTTCCTCGGCAGCACAAACTTCCATCTCGCGCAGGTGCTTCCGCGCTCGAGAAAAACTTCCACCTCCGTTCGTGTGGATAGATACTGCGCAAAAAACATCCGCCGGGGAACGGACGAGAAGAGAATCGACTCGAGGCCGGTGTCTACGGCGACCCTGTGTTTCGGGACTACGCCCCCAGATCCTTGCGGATCCCGGCGTCGCCGCAGATCAGCGCCTCGGCAGGGTTCGCTACCCTGCGCGCCTTTGTCATGTGCGAAGTATCTCTTCTCTTCACCACCGGCGAAACTTGAATGCAGAAGCCACAGGGGCTAAAGCCCAAATGAATTTGCACACGCGATGCGGCCCTGAAGGGCCGCTCCTCCACGGTGCTACGACAACACAATTTCAGCACTTGCTTGCGACGCGTGATTGCAGGAACCGCTCCTCCGTTGGCAGCGCGGGCTGTCTAGCAGCCGCTTGGCCCGCGCTGCAGCATCGTCGCAGCCAGGGAACAGATGTCACGGTTGGGGGCTCGCACCCCGGCACGACAAAAGGCCGCCACGAGTTGCCGTAACTTCACCACTGACTGAATCTTGATTACATCGACCAGGGAAAAGTTGAGCGCGGACGTTTTTGCATCTGGAGGATTTGTACCTCCTCGCCTTACGGCTTACGAAGTATCCGTGTTCGTCGCCACTGATCGGAATTAAAAACAAATCTTCATCGACGCACACGAATGTACAGGCTTCGCATGTTGCTCGAATGCGACGAGAGTAAAGCTGGGGGAATGAGTCGGCAGCGGGAGTGTCGAGTTCCAGTCGAAGGAACCGCGGCCTGCGCCACCCAGCGTATTTATTTTGTTAGCTTTGCGTTAAGAGCGCCGTGGAACTAATTAGCGCGATCGGACGACGCCCTAAAACTGACTCGGCATGTAATTCGCCGGATCAGCCCGCTAAGCGATTTGTGCATAGACGCTGACAAATTTGGGCGTCCTTTCATTGAAGTGATGTTTGAAGATGCCATAACTTTTAGTTTTTCGCAAGAGAGAAAATTGTTAAGTGCGAAAAAATCTTGAAGCACAAAGGACCCGAAGTTACACGAGGGTCGCTCACTTACTCTCTAGAAGCTCGAAAGCTGGATAACTTGTTGCTACTTCGACGAATGCTTCCGAGGGAGAACCCGCGGGTATGGGAAAGAACCGTTGAACCTCTTTCTTGAAACTGTCGAGATATGCTTTCAGGATCGGCAGCTTCTCCGCGTCGGACAACGCGCGCAATCGGAAAGCCTGACGAGTTCCGCCACGCTTCAACGTGACCTGTCCCGCGGCTTCAGCGTTGCGGACCCACTGCGTATGGCCGCGTGGCGCAACCAGATACTTCTTGCCTTCGAGTTCCAGCAAGTCCACCGGCGTGGAATAGAACTTCCCCGATTTGCGTCCGCGTACTTCGAGCATTCGCATGTGCGACGGAGCCAAACCGAGCAGAACTAGAGAGCCCAGTGCGCGATTGAAGAACTTTTCCGTCGCAGTGGGTTCGCGAAATGCCGGCAGTGTGGACATATTGAGCCTTCTTGGATTGATTCCGAGGATTGAGGATGCAGAAAAGTTTGGCGTACCGAAACGTTCGTGGCGCCATCGGCAAAATGCACAGATCCCTCGCGCGAAAACACGCGCTTCAGGATGACAAGGCGCTTTGAGATTAATCCTAGGCCCGTTTCACGAAACGCAACGACGCAGAGTTCATGCAATACCGCAGCCCCGTGGGTTCGGGTCCATCATCGAAGACGTGACCCAAGTGGGCGTCGCACTGGGTGCAAGAAACTGCGGTGCGAACCATGCCGAAACTCGTGTCTCGTGTTTCTGTGACGTTTTCCTTGGCGATCGGTTGCCAGAAACTGGGCCATCCGGTGCCGGATTCGAATTTGGTTGCGGAATCGAATAACGCATTGTCGCAGCAGATGCAGCGGTAGAGGCCCTTGTCGTGGAGATTCCAATATTGGCCCGAGAAGGCCATCTCCGTGTCAGCATTGCGGGTGATGTCGTAAATGTTCGCGGAGAGTTGCTTGCGCCATTCCGCGGGCGTCTTTATCACCTTCGACACTGTCGCTGTTTTCAAACGTTCGCCCTGGTCCGAGAAGAGGACGATGAGTACATTCCCTGGGTTTGCGGTGGCAGCGGCCTGCGTAGCCGGTGCTTCTCTCCATTGCCAGAGTGCCAGGCCCCCGATTCCCGCCGCTACGCTCGCCAAGAACGTGCGCCGCCGGATTTTTCCCGAGTCATTTCGAGTTGTGTCCATTTCGAACATCCCTCTTGTGCTTGTGCTTCAAACCTTCAACCACAAACGTCACTCAAGATTCACGAAGAAAGCCACATCATTTTCCGGTGTAGAGATCCGGGAATTGTTGCTTCAGGTGTTCCACCTTGGGCGCGTCGTTGTACATGATGTAAGGATTGTCGGGATGCAGAGAGGCGTAGTTCTGGTGATACTTCTCTGCCGGATAGAAGGCCTGCAACTGGACCACCTGCGTCACGATGTGATGAGAGAAGACCTTAGCTTGATCAAGCTGGGCGATATAGGCATCGGCAATCTTCTTCTGTTCCTCGTTCGCAAAGAAAATCGCGCTGCGGTATTGCGTGCCTTCGTCGGGGCCCTGGCGATTTAACTCCGTCGGATCATGCGCGACGGAGAAAAAGATACGCAGGAGTTCGCCGTAGGTAAGTTGAGAAGGGTCGTAGACAACCTCGACCGATTCAGCGTGACCGGTTTCGCCGCTGCTGACTCGTTCGTATCCGGGATTCTTCACCGATCCGCCAGAGTAGCCAGACGTCGCGCTGACGACGCCCTTGACGTGTTGAAAGACGGCTTGCACGCCCCAGAAGCATCCGCCGGCGAAAACAGCGGTTTGATGGCCAGGCGCAGAAGCTCGCGGGGCGTCGAGTGCGGGCGCGGGAATTGGCGCAGCCGGACTTGCCTTGGCGCTGCATGCTGCCGTGGCGAGAAGTGATCCGACAAGAATAGTGAGAAGACGCGCAGAAAATGACATGTGTTCCCCCAGTCATAAGTACGATGCGATTGGTCTGGTGGATTGGAGTCATGAGAACGGGAAAAGTTGCATCGGGCTGGCGGCGAAGATTGCTCTTGTTTCAGGCCGAATTTGCAGAGATCCTGAAGCGGCAAAATGCGCCGCTTCAGGATGACAATAATCAGCGGCGTTTAGAACAAGGTCTTAGATCGGCTGCTATCTTTGAGGTCACAGGCTGTGACCTCAAGTACAACGCAGATTTCAACTTCCCTCTTGCTTTTTCGCTTTATCTTCGCCAGAATGTGCAGCATGGCAATCACACGCAGGCAGCGCGAAGTGTATGACTTCATCTCACGGTTCGTCACCGAGAACGGCTATTCGCCGTCTTTTGAAGAGATTGGAAACGGCCTCAAGCTGAATTCGCTGGCGACCGTACACAAGCACATCTCCAACCTCGAAAAGAAGGGATTGCTCACGCGCGACTACAACCGCAGCCGTTCGATTGATCTGCTGCCGCCTAAGGGCAAGCTGAAACAGTCGATGAACGTGAACACGGGCGTGGTCCTGCCCTTGATGGGCCGCATTGCTGCCGGCGCTCCGATTGAGGCTGTGGAGAATCCGGAGACAATTTCGCTGGCTGATTTCGTCCGCTCGAAGGAAGTTTTCGTGCTTGAGGTGCGCGGCAACTCGATGCAAGACGAAGCGATCCTCGACGGTGACTACGTGCTGGTCGAGAAGGCGAAGACGGCGCACAACGGGGACATCGTGGTTGCGCTGGTGGAATCGAGCGATGCCACTTTGAAGCGCTTCTATCGGGAAGGCGACAACATTCGGCTGCAGCCGTCGAATGCGACGATGAAGCCGATCATTGTGCCGGCCGCTTCGGTGGATGTGCAGGGACGGGTGATTGGAGTGCTGCGGAAATACTAGGCCTAGTACCTAGTGATTCCGTCCCGATTTTCAATTCTTGATCCAAATCAAACGCACTTGCATGATGGGCGCTCGGCCTTTACAACTGTGGAGTTGTTTGACGGTTGCGAAGGAACATGTCTCCCTCAGATAAGCCGACCCGCAGAGATTTTCTTGTAACCACTTCCACCGCGGCAATTGCCGCTAGCATTCCTCTTGGTCCAAACCCAGCAAAGGCTGAGTGGGGTTTCCCGAGTGAAGCCTTCTCCGTAGACGACCTTTTCAAGTCAGGCCCGCAGCGAACCTTCACTGGTGACCGGCTGACGCAGATCGCCATGCCCATTGGCGGGATCGGCGCGGGCTGCATCTGCCTGAATGGCTACGGTGGGCTGCAGGACTTTTCGATCTCTAACAAGCCCGCGACCACAGCTCAGCCAGAAGGATTCGCGGCGTCGAAGGCGGCGTTCGCCGTGCTGCATATCAAAGGAAAATCGCCGATCACGAAACTTGTGGAGGGACCATTTCCCGTACTCAAGATTTACGACCAGGGGTTGCAGGGGGAGGGATACCGGCGCGGAGGGTTCGAAGGATTTCCGCGATTCGGGAGATGCAGTTTCAAGGGAGAGTTTCCGTTCGGGTATGTGGAACTGACCGACGTATTGGCTCCCTTGAGCGTAAGAGTGACGGGGTGGAACCCCTTTATCCCTCTCGATGACAAGAATTCCAGCCTGCCCGTGGTGATCCTCGAATACACCCTGCACAATACCTCCGCGCAGAGTGTGGAGTACGAGTTCTCGTATCACTTATCGCATCTGGCGCCAGGGTGCGGCAACGACGATTCGAGTGGACGGAACGCAGCTATCCCCGGCAAGGGCGTGTTTTTCTACAACACTGAGAACGCAAACGCTGAGGGCTACGGAAGCGCGTGCCTGATCGCGCTCGAAGGGGTATCGCGAATCAAAGGCATGTGGCTGCGCAGTCCGGGATGGGAGTTCGATTCGCTGTCTGCGTTGTGGCGTGAATTGTCGACGGGAACGTTCACCACGAACGATGGCTCCAATGACGTCGATACCAAAGGGAGAAATGGCGGATCGATTCTGCTGGAAGGTAAGTTGGAGCCGGGCGAGTCGCGCACTTATCCCATCGTGATCGCGTGGCACTTCCCGAATTGCTATGTGGAAGTTGGCGGCGGAAGTAAGCCTGAAGTCCCCGGAACAGGCGGATGCCGAATCGAGCCCGAAGGTAAGGCCGCGCCCTGGCGTCCGTACTACGCGTCGGCGTGGAAAGATGCACGCGAGGTGGCGGAGTACGTTCAGCAGAATTACGCGTCGCTGCGCAAGCGGACCGAGGCGTTCAAGGAGGCGCTGTTTGCGTCGACCTTGCCTGGGTGTGTGCTGGACGCGGTGTCTGCGAATCTGGGGATTATCAAATCGCCCACGGTTCTGCGGCTGGAGAACGGCGACCTGTGGGGATGGGAAGGTTGCTTCACCGATGCGGGATGCTGTCATGGTTCGTGTACCCATGTGTGGAACTATGCGCAGGCGTTTCCGCATCTGTATCCGGAGTTGGAGCGAACGTTGCGATCACTTGAGCTTGAGCGATCGATGGACGAGAACGGGCATGTGACGTTTCGCGCAGCGCTGCCGGAAGGCCCGGTGAAACACGACTTTCATGCGGCTTCGGATGGCCAACTGGGCGGAATCATGAAGGTGTTCCGCGAATGGCAGATCTCTGGAGATGGCGAGTGGCTGAAGAAGATGTATCCGCTGGCCAAGCGGAGCCTCGACTATTGCATTCGCACCTGGGATCCGGAACATCGCGGAGGCCTGTTCGAGCCGCACCACAATACATATGACATTGAATTCTGGGGACCGGATGGAATGTGCACCAGCATTTACCTTGGCGCCCTCTCGGCGTTCCGAGAGATGGCGCAGGCTTTGGGCGAATCTGACGATGCGAAGTTCTATGGCGACCTCGCGCAACGCTGCGCCTCGTTTATGGATCGGGAGCTCTTCAACGGAGAGTACTACCAGCAGAAGGTGGAATACCTGGGCCTGCACGACCAATCGTTCGCAAAGATGGTCGCCGCGGTGGACGAGCACAGCAGCGAGATGCAGCGACTGCTGAAACGCGAGGGACCGAAGTATCAGTATGGAAGCGGGTGCCTGTCCGACGGCGTGATCGGAACCTGGATGGCGCGGGCGTATGGCGTCGAGATTCCGCTTGAGTCCGAGCACCTGAAGAGCGCGCTGCGTGCGATTTTCGCGAATAATTTCAAGACGGACCTGGCCGAGCATGCGAACGCGCAGCGTCCCGGATATGCGATGGGGCATGAGCCGGGATTGCTTTTGTGCACATGGCCCAAAGGCGGCCGGCCGACCTTGCCGTTTGTTTATTCCGACGAAGTCTGGACAGGAATTGAGTATCAGGTGGCCTCTCACCTGATTTCCGAAGGACTGGTGAAGGAAGGCCTGACTATCGTGAAGGCTGTGCGTAGCCGATACGACGGGCGAGTGAGAAATCCTTGGAATGAATATGAGTGCGGGAATTACTACGCGAGAGCGATGGCGAGTTACGCACTGTTGGGAGCGCTGTCGGGATTTCGATATTCAGCAGTAAGCAAGACGCTGTGGTTTGGTCCGAGGCTGGATGTGCGTCCTTTCAAGACATTTTTCTCGACTGCGTCGGGGTATGGGACGATTCAACTCGATGTGGAGACGCTTCGAGTGCAGATGATTGAGGGAGAGTTGCAGCTTGAGAGGGTTGTGATCGCTGGGAAGGAAAGTTCGCAGACATTGGATTGGAAAACGACTGTACGAGTTGGGGATCAGGCCGTCCGGCGGCTGAGTTGAGCCAGGTCACGGTGCAAATCCCAGGGTCAGTACAGATGGAAGTCGACTTCGACGGCAATTTGCACTGCGACGGGTTCGCCGTCCTTGGTCGCGGGCTTGAATCTCCAGGTTCCAACCGCCGCTATCGCCTTCGCGTCGAGTCCGCTTCCTAACGGGCTCAGGATCTGTAGGTTTCTGGGAACGCCGTCCTTGTCGACAATCATTCCGATCGTCATGGTGCCCTGATACTTTACGTGCCGAGCAGCATCGCTGAATTCTGGCTCGGGCTGTCCGAGAATCTGCGGGGGCTTTACGCCAGATCCAATGCGGAACGTTTTCTGATCAGGCGAGCCTTTGAGGTATAGATCATCGCCGTGAGGTGTCGAGTAGGAAGTGAACGAAGACGATGCAGACGAAACATTCTCTTCGGCGAGAGCAATTCCTGGAGCCGAGATGATTTCTGGGGAAAAGCGGCAGAACTGGATTTTGCGCAGGAGCCCTTGCAGAAGGCAGTTCCGCCAATATTCGGGCACTACATCGGGCAACTGGTCGTGGGAGGTAAGGAAGATTTTCGAGAGGGCGCTATCGATCTGCTCGGACGAAGGATTGTTCGTGCCTATGTTCAGTTCGATCACAACAACTTCGGGTTTCTTGTGTTTCTCATTCGAGTCCTTGCGCAGGGCTGGGAGAAAGTGAAACTCCTGTTCTTTGACAATCACGAGTTGGCGTGTCGCATTCATGACGATGCGGTCGCCCGAGGCGTCCACGCTGTCGATTGTGACGAAACCGTCAGACGTCCAGTCGCCGGATGACGCGTTGGTGATGAGCTCTCCGATCGAGCCGTAAAGCAAACTTTCCCCGCGATAGAAACCGCGCAAAAGAAATGTCTTTCCTTGATACTGCTCGCGAAGTTTCTGCTGAAAATCCGCAGTGTCAGCGTGAACTAGGGTGGGCAGCAAAGCGACGAAGACGATAAGCGCAAAGCGGCGCATGGTCGGAATTGTAGTCCTGACGATCAATTGCCACAGATAAAAAAACGCCCGGTTTCCCGAGCGTTTCTCGTGACAAAAATTCGATTAGATGTGCTTGTTCAGGGCCTGGGCGATGGCGTCCTTGGGACGATAGCCGACCAGCTGTTCGACGACCTGTCCGCCTTTGAAGACCAGAAGGGTCGGGATGCCGGTGACTTTGTATCGCATGGGTGTGGCCTGATTGGAGTCGACGTCCATCTTGCCGATTTTGATTTTGCCCTGATACTCGGTCGCCAGCTCTTCGACGATCGGGGCGATTGCGCGGCAAGGACCGCACCAAGTTGCCCAGAAGTCCACCAGAACCGGCTTATCCGATTTCAAAACATCCTGGTCGAAGTTCGCATCGGTGACTTCGACGATTCCGTTGCCAGCCATTGTTGTTTCTCTCCTATTTTGAACAAATCGCGCGGCCGGCAAACGTTTTCAAGCGGAGCCGGACTGGGCGACGTATATGAGTGCTTCCCTAACGGGAAATCAAACTCAATATTTTAGCACTCCCATTCGATGCAATTCGGGGGCCCAAAGTCGCAGAGGGCATTGTGCCAATGCAGAATGGGGCGCCACATCGCCCAAGTCCAAGATTCCCGACAGCTTCCGGCTGCCGCCTGCTTTTACGGCTGGGCCGCGTCCGGAGAAGACCCCACGACTCGGATGATTGCCATCATGCCTTTGTCTTCGTGCTCCAGGATGTGGCAGTGATACACGAAATCTCCAACGTCGGGGCCGCGGAAGTCCATACGGATCGTAACGCTGGGATATGGCCCAGACCCAGTCCAATGAGGCACATCGATGGTGTCGAGGAATTGCCTCTGCGCCTGCGGAACTGGTCTTCCGTTGCGATCCAATAACAGGAAATGGATCTGATGAATGTGAAATTCGTGGTTTTCGAGGGTTCGATTCTGGATGGTCCAGTCCTCGACGGATCCCTGTCGAGTAACGATGGCTGGAGGATTATTCGGATCGAAAAGGACTGGCTGTTGTCCTTCGACCGTAATGAAAAACTGAGAATCCGGATTGTCCTCCGAGAAATACAGCTGCCGATGAGCCGTCGGATGGGCTTCGCTGAGACCCTCGAATCGCTGAGCCCATGGAGCACCAACCTTAGCCGGAATGCGCACCAGGGATTGGGAAGCATCGGAGTTCACTTGAAGAGCGGCGATCGGCCGCGTGGGATCGCTGTCGCCATCGGTTCCGGTGTCTACGGCGCGCGTCAAAAGGGTCGCATTCTTAGCCGTCGACGGAGGCCCGGTGATGATGAACTCGGCGCGGCCCGCCGGTGGAATCAGGAGATGCTTCACAGCAGTTGTGTGACCGCGACGAGTTCCATCTTGAGAACCGACAGGCACGCCATCGATCCCAACCAACTGCAGAATCTGCGGCTGCCCGTCATATTGCAATTGAACATCAAGAATCGTATCGGCGGCGAGATTGCCTAAGCGCCAGAATTCGCGAGCGCCGGGGCGGATCGAAATCACGGCAGGAGTGTAACTGGGGAACGGCACCGGAATGTAGCTCAGGGAAATATCCCATTCGGGAGCTTGTAACTCGTGAGCGACGGAGTCGGAGGAACCGGGCAGGGGATTGTCACGCACCAGCAGGATTCTCTGCGGCAGTCCGGCAACCGCCGGCTGAATGCTCTCGATGCCGTCGACCACAATGGCGCCGGAAGCGCCGCCCTGCACTGCCGCCTCCGATAAGCCATGAATGTGGGGGTGATACCAATAGAGCCCGGGAGGTTCATCCTGGGGAAAAACAATCTTGTAAGTGAATGACTGCCCCGGATTGATCACCGTGCGGATCACTTCATCCGCGCCGCATTTGGGCGATGAGTTTGTCCCGTGATAGTGGACATTTACGGAAGAAGAATTCATTGAGGGCGCTCCGCATATCTCAGAGCCACGGGGCATTGCCATCTCCATCGACGTTGAACTCGGCGGTGGAAGACGGTTGGTCACTGTAAGAATGAGTGTGTCGCCCGGCTTCACGTGGAGGGTTGGCGATTCGGCTCCATCTTCGTTGACGAAGCAGTAGAGGACATTCCCGTTCGTGTCGAGAGATGTCTGATATGTCAGGTTCACTCGCAAAACACCGTTTTGGCTGAACAAGTTCTCTGGTTCGCTGATCGTGCTCCCAACTGGAAAACGGGCACAGCCGTTTGACGTTCCGGCAGCCGCTGCGACGGGAATGGCGACGGCAACAAGAAAGGAAAGGACAACTCGCGTTAACTTGCATCCGGGATTCATAGGCCTTCTCTCTCCAATGCGGTTGGAACTTCTGTAGAGCGCGGAAGTTTGTTGTCAGAGGCGGCGATCGGGCTGCCAGTTGTTTTCACTTTCGCCAAGCGCAGCCCAAGCAAGTCTCATCTGCGGACTTCTGATGTCGACTGGCCGAAGCGCATTTGCTAGTAAAAAGTAAGGCTATTGCGGGTTTGTTCCCGGAGGTTGAAGGGATTTGATATAGCTGACCAGTTGCCAGCGTTGGGGCTCGGGTAACTTCGACCAGACCGGCATGCCGCGGCGGACGACCCCGTTGGTCAGCAGCCAAAATAGGCTTCCCGGAGTAGCTTGCTGGATCTCGGGAGCGCGCAGACTAGGCCCTTTCTTGCTGCCTTTGCCCCCTTCTGCATTCTCTCCGTGACATTCGGCGCAATGCATCGAATACAGCTTGCCTCCGGCGGCGACGGCAGACGGATCATTCGCCATGGGATTGGCCCGCGCCACTGCTTTCTGCGGAACCTTCGTGAGTTCCGCATACAGCACGTTATCGCTCGGCGGGTTCTTGGAGTCCACGGCCTGAGCAAGAACGAGGCCACAGGCGATCATCAGCATCAGAACAACGGTTTTCATTGACGCCCTCCGAGCAAACGGGAGAGGGCCGATCCAAATCCCGAAAATTCATGGGAGACGCCCCAACGCAGAATGAACTTGTGGCTGTCGTCGTTGAGACCGAAGCCCGGAGAAACGCGCAGAGTCCAGCTCGACGGCAAGTTCCATGCGACCACCGGCGCGAGATAGTGTGAGGTATCCGGCAGCCCGAAACTGTAGCGATCGCCCAGTCCTCCGTACATTTCGACGCCGGCCACGAAGTTTTCCGCACAGAAGTTGCAGCGGTTCGGGGACGCTTTCAGCGACAGCGGGCGGCTGGCGCCAATGGCGTATCCGAACTCCCAGGGTTCATTGGTGAGATTCTTGGTGGCGATGGTGTTCTGCGCGATATTCCAGCCTTTGAATGTTTTCGAAAGAATCAGTTTGAATTCCATTTCCTGCTGGTGATCCTTGCGGGCATCGGCGTTAGGGTCGCCGTTGTCGGCCTCGCCGTCATGGCCTTCAATTTCCTTCAGAATTTTATCCGCGCCGCTGATGTGTTCATACTCCACATAGAGCACGGGATTGATGAAGTGCTCGTGCTGAAGAACGCGGAAGCGGTTTTCCCAGCGGAATCCTGTGAAGATGGTGCTGTCGTTAAAGGTGGTTTGGCCATCGAGATAAAACTCGGTGGTCCACCAGGCGGTAGCGCCGTATTCGAACTCGGTCCAGTAGGCATGAAAGTCGTTTCCGCCGCGCTGGGTTCCGAAAGTCGAGAAGTATTCGACATCGAGGCTGCCGGGCTCCTCCAGATAGTGGTCGTAAGTGACGATGTACGGGCTTTCCTGGGCGTGCGCGGTGGGCACAGCCGCCAACGAGAGCGCCAAGAATAAGAGGCAGAGGAAGAGAGCGGATATCTTCAAGCGAATTACTTTCTCCTTTAAGATTATACTGTTGCGACTGAGTCGCATTTGTAAATTAAAAGTAACGGTAAAAACTCAGTTGCAACCCAGTCGCAAGTAAGGGTACATTCATGATGGTGCCGGATCAGGCGCAAACCCGTCAAGATTCGGCGAAAGAATTCGTCGCACGCTGGTTGCGACCAGTTGCGACCCGCGAGGTCGGAACTTATGCCACTTCCTCAAACAGAAATGCCCGGACGCCTGCAGGCGCACTTTACGGAGCGCGGAATCCGGATGACGCAGCAGCGCCGCGCCATCCTGAGCGTCATCGAAACAGCGAACAAGCATCTGGACGCCAGCCAGATCCTGCGCAAGGCGCAGAAGATAGATGCAAGCGTGGACCGCAGCACCGTGTACCGCACGCTGCGGCTGTTGAAACGGCAGGGACTCATCGATGAACTGGACTTGATGCACATCAACGGCGAGGGTCACTACTACGAGCGCAAACTGGAGCGCGATCACATTCACATGGCGTGCCTGCGCTGCGGAAAGATCACGGAGTTCGTAAGCGACAGCTTCGAGAAACTCAAGCAGCAAGTCGAAAAGGATTGCCGCTTCCGCGTGCTGGTGTCACGGCTTGAGATTGGCGGCTATTGCGCGTCGTGCCGCGGAGCACAGTAGAGATGGAGATTCGATTTCTGACCGGCGATGATGCGAACGAGTGGTCACGGCTTCGCCTTGAGGCCTTGAAGGGAGATCCGGAAGCTTTCAGTTCGTCGGTCGAGCAGCATCGGACATTAAGCCTGGAAGAGATCCGGCGGAGGCTGGGTTCGGGAAGCAGCGATTCCTTCGTGGTCGGAGCATTTGCAGAAAATACACTCGTGGGCATGGCAGGTTTTGTTCGTGAGATTGGGCCGAAGACTCAACACAAAGGAAGAATCTGGGGCGTCTACGTTGCGCCGGAAAAGCGGCGGCAGGGCGTATCGCGCGAAATGTTTTCGAAGATCATCGACCGGGCGAAAAGCATGGAAGGACTCGAGCAGATTCAGATTTCCGTAACAGCCACACAGACAGCGGCGAAGCAGTTCTACAGATCATTGGGTTTTGAAGTATTCGGAATTGAGCGGTGCGCGCTGAAGGTCGGTGGGCGCTATATCGACGAGGAATACATGGTATTGAGCATTGCGCACCGATCGTGACCGCGACGATTTGGGCGCAAACGGAAAAAGCGCCCCGACTTGTTTAAGTCCAGGACGCCTCGGCAGCCCTCCCCCAGAACTGCCAACCACATTGCGATCCTAAGAGTGTCTTACTTATCTGTAAATATCACTTTGGTAATGGACGATTAGCGCAAAGCTAAGAGAGAAAATTACTTCCCCCACGTTTGGCCGCCGTCACGCGTGATCCATAGTTCAGATGTAGACGTAGATACTCTGCCATGTTGCGCATCTGTGAAGGACACAGTCAGCACTTCTCCCGTGAGCGCGACTCCGGCTGCTGAGGGAATCACGCGAGCCCAATGCACACCCGAGTCGATGGAGTGGTACAGAAGGCCGGACGAGCCGCCTGCCCAAACATCCGCTCCATTGGCAGAGACGGCGCGGAATACGATGGTCGCGGACTTGCTTCGCTCAATCTTGTCTTTCTCGGAATGCTTGTCTTCGGATTCTTTCGCGGGAGCGGGTGCATTTGCCGCAAGCATCAGGTTGGCTCCGGCGGGTGCGCTCGCATACACGTTGATGTCTTGCCAGGTCTTGCCCTGATCGACGGAGCGCTGCAAGCTTCCTGAAGAACTGATGGTCCAGCGCGTGCTCTGCGTCGCTAGTCCGACCGCTGCTCCAGATGCATTGCCCGCTGTCGATCGTCCGGCGACCTTGACGCGCGTCGTGTAACCGATTCCGGTCGAGACGGGAGTGTCGATCCTGGAATCCGACAAGCCACCGTTCATCGTCTGCTGATCCAGCGATTGACTCTGCACTTCCAGCTTTGGATTCTGCTCGGCCTGTACCGGAGGCGCCGCACCTGCCACTACAACGGACTGAGACTGTGTAACTTGCGGAATGCTCTGTTCGGTATAGTCCCGCTGTTTCGGAGGAAGCATAGCCGGAACAGCCGACTTTTGAAACTCGGCAGAATTCTGCTGCTGCAGATTCGAATTCAATTGCATCTGATTTACGAGCGCGGGCCCATGCGGCAGGGTCTTCTTGTTGAACTGCACCACTCGTGACGGAGTTGCGGGCACAGACAATGCAGTTACCTCGTCTCGCGTCTCGACCTTCGCCATCAATTTCGTATTGTCCGTTTTCAGTTCATTGGCTCCGGCAGACAGCTCCCTGGCCACGGGCTGTGAGGGCTGAGCCGTGGGTTGCGGTGGTTCCGCTTTCCGTTCGGCTTCCTGTTGCGCGACGGGTGGAGGTGACTGCCGGTACGCGGTGAGCGAAGATTCGCCGTGTTTGCGGTATTGCAGAAATCCAAACGAAGCGACAATGATGATGCCCGCGGCGGCGAATCCCCACCGCATCGCAGGCCAGGCAAACCACGACCTCGGACTCCGTTCTGGCACGCGCTGAAACGCTTCGGCCTCTGGCAGCGAGAGCGCGACGATGTCACGGCAATCGGTGCAGCGGGAAAGATGCTCGAGCACGACGGTGCGTTCCCGCTCGGGCAAGGAGCGCTCCGAGAAGGCAGTAAGGACGTCCGCGTCGGGGTGGTCGACGGCGGGCGCTACGGCCTTCAGGCGCTCTCGAACGATTTTGGGAACCTGTTCCATTTCTCGCTTTCAGCACTCAGCTAAAGACTTAAGAATCAATTGCTTACGTTTACCCTTCGCCTTCCGGGACTCTAGCCTCCACTCTCTTCTTGGAGAACGCTGGCGGAGGCGTTTCTTGCGTCAGACTACGGCGAATATCTACCTGCAGATCGCGGACGTCAACTTCCATGGATTCTTCGGCTTGGCGGCGGGACATGCCCTGGCGCACCAGTGCAGCCAAGATCTGCTTGCGCATCGACTTAGCCAGCTTGTCGAGTTTGCGGCTGATCGTGGATTCGTGAACTCCCAGCATGCGGGCGATGTCGGCGAGAGTGCGTTCGTCGAGATAGTACGCGCTCAGAACCATGCGGTCTTCGGCTGAGAGGCCGGCAATGGCCTCGTCGGTCGCTTTTGCCAGACGGTTATCCGCGGGAACAACAGGCTCGGGATCGGGAGCAGTAAACTGCGCTCCCTCTTCCGATTCTTCTTCGAGACTCACCAGACGCTTGGTCTTGCGGTAGCGGTTGACGTATTCCTGGGCGAGGACAGTCCGAAGCCATCCTTCGAGTGAGCCGCGGCCTGTATAGGAGGCGAGTTTCGAAACGCGCTGCCCGTCGCGCGTTGTAGTGCCGTAAAGATCGGCGTAGAGCGTGTCAGCCAATTCACGCGCGGCAGAATCCTCGCGGGCGATGCGCAGAGCGGATAGATAGAGCTTCTCGCGATAACGAGTCAGGAAGATTTCCCAGGCCTCGTTGTGTCCAGCGGCGCAGGCGCGGGCGAGCGCGAGTTCGTCGACTCGTAAGCTGAGATAAAAAGCTCGAAGCTCGGATTCCGATTGGTCAGGAACACTGCATTTGAGGCCCACCTCGCAAAGAATCTGGCCAAATAGCTTGGGCGTGAGCCCCATCCTTTCGCAGCCACTCTTCGCGAGAAGATCCGGCCACAGCTCGTTGACGACCGACACCAGGATCGAGATGGGTTCAGGCGAGGACATTCCTACGTGATGAATTATCCAGTATTCGAGGGAGGGGTGAAAGGCCTATCGAGTTACCCCCGTTTCTTATGACACTGGGGCCCGGCCGGGGGTTCCGTACAATCAGATCCCTTATACGGCGGTCCGGGATGCCTTGCACTGCTCGCAAGGGCACGCTTCCCGCAGGAATTTCCAGGAATAAATGCCTAAGTCGTGATTGTCGTTCCAGTTGAACTTGATGGCGTACTTCCCTACTCCCTCGGCCGAAAGCGGCTTGGCATTGGGCTTAAAGATCAGCAAGGCGCCGGGAGCGGCGGTAGCGGGATCGCCGGGACGGCGTCCAGTCTTACCGCGCTCTTCCTCGCACATGGCGCAGGGACAGGCATCGCGCAAATAGACGAAGTTGTAATGTGAGGAGTGGCCGTCGGCCCATTCGATGTCCATGCCGGTGCCGGAGGTGAGGTTCACCTTGACGGACTTGGGATCTGTGGCAGACGTGGGCGTTTGAAGCGGGGACTGCATGGAATCAGTATCGCATACGGGGTGGAATAAGAGCCCGAAGGGCATGACCCGCTCAACGCGGGCTGGGGCTAAAGCCCCAGAAATCTCTCGCGCCTTTTCGCGGCCCTGAAGGGCCGCTCTTCCACGATCGTTGTAGGTCACGATTTGCCAGAGCTAGAGTCCTGGTTCGCCATTCGCGAGATCTCCGGTGGCTTGGCGAATTCGGGGAACTTCCTGTAAAATCTAGGTTTGCCCTACAAGATTTGAACTATCTGGGAGCAGCAGTCTCATGGCACAACAATGTGATATCTGCGGCAAAAAGCCGCAAGCGGGAAACCGCATTAGCCACGCCCACAACGTCACCAAGCGGCGCTGGAATATTAACTTGCGTCCGGTGCACGCCAAGGTGAATGGTCAGGGAAAGCGGATCCGCGTCTGCGCGTCCTGTCTGCGCAGCGGGAAAGTCGTTAAAGCCTAACCCGCACTCACCACAGAGGACACAAAAATTCCACAGAGGGACATCATCCCTTGAGGAATCCGCGTGCTTCGGCCAACGCTATTTCGGCAAAATCGCCAGCAGCTGAATGTCGAAGATCAGCGTCGCGTTCGGCGGAATCACGCCGGAGTATCCCTCTTTTCCGTACGCGAGGTCGGGAGGGATGCGGAGTTGGCGCTTTCCGCCGACTTTCATTCCGGTTACGCCCTGATCCCATCCTTTGATCACATCGCCGGCGTCAATCTTGAAGTCAAAGGGTTGATGCGCGTCAACCGAACTGTCGAACTTCTTTCCGCTGGTGAGCCATCCGGTGTAGTGAACTTTCACATGATCACCGCTCTTGGCTTCCTGGCCCGTGCCGACACGGATGTCCCAATACTTGAGGCCGGTGGGGGTCGTCGTGCCTTCACCCGTAACTTTAGTTGGGGCATTAGTGTTGGGGCGGGCGGCGGTTGCCGGCTTCTTGGTCGCGGTTTGGGACCACGCGATTGTTGATGCAATTAGGAGAACTGGGACAATGAACCTGATCTTCATCGATTAGTCCTTTCGAACAGCAAACCAATTTCGCATAGGACGCTGAGGACACAGAGGATTTTAGAACAGAATTCTTTCCTCCGCGTTCTCGGAGTCCTCTGCGCTTGGTCACCTCTACTCCAACGCGATTACATCAATCTCGACCAGAACATCTTTTGGCAAGCGGGCAACTTCGACTGTCGTCCGCGCTGGCGGAGCCGAACTGAAGTGCTTGCCATAAACTTCGTTCATGGCGGCAAAGTCGTTCATATTCTTCAGGAAGACTCCGCAGCGAACAGTTTTGGCCATAGAACTCCCCGCGGCCTCCAGGATCTGCGCGAGATTGCGCAGGATGCGATCCGCCTGGACTTTGACATCGCCTTCGATGATCTGCTGCGTTGCAGGATCTATGGCGACCTGTCCGGAGACGAAGATGAATCCGTTGGCCTTGATGGCTTGTGAGTAAGGACCGACGGCTTGCGGGGCGTTTTTCGTGTGAATGACTTCGCGCATGGGCTGTTCTCAGTTCTCGGGAAAAGCTACACCACAGAGGGCACAGAGTATCACAGAGACAGACTAGATTTTTTGAAGGCGCTGGACGTCGTGGACACCGGGGATTTTTCTAAGGCCGACAATGATCGCTTCCAGGTGCTTGAGGTCGGCGATGTCGAGAACGACTTCTACGCTGGCCTGACTGTTGGCCGTCTGCGCAGTGATGTTGCGAATATTGCTTTTGGCATCGCCGATCACGCCAGTGATGCTCTTCAGCATTCCAAAGCGATCGTCACAAAACACTGTCAGCTTCACTGGATATGCGGTTGGCGTGGTATCGTCGCGAGCCCATTCGACGTCGATTTTGCGCTCCGGTTCGTATAGAAGGTTCGTTACGTTCGGGCAGTGGATGGAGTGAACTGCGACGCCTTTTCCGCGCGTGATGTATCCGACAATACTTTCTCCCCGGATTGGATTACAACAGCGGGCGCGGTAGACCAGCATGTCTCCCTGGCCGCGCACGGTGATGGCATTGTTGCCACCGAAAACGCGGCGGACCGCGCTCGCAATCGTGCCCTGCTGCTGCGGAACGTTGAGGCCTTCAGCTTCGATGTCGCCCGCAATGCTCGGCGTAGCTCCCGCAGGGAGCACGCGCGCCAGGACCTGCCGCGCGGAGTATTTTCCATATCCGATGCCGGCCATCAGATCGTCCGCTTTGCCGAGGCCATATCCGGAGGCGACTTTCTGCAGGTCGTCGTCCTTGATTTCTTTCAGCGCGATGCGGTACTTGCGAGCTTCTTTTTCAATCAGCTTGCGTCCGATTTCAATCGCTCGCTCGCGCTGGTGGACGTTGAGCCAGTGTTTGATCTTGTTGCGTGAGCGTGAGGATTTGACCAGTCCAAGCCAGTCGCGGCTGGGCTTGTGCCCGGGCTGGGTCAGAATCTCAACGATGTCTCCGGAGTGCAGCTTGTAGCGCAGCGGCACCATGCGCCCATTGACCTTGGCGCCGGTGCAGGTGTGTCCAACTTCGGTATGGATGGTGTAAGCGAAGTCGATCGGCGTGGCATCGCGAGGAAGAACTACAACCTTCCCCTTCGGTGTAAAGGTATAAACCTCTTCCGGGTAGAGATCGACCTTTAGCGTCGACAGAAATTCATTCGGATCGCTGACGTCACGTTGCCATTCGACCACTTGCCGCAACCACGCGAGGCGCTGTTCGTCCTGCGCGGAGACCGGGCCGTCCTTATATTTCCAGTGGGCCGCGATGCCTTCCTCGGCCATCTTGTGCATCTCTTCGGTCCGGATCTGGATTTCAAACGGCGTGCCGTCTTCGGTGATGACCGAGGTGTGCAGCGACTGGTAGAAGTTCGGCCGCGGCATGGCGATGAAATCTTTGATACGGCCGGGAACAGGACGCCAAAGATTGTGAATGATGCCGAGGACGGCGTAGCAGTCCTGCAGCGAGCGCGTGATGACGCGCATCGCGCAGAGGTCGTATACCTGGTCCACCGTAATGCGCTGCTTCTGTAATTTCTTATGGATGCTGTAGACGCGCTTGATGCGGCTTTCTACGCGGGCCTGGATGCCGGCTTCCTTCAGTTTGTCCTGGATGATCTTCTGAGTCTTGGCAAGGAACGCTTCGCCCTGCTTGCGCCGTGCATTGACCGACGCCTCCACCTGTTCGTATCCGACGGGATCGATAAAGCGGAAGCCGAGGTCTTCGAGTTCGCCGCGAATCTTGCCCATCCCAAGCCGGTGTGCGATCGGAGCATAGATCTCGAGGGTCTCTTCAGCAATTTTGCGTTGACGCTCAGGCTGCAAATGCTCAAGCGTGCGCATGTTGTGCAGGCGGTCGGCAAGCTTGATGAGGACGACGCGGATGTCGTCTACCATGGCCAGCATCATCTTGCGGAGGTTCTCAGCCTGTTGTTCTTCGCGTGTGGCGAAGTCGATCTTGCTGATCTTCGTGACGCCTTCGACGATATGGGCGACTTGCTCGCCGAACTCCTGCCGAATGTCCTGGATCGTGACTGACGTGTCTTCGACCGAGTCGTGGAGCAATCCGGCCGCAACCGCCACCGGATCCATTTTCATCTCGGCGAGAACCAGCGCAACTTCAAGCGGATGAACCAGATACGGCTCACCGGAGGCCCGGGTTTGGCCTTCATGGTGTTTCAGGGAGTAGTCGTAGGCCTTTTTTACGATCGTGAGGTCATCTTGCGGACGGCTCTCCTGCATCCGCTTCATCAGATCGCGGAACTTGGTCAGAGTAAGTGCAGTGGTAGCGATCTGTTGGCGTAAAGTCGCCATTCGGGATTATAGCCCTCGATCAGTCCGTTTGTTCTTTTGGGACGCCCAGGCAGGGAGAGCAGGGCTGAATCAATTATAGCTCTTACTGCGGGCTGATTAGCTTGG
>Ga0335079_10001900_pt1 | contig 23947 bp, 24 predicted proteins | sample Lox_Sample_33_FD_206719 | JGI IMG/M metagenome (GOLD analysis project Ga0335079, IMG submission 206719) | Soil microbial communities from Loxahatchee National Wildlife Refuge, Florida, United States - Lox_Sample_3.3 | ecosystem: Environmental > Terrestrial > Soil > Wetlands | place: USA...
GCAGCTTATCGAAGGGCTCGATGAACTTCGCCACGCCCTCGCGCTCGAGCTGCTGCGCGATGGCCTCGAGGTCGACGTCGAGCCGCTCGAGCCCCTCGCGCGCATCGCAGCCTTCGGCAATGTGGCGTTCGAGCCGCAGCTCCGGCCGACCGAGGCGCCGGTAGGTGTTGAGCGTCTCGAGCGGCATCGTGTTGACGGTTCCCGGCACCACCAGCTCCTCGACATACTTGATCGGGCTGTAGCTCGGGTCCTTGGTCGAGGTCGACGCCCACAGCAGCCGCTGCGGTCGCGCCCCGTGGGACACCAGGCGCTGCCACTCATCCCCCGCGACCGTCTCCTCGTAGATCTCGTAGGCACGACAGGCACTGGCGATTGCCGCCTTGCCACGCAACGCGCGCGCGGCCGGCTGGCCGTGCGATGCGAGGCCGTCGAGCACCTTGTCGACCGCGGTATCGATGCGGCTGAGGAAAAAGCTCGCCACGGAGGCGACCCGCTCGATGGGTTTGCCGGCGGCGACCCGCGTCGCGAGGCCGTCGCTGTAGGCGTGCGCCACGTCGCGATAGCGCTCGGGCGAGAACAGCAGCGTCACGTTCACGTTGACGCCGGCGGCGATCAGATCGCGGATCACCGGCAAGCCCGCCTCGGTGCCCGGGATCTTGATGAGCGCGTTGGGAAGCTTGAGGCGCTGCCACAGACGCTGTGCTTCCTTCAGGCTTGCGGCGCCGTCGTAGGCGAGGTGCGGGGAGACCTCGAGGCTCACGAAGCCGTCGCCGCCCGAGCTCGACTCGTACAACGGGCGCAGCAGCCGCGCCGCATCCTGCAGGTCCTCGAGTGCGAGCTCCTCGTACAGCGCCATGGCCGACGACACCGTCGGCAGCAGCTGTGCGATCGGCTGTGCGTACTTCGGGTCGTGCATCATCGAGTTGGCGAATATCGCCGGATTGGAAGTGAGCCCGGCAACGCCGTCATCGTGGATGAGCCGCGCGAGGCTACCGTCCTCGAGCATGCCGCGGCTGATGTCGTCGAGCCAGACGCTCTCGCCGAGCTTGCGCAGCTCCATCAGGGGATTGGGAAGAGGCGCGGCCATGCAACGCTCCGGGCTCGAGAGTAGCGCAGGTGGCGGCGCGAGTCTCGCGGTTTCGGCGTGAATATGCGTAAATCGGATCCCGAGGAACTCCCAAGGAGACCACCATGACCGAGAGCTTCAACGGCGGCAGAATCGCCGAAGATCTGCGCGCGCTGGTGAGTGACGCGGAAGCGCTGCTGCGCACCACGACCAACGCGACGGACGGTGTCGAACTGCAGGAACGCGCCCAGGCCACGCTGCGCGAAATGCGCGCCCGCTTGAGCGCGCTCGAGGAGCAGGTGCGCGAGCGCGCTCGCGATGTAGACAGCTATGTGCGCGACAATCCATGGCAGGCGATTGCCGTGGCGGGGGGCGTCGCGCTGCTGCTCGGGTTGATCATGGGCCGACGCTGATGGATGCATCCGCGCCGCCGCCGCGTGCCACCGCGGACGAGCCCCCGCATGCGCTGCGGGAACTGCTCGCCGCGGTGCTCGAGGCGCTGCGCACCCGGCTCGATCTGGCCGCGGTCGAGCTCGAAATCCATCTGCGGGCGCTGCTGCGCATGCTGGTCTGGGCGATCGGCGCGGTCGCCTGCGCGATGCTGGCGCTCGCCTTCGCCGTCACTGCGCTCGTCGTGGCGGTCTGGGACACGCACCGCATGCTGGCGCTGCTCCTGGGAAGCCTGGTGTTCGTCGCGCTCACGGCGGGTTTTGCCTGGCTCGGTGTGCGTACGCTGCGCTTGCAGCCGGGAGTGCTCGAGAGCTCCCTCGAGCAGCTCGCGGAGGACCAGCAGCGCGCCCGAGGCAGCGCGCCGTGAACCGCATGACGGAGCTCTACGTGCGGCGGCGCGTGCTCATCGAACGCTGCGCCGCGCAGCGCGTGGAGATCGCCGAGCGCGTGGCCGAGCTCGATGGCGGACCGTTGCGCTGGGCGCTCAGCGGCGCCGCGGCGGCGGCGGCCGCACGCGGCGGGCGTCATCCGCTCGCCTGGATCGCGGCACTCGCGGGACTCGTGCTGCTGCGCCGGCCGCGCCAGGCGCTGACGCTGCTCGCCTGGACCCGCACGGCACTCACGGTGCTGTCGCGCGTTACGCAGGTGATGGGTGTGCTCGCGGCGCTGCGCCGCGCACGTTAAGGCGGGGGACGGGGCGAAACGGCTGCGGGCGCCGGATGCGAGAGGCGCACGGCTACATCGGTAACCCTGGCGGCTAGCGCGACGCGCGCGTCTCGTCGGTGGAAGCCTGCGGCGCGAGCGCGCTCGGCTCCTCGGCCTCGGCCGCCAGACCCACCAGCGTCGGAATGCCGGACGCCGCGCGCAGCGTCGCGCGGGCGAGATCCCAGTGGATTGCGGCACTGTCGCCGCCGAGCGCGTGATCGAGCTTCTGCGACAGCAACTTCAGGTCCGGCGCGACGCTCTGACCTTCCTCGTCGACCGGCGGATGCGCTTCGAGGAACAACTTCCCGTCCACCCACGCGACCTTCACGGGCTCGTTGACGAGACGCACCGGCGTGCCGACCGGGATCAGGGCAAAGAGCGCCGCGACGTCCTCCGGATACATGCGGATGCAGCCATGCGTCACCGCCATGCCGACTGCGGTGGGGTTGTTGGTTCCATGGATCATGTATTCGCCGCGCCCGGCCGCGAGGCGCAACGCGTAGTCGCCGAGCGGATTGTCAGGGCCCGGGCCGACCATCTTCGGCAGCGGATCGCCGTTCTCGGCGTGCTCCTTGCGGATCGACTCGGGCGGATACCAGGCGGGATGTTTGATCTTGGCGATGACGTGCGTCTCGCCGAGCGGCGTGCGCCAGTCCATCTTGCCGATGCTCACCGGGTAGGTGATGACGACGGGCTTGTCGTGTCCGTGCGGCTTGGGAAAGTAGTACAGCCGGTGCTCGGGTAGATTAACGACGATGCCCTCACGCGGGCCCGGCGGCAGGATGCGTCGACCCGGTAACACCAACACCTTACCGGCACCCGGCAGCCATACATCGACCCCGGGATTCGCGCGGATGATCTCGTAGTAACCGAGGCTGTAGCGATGCGCGATGTCCGGCAGCGTGTCCTCGTAGACGGTCCTGGTGCTGCCGTCCGTGCCGACGACGGCGGAGCCGTCGGTCGGCAACGCGTACAGGCTCGCCGAGGCGGGTGCGCTAACAAGCGCACACGCCGCGAGTACACCCAGGAGCGGTCTCGTGCACCACACGGACATCAAGAGAACTCGGCGAAGAGACCTTAAGTCCCTGATTTTAAAGCCGGACATACCGTCCGTTCTCCTTCATGCGTGCATTGTAGAGGATTCTCCGTACCATCGCGCGCGCATGCAGCGCAGGCGGATACTTCCCAGCACCTTTTTTTCGCGCGGCACGCTCGCGGTGGCGCGCGCGCTCATCGGAGTGCACCTCGTGCACGACGACGGCCGCCAGCGCCGCGCCGGGCGCATCGTCGAGACCGAGGCTTACCTCGGGCCGCGCGATCTCGCGGCGCACTCAGCGCGCGGGCGCACCGCGCGCACCGAGGTGATGTTTGGGCCACCCGGCCACGCGTATGTCTACTTCATCTACGGCTTCTGGAATTGTCTCAACGTCGTCACGGGCCGTGCGGGCGTGCCGCACGCGGTGCTGCTGCGCGCGCTCGAGCCGCTCGACGGCCTGCGCGAGCGCACCTGGGGTCCGGGGCTGCTGTGCCGCGCCCTGGGCATCGACCGGCAACTGAATGGCGCGGATCTGCGCGGCGGGGTCCTGTGGCTCGAGCCACCACCCCCGGGCGCGCCGCGCGCGCGCATCGCGCGCGCCACGCGTGTTGGCGTCGACTATGCGGGCGATTGGGCACGGCGGCCGTGGCGCTTCTACGATCGCGACTCGCCGTACGTCTCGACCGCCTCATCGCGCGCACGCCCGCGCGAGGCTGCCGCCGCCGCTGGCGCTGTGAAATCTGTCTAAACTAAGCGCGTACGCTGCGCGCTGAATTGAAGGACGATGCTATGGCGATGTCGCGACGGGTTCTGCTGCTGCGGATGGGCGCCCTGGCTGCTGCCGCCCCGTGGTTGCGTGCGGCCCGCGCTCAGCAGGATGGCACGGACTACCGCTCGCTCGAGCCGCCGCAGCCCACCGGCAGTCCCGGGAAGATCGAGGTGATCGAGTTCTTCTCTTACGCCTGCCCGCACTGCGCCCACTTCTTCCCGCTGGTCAACGCCTGGGACGCGAAGTTGCCCAAGGACGTGGCGTTCCGCCGTGTCCCGGTAGGGTTCGACCGTCCGCAGTGGGTGAACCTGCAACGCGCCTTCTATGCGTTGCAGGCGAGCGGGGATTTCGCCCGGCTCGACGGCGCGTTGTTTCAAGCGATCCACGAGCAGCAACAGCCGCTGTTCGATGAGCAGAATCTAGCCGCCTGGGTGGGACGCAGCGGCGGCCATGCGGACCAGTTCTCGGCCGCGTACGTTTCCTTCGGCGTGAACAATCAGACCGTACAGGCCGACAAGCTGGCGTCCGACTACCTGATCGACAGCATTCCGGCGATGGCGGTCGACGGCAAGTACGTCGCCCTGGCCGATCCGGCCCCTGGTGAGACCGCCTATCTGCAGCAGTTGCTCGCCAACACCGACAAGCTGATCGTCAAGGTGCGCGCCGAACGCGCCGCAACCGCCAAGCCGGCCATGAAGCCGGTGACGAAACCGAAGTAAGTCACCCGTGACGCGCGCGAGCAGCGCGCCTTGCCACGACCTCAGTGCGCCTTCGCCGGCTGCGCACCTGCGAGGTCGAGCTGTCCGTTGCGCACCGGGATGCGCTCGCCCGGGTCGTGATCCATATTCACCGTCGCTTCCTGGTCGCCGAGGCGGTAGCGCACCGCGTAGCCGGCGGTTTGCTCCGAGGTGTCGTAGACGGTGACGCATTTCTGTTCGGTGGTCGTGTAGGTGTCCCGATCCTGCAGATTCTTCTGGATGCGGTTGCCGGCGTAGCCACCGCCGGCCGCACCGGCAACGGTTGCGAGGTCGCGTCCGGTGCCGCCGCCGATCTGGTGACCCAGCACACCGCCGACGACCGCACCCGCGACGGTACCGATCACCTGGTGCTGGTCCTTGACCGGTGCCTGGTGGGTGACGGTCTCGTCGTGACAGTCCTGGCGCGGTGTGTGGATCCTGTCGGTAATCGGGGTCACCTTCAGAACCTCCGCATACTCGGGGCCCTTGCTCGTCATCTTGAGCCCGGCTACCGCACCCGCCCCCGCCGCGAACGCCGCTCCGACCACCACTCCGATGACCAGTGATCTGCTCATTACGTCCTCCTGCTTCGCTCAGGCGCGGCCGCCTGCCACGCCTGTGAAGAATTGTATCGGGCGGCAGGATCACTCCGGCGCGACCTGCGTCACCGCTCGCACACGCGAGTGCAGAGTGTTTCGATCTGGCGACAGGCCAGGACCCGGCCGCTGCCGCAGGTCGCGCCGCGCTCAGCCGCCGCGTGGCTCGTCGGCGTTGCGCTTCAACTCCAGAAGCGCGGCCGACTCGGGGACGCGTGCACCGCGGGCGAAGTGGATGGCCTGCACGGTTCCGGCGTAGGGCGCGTTGATCGTGTGTTCCATCTTCATCGCCTCGATGACCATGAGCACCTCGCCGGCGGCCACCTCCTGGCCGACGACGACGGGGACGGCCACCACCACGCCGGGAAGTGGCGTCGTGAGCCCGCCCGTGGCCGCGCTCGCAGAGAACTCGTGCGTGCGCGGGTCATCGAGCGTGAACTCGTAGTGCTCATCGAGCGCCCACAGGTGCAGCGCGGCACCGCTGCGCAGGTAGCGCGCGTGGCTGCGGCGCCCGGCGATCTGCGCGGCGACCGTGCCGCCCTCGAGCGTCACCGCCTCAAGCGGCAACGGTGCGTGGCCGTCGACGCACGCGAGGGCCGGGTGCCCGGCGGCGTACTCGAGCTGTACGGTGTGCCGCAGACCGCGCCATACGAAGGTGTAGCCGATCGGTGCAGCGAGGTTGGGTGTGAACGCGTCGCTGAGATCCCAGGGACTTCGAGCGGCGGCGGCCGCGACGGCGGCGCCGTGGAACGCGAGCGCGGCGAGGATGAGCGACTCGGGGGGCGCCGTGCGCGGGCCGGCGAACTCCGCCCCCCGTTCATCGAGCAAGGCGATGTTGTGACGGACGGCAAGGAAACGCGGCGAGCGCAGGATGCGCGCCAGCCAACGCTCGTTGGTGTGCACGCCGGCGCAGTGCGTGCGACCGAGCGCGCTCGCGAGGAGCGCCGCGGCCTCCTCGCGCTGGCCCGCGTGGGCGATGACCTTGCCGAGGAGCGAGTCGTAACAGTCCGGTACGGCATCGCCGCTCGCGAAACCCGCATCGACGCGCACCGACTCGAGCTGCGGCCACTCGAGCAGCTCGAGCCGCCCGGCGCTCGGCAGGAACCCACGCGCGGGATCCTCGGCGCATACGCGCGCTTCGATGGCGTGCCCCTCGAGGCGCACCTGCTCCTGCGACAGCGGCAGCCGCTCACCGGCGGCGACGCGCAGCTGCCACTCCACCAGATCGATCCCGGTCACCGCCTCGGTGACCGGGTGCTCGACCTGCAGCCGCGTGTTCATCTCCATGAAATAGAACTCGCGCCCGTCGAGGAGAAACTCGACCGTTCCGGCGCTCACGTAGCCGATCTCCCGTGCCACGACCAGGGCTGCCGCCCGCAGCCGCTCGCGCACGTCCGCCGGCACCGCCGGTGCGGGTGCCTCCTCGATGAGCTTCTGGTGACGTCGCTGCGTCGAGCAATCGCGGTCGCCGAGGTGCACGAAGTTGCCGTGCGCATCGGCGAACACCTGCACTTCGAGATGCCGCGGCGAGGGCAGGTAGCGCTCGAGCAGCAGTGCCCCGTCGCCGAAGGCGCTCTCGGCGAGGCGGCGTGCCGCCGCGAGCGCCGGGCCGAGCTCGGCGGGTTGACGCACGATCTGCATGCCCTTGCCGCCGCCGCCGGCGGCGGGCTTCACCATGAGCGGCAGGCCTGCGGCAAGGCCGGCACGCTCGAGATGCGGCAGATCCTGCTGCGCGCCCGAGTATCCGGGCAGGACCGGTACGCCGGCCGCCTGCATGCGTGTCTTGGCGAGGAGCTTCGAGCCCATGGCGCTGATGGCCGCGGCCGGCGGCCCGACGAACAGCAGGCCGGCATCGGTGCAGGCCTGGGCGAACTGCGCATTCTCGGAGAGAAACCCGTAGCCCGGATGGATGGCCTCGGCGCCGCAGGTGCGCGCGGCCGCGAGGATGCGCTCGGCATCGAGATAACTCTCGCGCGCCGGCGCGGGCCCGATGCGCAGCGCCTCATCCGCCGCGCGCGTATGGCGCGCAGTCGCGTCCGCGTCGGAGTACACGGCGACGGTGCGCATGCCGAGCCGCCGCGCGGTGCGAAAAATGCGGCAGGCAATCTCGCCGCGGTTGGCGACGAGCACACTGCGGATCACGCGCTCTCCCCGGCCATGGTGCCTTACATCCGGAACACGCCGAAGGGCTGCGCTTCGTGTGGCGCGTTGCGCACCGTCGCCAGCGCGAGCGCCAGCACGCGCCGCGTGTCGCGCGGGTCGATGACGCCATCGTCCCATAGCCGCGCCGAGGAATAGTACGGATGTCCTTGCCGCTCGTATTGCTCGCGGATCGGCTGCTTGAACGCCTCCTCCTCGGCCGCCGGCCAGTCCCGGCCGCTGCCGCGGAGCTGCTCGCGCTTCACCGTCGCGAGCACGCTCGCCGCCTGCTCGCCTCCCATCACCGAGATGCGCGCGTTCGGCCACTGGAACAGGAAGCGTGGTGAATAGGCGCGGCCGCACATGGCGTAGTTCCCCGCGCCGTAGCTGCCGCCGATGATGACCGTGAGCTTCGGCACACCCGCGCAGGCGACGGCGGTCACGAGCTTGGCGCCGTCCTTGGCGATGCCGCCTGCCTCGGCCCGTCGACCTACCATGAAGCCGGTGATGTTCTGCAGGAAAAGGAGCGGGATGCGCTCGCGCGCGCACAGCTCGATGAAGTGCGTGCCCTTGAGGGCGCTCTCGGAGAACAGCACGCCGTTGTTGGCGAGAATGCCGACCGGGTAGCCGCCCAGGTGCGCAAAGCCGCACACCAGCGTCGTGCCGTAGAGCTGCTTGAACTCCTCGAGCTCGGAGGCGTCGACCAGACGGGCGATCACCTCGCGCACGTCGTAGGGTTTGCGCAGGCTCGCCGGCAGCAGCCCGCAGAGCTCGCCGGCAGCGTACTGCGGCTCGCGGGGCGTAACGGCCGGCGCCGTCGGCGGCGCGGCACTCAAGCGCGCCACGATGCGGCGGGCGATGGCGAGGGCGTGGGTGTCGTTCTCCGCGTAATGGTCGCAGACCCCCGACTCGCGGCAGTGCACGTCCGCCCCGCCGAGGGACTCGGCATCGATGTCCTCGCCGGTGGCGGCCTTCACCAGCGGCGGCCCGCCGAGGAACACCCGCCCCTGGTTGCGCACGATGACGTTCTCATCCGACATCGCCGGAACGTAGGCGCCGCCGGCGGTGCACGAGCCGTGTACCACCGAGATCTGCGCCACGCCGAGCGCCGAGAGCGTCGCCTGGTTGTAGAAGATCCGCCCGAAGTTCTCGCGGTCCGGAAACACCTCGTCCTGTGCCGGCAGGAACGCGCCTCCGCTTTCCACGAGGTAGACGCATGGCAGCCGGTTGTCGCGGGCGATCTCCTGCGCACGCAGGTGTTTCTTCACCGTGACCGGGTAGTAGGTCCCACCCTTGACGGTCGGGTCGTTCGCCACCACCACGCACTCGCGCCCCGCGACGCGGCCGATGCCGGTGACGATGCCGGCGCAGGCGATGTCGCCGCCGTACATGCCGTGCGCGGCGAGCTGCGAGAGCTCGAGGAAGGGACTGCCGGAGTCGAGCAGCACGCGGATGCGCTCGCGGGCGGTGAGCTTACCCGCCGCCTTGTGCTTGTCCGTGGCCGTTTTCGAGCCACCGCGAGCCGCACGGGCAACTTCGCGCCGCAGCTCCTCGATCAGGGCGAGCATGGTGCGCTCGTTGTCGCGATATTCCGCGCTGTGGGGGTCGACCCCGGTCCTGAGTCGGGGCATCTGCTGCTTGCCACGGTTGCCGGTTTGTCCGACAATCATACGATTGTGCCAGACCGGAAGGCAAGCCCATGACCGCTCTCGACTGCACCGACAGCGACTTCGGCCTCGCGCCCGAGCTCGAGGAGATCCGCCAGCAGGTGCGGCGCTTCGCCGCCGCGCAGATCGCGCCGCGCGCCGCCGCGATCGACCGCAGCAACGAATTTCCGCGTGACCTGTGGCCCGCGCTCGGCGCGCAGGGCCTGCTCGGCATCACCGTACCCGAGCGGCATGGCGGCGCGGGACTCGGCTACCTCGCGCACGTCATCGTCATGGAGGAGATCTCGCGCGCATCGGGCGCGGTGGGTCTGTCCTACGGCGCGCACTCGAACCTGTGCGTAAACCAGCTGCGACTCAATGCGAGCGATGCGCAGTGCGAGCGCTACCTGCCGAAGCTGCTGTCCGGCGAGCACGTCGGGGCGCTGGCGATGTCCGAGCCGGGCGCCGGATCGGACGTCGTGTCGATGCAGCTGCGCGCGCAGAGGCGTGGCGACCGCTATCTCCTCACCGGGCGCAAGATGTGGATCACCAACGGGCCGGACGCCGACCTGTTCGTCGTCTACGCCAAGACCGACCTCGGCGCCGGTCCGCGCGGCATCAGCGTGTTCATTGTCGAGCGCGGCACTCCGGGCTTCAGCACCGCGCAGAAGCTCGACAAGCTCGGCATGCGTGGCTCGGGCACCTGCGAGCTGGTGTTCGAGGAGTGCGCGGTGCCGGTGGAGAATTTGCTCGGCGACGAGAACGGCGGCGTGCGCGTGCTCATGAGTGGACTCAACTATGAGCGCGTGGTGCTCGCCGGCGGCTCGCTCGGTCTCGCCGCCGCCGCGCTCGACCTGGTGCTGCCCTACGTACGCGAGCGGCGCCAGTTCGGTCAGCCGATCGGCACCTTCGAGCTGATGCAGGGGAAGATCGCCGACATGTATGCCGCGCTCAATGCCTCGCGTGCCTACGTGTACGCCGTGGCACGCGCCTGCGACGCGGGGACCGCGCGGCGGCGCGATGCGGCGGCCTGCATCCTGTTCGCTGCCGAGCGGGCCACACACGCCGCGCTCGAGGCCATCCAGGCGCTCGGCGGCAACGGCTACATCAACGACTATGACGCCGGGCGGCTGCTGCGTGATGCCAAGCTCTACGAGATCGGCGCCGGCACCCAGGAGATCCGTCGCATGCTGATTGGCCGCGAGCTGTTCGAGGATGCGGCGTGAGCGTCGAATTCGCCAAGCTCCTCATCGAGCCGGCGTACCGCAAGGTGGCCGCAGCCATCGGCGCGCGCATTCTCAGCCGCTCGCTGCGCGAGGGCGAGCGGCTGCCGTCGGAGACCGAGCTCGCCCGGCAGTTCGGCGTGAACCGCTCCACCGTGCGCGAGGCGCTGCGTGAGCTCGAGAGCCGCGGCCTGCTGCAGCGCCGCGCCGGCTCGAAGCTGATGTCGGTCAGCCGACCGCACCAGGAGTCGGTCGCGCAGGGGGTGAGTCACGCCCTGCTGCTGCACGATGTCACGGTACGCCACCTGTGGGAGGCACTCACCATACTCGAGCCGCCGCTCTGTGCGGCCGCGGCGCGCGCCCATGCCAGCGCCGATCTCGAGTGCATCGCGGCGGCGGCTGCCGCGTTCGCCGCGCAGCACGAGGACACCGAGCAGGCCGTGCACTACACCGCCGAGGTGTTCCGCTGCATCGGGCGCGCGACCCACAACCCGGTGCTGGGACTCGCGCAGGAGCCGCTGCTGCGGCTGCTCGAGCCGTCGCTGCGCGTGATGATCGATGAGGTGCCGCAGGCGCGCGCGCGCATTGCGTCCGCGCACCGCCGCCTGCTCGAGGCGCTCGCGGCGCGCGATGCGGAGGGTGCGCACGGCTGGATGGCGCGTCACATCCGCGACTTCCGCAAGGGCTACGAGATCGCGGGTATCGACCTCGGGCTGCGGGTGACGGCAGCCTGAGATCGCAGTGCGACGCCGGTCGCGCTGCCCCCTGCCACACGCGTGATGGAGATCACTTAATGTCCGACGGTGGCAGCCGCGGCGCGTGCGGCGGAGTATGCTTCGCCGCGGCTTCGACGTGCTGCGAGGAACTCCCGTCATGCTGGCATTCCTGGTATTCCTGTTCCTGCTGCTGGCCCTGTGCGGCTACCTGATCGGCGTCTATAACGGCCTGGTGCGGGTGCGCGCGGCCGTGCAGCTCGCCTGGTCGGATATCGACGTGCTGCTCGCGCAGCGCCACGACGAGCTGCCGAAGCTCGTCGAGGTGTGCCGGCAGTACATGCAGTACGAGGCCGGCACCCTCGAGCGCGTGATGCGGGCGCGGGCCGGCGTCGACGCGGCGCGCAGCTCCGGCAGCATGAGCTCGCTCGGCAGCGCCGAGCGCGAGCTGCGCAGCGGCCTCACCGGGCTGTACGCGGTCGCCGAGAACTACCCGCAGCTCAAGGCGAGCGAGCCGTTTCACCACCTGCAGGAGCGCATCAGCGGCCTCGAAACCGCGATCGCCGACCGGCGCGAGGTCTACAACGAGGCGGTGAATACCAACAACGTGCGCATCGCGAGCTTCCCCGATGCGCTGGTGGCACGGCTCGGCGATTTCCCGTCCGCGCAGCTGCTGCACTTCGAGGCCGATCACAAGGCGGACGTCGATCTGAAGGCGGCGTTCTCCGCCTGAGGCCCCATCGGCCGCAGGTCGCTTCCGCGGTACCTGGCCCGTGCGATCCGCGCAGCCGCCGCCCTACCTGGTGATCGCGCTGATTGCGGCGACGTTCGCGCTGCTTGCGCTGTGGCGGTTCTTCGCGCGGCTGCGGCGCGAGCGGCTCGTGGCCGATACGCCGCAGGGGCGGATCCGCTCCGCCGCACAGGGGTACGTGAAGGTCAGCGGTCGCGCTCAGCCGGCCGGTGACGCACCGATTTCCTCACCGCTCACGTCGCGACCCTGCGTGTGGTGGAGCTACGCGATTGCGCACCAGGAGCAGGACTCCAAGGGCCATGGCCGCTGGAGCGTCACGGAGAGTGCAACGAGCGTCGACCTGTTCGTGCTCAGCGACGGGGACGCCGAGTGCCTGGTCGGCCCGGTGAAGGCGGAAATCACTCCGACGACCGACAACGTCTGGTATGGGGACGACCCGTGGCCCCCCGGACCCCCGCCGGCCGGCGACATCTCGCTGCCGCTGCTGCACACCGGGAAATGGCGTTACACCGAGCGGCTGCTCGGCGTCGGCGACTGGCTGACCGTCATGGGCGAGCTACGCTCGCATTCCGAGGTCGGCGACCTCGGTGCGGCGATCGCGGCAAAGCTGCACGAGTGGAAGCAGGATCAACGCTCGCTCCTGGCGCGGTTCGATCTGGACCGCGACGGCACGCTCAGTGCGGCGGAATGGGATGCGGCGCGTCAGGCGGCGGCCGCAGAGTGCCAGACGCAGAAGCTGCAGTCGGCCATCGCGCGTACCAGCGTCATTTCGCAGCCGCGCAACGGCGAGCCTTTCCTCATCGCTCCGCGCAGCGCCGCGCAGCTCGAAAGGCGCGAGCGGCTCTACGCGGCGCTCGACTTCGCGCTCGGGCTGATCGGAGTGATCGTGTGCGCCTGGGCGATTCGTCACGCCGTCTAGCAGCCTGACGCGCCGGCCAGTTCTTACAATCGGCTACCGTGCGGCTTCGAGATGTGCGAGCAAGGCATCCGACTGCTGCTTGAGCATATAGGCGAACAGCGGCTGCAGCTGCGCGAGCTGCTGCTCGGGGAATGCCTTGAGATCCACCGGCGCCTTGTAGCCTAGCCAGCTCTGACCGTCCCCGCCCCACTGCCGGTCGATCAGCTGCGCCGCCTGTCCGTTCACACCGATCAGGAGCAACTCCGTGAGATTGAGCAGCGACGGCAGGGTGTCGGCGCCACCCTGTCCCGTCACGAAGCACCAGCCGCGCAGGTACTCCGGCAGCGCTTTGTGGCGTGTGCCGCCCGCGTGGGTCGAGTCATTGCGCCCTGGACCGAGCACGATGATGGCGTCGAGGTGCTCGGCAGCCGCCAGCCGCGCAAAGAGCGGCGCACACTCCTTCGGCAGTCCCTTACCGAGCGCGGCGTCGAGGAAGCAATGCTCGCGCGCCCGCAGCAGCTCATCGCTCGTCGCTACCTGCACGGCGACGACCCCGAGCTGCTTCAGCCGGTCCTCGACAGCCTCGAGGAGCATGAGGCTCACCGGCCACTTGACCGGGTAGGTCTTGAGGAAGCTGTTCTCGATCTGCTTCGCGGCGTGGAAGTGCGTCACCTCGGCGTCGAGCTGGTTGACGATGCCGACGCGGGCACCGGCGCGCAGCTCGAGTCGGATGGGCGTGGACGCCTTGGCGGCGAGCACCGTGCCCGGCGCGCAAGCCAGCGCCACGGCGCACAGCGCCGCGGAAGACAGCGCCGGCGTGCATGCAAACATACGCGTGCTCCCTGTGACCGCGAGTCTAACGCGCCAGCCGAACGGGGTGGAACCGCGCTGCTACGTCCGGTGCGCACTATGCGTGATGCGCTATGGTGCGCTATGTCTGGCGCGTCCGGGCGCGTGTCATGCGTGTTGCCACTTGTAACGCGAGCAGCGTCGGCAACGCCAGCACGACGCCCGCGACGCCCCACAGCCAGCCGCCGATCCACAGTGCGAACAGCACGGCGACCGGGCTCACCTTGAGGCGCCGGCCGAGAAAGATCGGCTCGATCACGTGGCCCTCCACGGTGGCGAGCGCGACGTAGGTTGCAGCCACGAGCAGGGTGTGGGCGACGCCCTCGAAGGTGACCAGGCCGACCAGGACGAAGATCGTGACGGCGAGCGCCGGACCCCCGTAGGGTACGAAGTTGAGCAGCCCGGCGAGCACGCCCCAGAGCGCGGGACTGGGCATGCCGAGAAGCCACAGGACCCCTGTCGTGACCGCGGCGAAGCATAGGTTGATCAGCAGCAGCGTGCCGTAATAGCGGCCCACCTGGCGGCGGATGGCGTCGATGATCTCGCGCGTGTGCATGGCCTTACATCGCGTGTCGCGGCCACATGCCATGCGCGCCAGCCCCGCGGGTCCCGCGGCGAGCAGCAGGAAGGCAAAAGCGAGAACCGTCACCATGCTTACCGCGGCCCAACCGGTCGCGGCGAAGACCTCGATCGCGCTGAGCGAGCTGCCGCCGCCGGTGGGCGTCGCCGGCGTGGATTCGGTTCCCGGGCTTGCGAGCGCCGAGGCGCGCCGCGTGAGGTAGTCGAGCCGGCGGAGGAGCGACTGCGCCGGGCGCACCTTGTGCTCGATCGTGCGCAGCACCTGCGGCGCGCCCTGCAACCATTGTTGCGCCGGGGTCGCGACGAGGTCGATCGTGCCGGCAATCGCGGTGCTGAGCAGCGCGAGCAGCACCGCGGCGCTCAGCGCCCGCGGTACGCCGTGGCGTCGCAACGACTCGACGACTCCGGAGAGCACGCACGCCACCAACGCGGCGAGCCCGAGCGGAATCAGCGCATCGCGACCGACCCGCAACGCAAGCGCCAGGGTGCAGATGGCGATGATCCACAGGGCGCGCGACAGCGTCCGGTCGCTGCCGGTTCCGGGATCGACCGCCGCCCTGGCCCGCTGCGGCGGGTCGACCAGGATCACTCCTCCGCGCTCCGGATTCCGCGGCGTCGCGAGGACCGCGGGTTCAAGCTCTTCACTGGCCGGCGCGCCCGTCACGGGAGGGTCATCCGCCGCGGTGCTCCTCGGGTTTGCCGGCCGGCTCGTGCCGTGCCGTGTTCTCACCCGGACGCTGCTGCGACTGCGGGTGCGACGGCTCCCGCTGCTCCGCTTGAGGCCGCTCCGCCGTGCCAGCGCGTGATTCGCGCTCCTGCGCCGACGGCCGTTGTGCCTCGGGCGTTGCGTGCGGTGTGGCTTCAGGCCGCGACGGTGGCCGCGCCGCCTGCGCTCGCGGCGGCGGTCGCGCAGCTTCGGGCCGCGGCGCCTCGGGGACTTGCGCGAGGTGCGGCGGGTGCTGCGGCGGTTGCTGTGCCGGGCGTTCGTTGGGGCGCGGTGCCTCGTTGGCTCGCGGCGGAGCATTGTGCGCGGCGGGTGGCGGGGCCGCGGCATGGCCGGCGGCGGCCGTGGCGTGGCTCTCGGCGCCGCGGGCTTTCACGACTCCGGAGCCGCTGAAGCTGTTGGGCTTCGGGGTCGCTGCGACCGGTGGCACGCCGTGGTTGACTGACGCCAGCAGATTCCGCTGCCCACGCGCGGTGTCAACGTGCTGCGTCTGCACGCTGGTCGGCCCGTGGTGCGGCGCTCGCGCCGCCGTCTCCTGCTCAGCCGTCGGTCGGGCGGATACGCCGCCCGGTCCACCGTTGTAGCTCACCCGGTTGACGGTGACGTCGTTGACCACCGTCTTGGAGTAGACGTTGGTTACGTTCACGCTCCGGACGTTGTCGACGGCCGAGTTGTAGAAGAACTGGTGGTTGCGCCATTCGCCGCCGTAGTACCCCCGTCCGGGATATCCGTATCCATAGTTGATTCCACCGTAGAAGCCGACCGTGGGTCCCCAATACCCGGCCGTCCACAGGTAGGCACCGTTCGAGAACGACCAGTATCCCGGCGTCCACACGAGATCCGGCGCCGGCGGCTCGACCCACGTACCCGGGACCCAGAAGTAGCCGTCCGAGCCGTATGCCCAGTACCCGGGAACCCAGAGGTACCCTGGCGCCGGGAGTGGCGGTTGCTCGTAGACGGGAAGCGCGGGCGGGGCAATGTTTACCGATACCGAGACCTGGGCCCGCGCTGCGAGCGGAAGCATGAGCAGAAGGAGCGCGGCACGTGCTGCGAGTGCAAGAAGTGCCGCACGCCGCGGAGCAAGCCTTTCGCAGGTTGCGACACGGCTCCGCAGTGGGCTGCGCGAGTGTTGCAAATGTGCTGGCATGATGTGTTCACACCTCGTGAGGTAATTGCCAACACTTTGCCGGGTGTGCCGGGGATTGGCAGGAGGCGGCGGCAGCGGCTACCTGTCGGCCCTGTCTGACGACCGTGTCGCGCTGCGCCGACAGCCCGCACGCGGCGCTGGGCCTAGTGGCCGCCTTCGACCAGCAGCCCGGCGTCGCGCAGCGCCTCGGCGAGCTCTGCCTCGATGCGCAGCGCCTCCGATCGCGCGATGCCCTGCAGGTGCAGCGTGGGCCCGGTCAACACCTCGAGGCCACGCCGCAGCACGCTGGCCGCGGCACGAATGCCCGCCTTGTGCTGGTCGAAACGCTGGGCCGGAGTGTAGTGACTCATGCCGACGTAGAGTCCGTAGGGCCCGCGCCGGCGGTCGGCGAAGTCGAGGAGCACCACGTAGATGTTGTAACGGCCGCGGCGCGCCACGTTGAAGGTGCACGTCACCTCGTAGAGCGCCGGCAGCCAGTCCACGTGCCGCATCGGCAGCCATTCCGGAATGGAGGCGGCGGCACCCTGCCACAGTGCGGTGAGCGCCGCCTCGATGTTGGCGGCGAATTCCCCGCGCATCCACAGCTCGTGGATGCAATGCGCGCCCGCCGCTCCGGCGCCGTGGCACACCGCCGCACGCAGCAGCGCCTCGATATCCTCGCGGCGCAGCGTCGCCAGCGGCCGGGCCGCCGGCGGCGGCGACGCATCGAAGGTCTGCGCCGCCCCGGTCAGCCGTGCGCCGGCAGCGGCGTGTGACGGATGAGCCTTGCGCACACGAGCCATACGATCCCACCGAGTGCGATCCCTGCCGGTACGATGAGCACTGCCCGCCCGAGTGTACCGACATCTGCCAGGTAGCCGATGAGCGGCGGCGAAGGCACGTCGCCGAGCAGGTGAATGACGAACACGCACAGCGCCATCGCCGAGGCGCGCTCGAGCGGCGAGACGCTGTTGGCGATCGCCGCGTTGATCGGCCCCGTGGACATGAACAGCAGCACCTCCGCGAGCACGATCGCCGGGTAATAGAGCGCCGCGGCCGCCGCGGTCAGCGCCACGAGCGCAAGTGGCGCGGCCGCGAGAGTGACCACGCCCGAGAACCACAGGTACCCCTGTGGCGAGCGTTTCAGGCAATAGTCGCCAAGCCAGCCGCCGACGAGCGTGCCTACGAATCCGGTCACCACCACGATCGCGCCGAAACCGGTGGTCGCCTCTTGGGGAGGAACGCCGCGGACGTGCTCGAGAAAGGTCGGCATCCAGAAGCCGAGGCCGCCGAGTGCGAACGTGTAAGCGGCGTAGCCGAGCACCGGCAGCCGGTAGGGCCCGCGACGAAGCAGGCCGAGGTACACGGCGAGCACCCCGGGCCTGCCGGCCGCCGTGGCGGCCGCCGACGGTGGCGTCCCGGGCAGCGCCTCCTGCGCGCCGCGCGGCGGGTCGGGCAACCACAACATCGCCGCGGCGAGCAGCACGCCGGGTGTGCCGCACAGAAAGAATGCCGCGCGCCAGCCGAAGTGCTGCCCGATCTGACCCCCGAGCACGTAGCCGAGCGCGGCACCGACGGGCAGCGCCATGTTGAGCACTGCGAAGACCCGGCCACGCGCCGCGAGTGGAAAGCAGTCCGCGAGCAGCGCCGGGGCGATCGCGGCGTAGGCGGCCTCGCCCACCCCGACCAGCGCACGCGCCGCAAACAGCTGCGGGAAGTTGCGCGCAAGGCCCGAGAGCACGGTGGCGAGACTCCAGATGAAGACGCCGAGCGCGATCGGCCGGGTGCGTGAGCCGCGGTCGCCCCAGGCGCCGAACAGTGGCGCCGTCAGCATGTAGACGATCATGAAGGCCGGCCACAGCCAGCCGGCCTGCTGGTGCGACAGCCCCATGGCACGCTCGAGGTCCGGGACGAGCGGCGGCACGAGATAGCGGTCGAGATAGTTGAGCAGGTTGATCGCGCTCAATATGCCGAGCGCGCGCATCGCCGCGCGCGGCGTCGTCGAGTCACTCAAAGTGAGATCCTGAAAAGCTGCGGGCCCGCGGCGACTTTACCGCAGCCGCCGCCTTGCCGGGGCCCTGGCCAAATCACGCGCTTGTTGAGCGCGCATAGCACTCCAGTCACGTCCGGCGTGATCTTGTGGGGTGGTTTACCCGGCGTCCCCGCAGATCCCGCGGCCGGCCTGATTTCGCGGTGCGCTACGCCGGCGCGAGCTTCAGCCGCTCGAGATACTGCCGCACGCTCTCGCGAAAGCCCTCGCTGCTCGTCACCGTGGTACCGCCGGCCACCACCAGGATGAAATCTCCGCGCGGGGTACGGCTGATCTCCTTCACGTGGCGCATGTTGACCAGACAGGAGCGGCTGATGCGCAGCATCGGCTGCGCCTGGAACGACTTCTCGGCCTGCTGCAGCGTGCTGCGCGCGTGAAAGATTTCGCGGCCGATCGTGAGGCGCACGTAATTGCGATCCGCCTCCACCACCTCGACCTGGGACACGTCGAGCATGTGCATGCGGCTGCCGGCTTCGGCGAGCACACGCGGCTGCGCGTCGGCGCGCACCCGCGCGGAGCGCTCGAGCTGCTCGAGAAGCGCGGCGAGCGTGCCCTGGCGGTCGAAGGCGTCGGCTGCCTCATGGCGGCGACGCACGCGCTCGACGGTCGCCTTGAAGCGCGCATCGTCGAAGGGCTTGAGCAGATAGTCGACCGCGCTCACCTCGAAGGCTTCGAGCGCGTAGTGATCGTAGGCCGTCACGAACACGATGAGCGGCAGCGTCTCGGGCTCGAGAGCGCGCGCCAGCGCCATGCCGGTCAGGGAATCCATCTGGATATCGAGGAACAGCACCTGCGGCGGATTGCTGCGGATCGCCTCGAGCGCCGCCCGGCTGTCACCATACTCGCCGATGACCTTCAGGTCGGGCTCGCGCTCGCAGCACTCGCGCACCGTGCGTCGCGCCGCCGGCTCATCGTCGACGATCATGACCGTGATCACGTCGGCGGACTTTCGGCATCCGTCCGTGGCGGTCCCGCGGGACCATCGCGCAGCAGCGGCATGTGGATCTCCGCGAGCCACACGTCGTCCTCGACCGGCCCGGCGGTGAAGCTGGCGGTATCACCGAATTGCACCTCGAGCCGCTCGCGCACGTTCGCGATGCCGATGCCGGTGAGCCCGGCCGCGCGACCTGGCGCTATGGTGTTGAGGACCCGCAGTACCAGGCGCTCGCCGCTCGCATAGGCCTCGACGCGGATGGTGACCGGTCCTTCGTGTCCGGCGAGCCCGTGCACCACGGCGTTCTCGACCAGCGGCTGAAGGATGAGACTCGGCACCCAGGCCAGCGCCACTTCCTCGCGCAGCGGCACCCGGATGGTGAGCCGGTCGGCGAAGCGCCTCTGCTGCAGCTCGAGATACAGCGTGACGAACTGCAGCTCATCGGCGAGGCGCGAGAATTCGCGCTCGCCGGCCGTGAGCAGCCGCCGCAGCAGATCGCCGAGCTGCACAACCATCGCCTGCGCGGCCGGCGGGTCCCAGGTGATCTGCCCGCGGATGGTGTGCAGCAGATTGAACAGCGTGTGCGGTGAGAGCTGCATGCGCAGCGCCGCCAGGTGCGCCTGCGTCAGCGCCCGCTCGAGCGCCGCGGAGCGCAGCTGCGAGTCACGCAGCCGCTGGTAGAAGAGGAACCCGGTAATCAGCGCCAGCCCGAACCCGTAGGTGACGAGGAAGCTGGTGATGCTCGCGAGCCAGATGGGAATCTCGTGCTGCGAGAATGCCTGCCAGCTGCTCCACTCCTCGTCCATCGAGCCGTGCGCCTTATAAGTGCCGTGCCAGTGCGCAGTCAGGTACTCGCCCGCGACCAGCGCCGGCGAGGCGAGGATTGCGAAGCCCAGCGCACAGGCCAGCTGCAGCGGCACCGCGCGCCACAGCGGCTGCCAGCCGGTGCGCAGCGAGCGCCACATGCTGAGGATGAAGAGCGGATAGAGTATGAGGTGCTGCAGCAGCCGCGCGTCCCAGGCGGCGAACACATGCTCGATCTTCATCAGCGACAGGCTCGCCTGCATGTTGTTCGCATACATGACATTCGACAGCGCGACGTAGATCCAGAAGACCGTGAGCACGCCGAGCAGCGGCCGGAAGCCGCTGGTGCTCGTCGCGGTCGCCAGCGCCGCGCCCGCGCGCAGCGGCGGCGCAGGCAAGCCGAGTGCCGGTGCGACTCGTTCCAAGGGTGAAGCGCTCATGCCCCGCTATCCTGTGTGTGCCAATGCTCGGCCACTTTGACTGCTAGCGTACCTCCAACCGCGTTCCCCGTGCGTCCCCGATGAAGTTCGGGGGACGACCCCGTTGCCCGCAGGGACGAGCTCGCAGGGCGCTGTGAAATCGCTCCGGCGGAGCGCGAGATGAGCGCGCCGCGCACGCACGTCGTGGCGCAACTGCGCACGGTGCAGCGCGGTACGAACGCGTCGGGTGCGGGGATCAACACGTGTTCCGGGTACTTAGCGCAAGCGCGTGTTAGGAGTTTCATATGCAGCGTGGAAACCCAGTAACGCCAACACCGCTGACCAACACGACGGGAGATGATCATGACGAACGCCAACGCGATGCTCCGCCACGCCGCCATCCGCACCGCCCTCGGTGCCTGCCTGATCGCCGCCCTCTCGGGTGCTGCATACGCCGCCGCGCCTGGTACCGCAAGTGCCTCGATGCGCGTCAGCTATGGTGACCTCAATCTCACCGGCGAGCAGGGCAACAAGGAACTCTACGCGCGTATCGTCTCCGCGGCGCGCCAGGTGTGTGCAGCCGACCAGACCGACAGTCGCGACCTGCACGCGCGCGCGCTCGAGCAGTCGTGCGAGCGACAGGCGGTGGCGACTGCCGTCGAGCGGGTGAACAGCCCGAAGCTTGCCGCGCTCTACAGCGCGCACCAGCATGGCGGCTGATAGTGCGGAACGCGGCGCCGTGCCGCGCATGCGGGTAGCCCGGTGGGGCGCCCGGTGCGCGGTAGGCGGCGCCCGCCGCTGACGACTCCTGTCAACCGATCGCGGCGAGCTCGGCAGCGCTCAGCTTGATCGACGCCGCCGCGACATTCTGCTCGAGGTGCGCGACCGACGAGGTTCCCGGGATCGGCAGCATCGCCGGGGACTTCGCAAGCAGCCAGGCGATGGCAACCTGCAGCACGCTCACTCCGTGCACGCGTGCCGCCTCTTCGACCGCGTGGCTGGCGCGGCTCTCAAGCCGGTCGGCCGAGCCACCGGCAATCGGCGCCCAGGGGATGAATGCCAGGCCGTCGCGCGCGCACACTCCGAGGACCTCATCCGAGCGGCGGTCGGTGAGGTTGTAACGGTTCTGCACCGAAACGATCGGCGCGATGCGGCGCGCCCGCGCCAGCTCCAGGGTGTTGAAATTCGACACGCCGATGTGCCGGATCTTGCCGGCGTGCTGCAGCTGCGCGAGCGCCTCGATCGAATACTCGAGCACCACGTACGGATCGACCGCGTGGAACTGGTACAGGTCGATCCTCTCGACCCTGAGACGACGCAGGCTCGCCTCGCAAGCCTCCCGCAGATGCTCGGGCCGTCCGTCCGCAATCCACTGGCTTGCCCCCGGACGCGTGAGCCCGCCCTTGGTGGCAATCACCAGAGCGGGCGGGTACGGATGGAGCGCTTCGGCGATCAGCTCCTCGCTCACTCTCGGACCGTAGGCATCGGCCGTGTCGATGAAGTTCACGCCGAGCTCGACCGCACGGCGCAGCACCGTGCGCGCCTCGGCGGGATCCTTCGGCTCACCCCAGATCCCGGGGCCGGTAATGCGCATCGCCCCGAAACCGAGCCGATTCACCGTGAGGTCGCCGCCGAGGGTGAGCGTGCCGGCGGCCGCCGCGACGGTGGTCACCGCTGCCGCGGCTGACGCGGCCGCGGGTGCGGCGGTCCGCGCGTCGTGCGCGGCCATCAGACCCGCCATTCCCACGACACCCTTCACGAGCACCTGCCTGCGCGTCAGCAGCGATGGGGCCATCGGCTGATGCTACAGCCGTGCGTGCATGAACACCATGAAGGATGTCGGGCGATAGGCGTAAGACTCGTTGAGCGCGCTCGGGTAGCTATAAGTGCTCAGCAGCGCGCCGACGCCAAGGCTCACGCCGCCGAGCTGCACAAAGTCGTGGACATAGCCGGCCGACAGCGAATTGACGAGACTCGAGCAGAAAGGCGGCGCTCCCCTGCCCCGCAGTGGGCGCGTTGTGTCCCCAGGCGACCGAAGGCGCCATCACTGAGCGCGCGGCGGGCGAGCAGCATCAGCCAGCTGTTGGAGAAGGTCTGCGTTGCGCCGCGTGGCCCACCCTGGTCGTCGTAGATGAGGTTCACCAGCCCATGCACCATGCCCATCCAGCGCCCGCTCAGCCGATGCAGGCCCGTGAGGCACGCCGCCGGCAGCCTCTGCGATCGGTGCGTCCGCCGGCGATGCCTGCGCGCGGGCCGCGCCCGCCCCTGCAAGGAGTGCGCAGCCGATGATTACCCGGACCGGGGAGCGGCTGACTCGGGCAGGCGGCGATTCGCAGCTTATGACACGCGGCGCGTGCCCACGGCGGCACGTGCGCTCCAACCCGCTTTGGCGTGCACGAGCTCCTGCGGGGGATCGGGTCAGCAGCTTCTGTATGCGGTGCACTATATTAGACACCAAAGATATATATGATGTAGGTAAATGAGATCACAGGAAAAAAATGGCTCTCGGGTCACATCGCACAGATATTTTGCAGTGCACTTAGGGCACAGGCAGCTGGCCGGAGTCCGGCGCGGGGGATTGCCCCTTGCCACATCGGGTGCGCGCGGTGGCAGCAGAGCCGATCGGCCTTGGTAAGATCATTGCGATGCACCCGCCGCCGCAAATCATGCCCCTGAGCGACCTCGTCAAGCACGTTGGCGAGGAGATGGGGGTTTCATCCTGGATTACGCTCGACCAGGCGCGCATCAGCGAGTTCGCCCATTGCACGGACGATCACCAGTGGCTGCATGTCGACGCGGAACGTGCCGCACGCGAGAGCCCCTATGGCGCCACGATCGCGCACGGCTTTCTCACGCTGTCGCTGATCGCGCCCACCGCTTTTGAGGTGCTGGTGGCGCGCGTGGCGCCGAAATCGGTGGTCAACTACGGGCTGGAGAAGGTGCGCTTTCTCGCGCCGGTGCGCGCCGGCAAGCGGGTGCGTAATCGCATCAAGCTCCAAGCGGTCGATGATCGTGGCAACGGGCGCTATCTGGTCACGACCAACAACACCATGGAGATCGAAGGCGAGATCAAGGCTGCGCTGCTCGCCACTGCGGTCGCGGTGTTCATCGCCTGAAGCGCCGCGCTTGCGCGCCGGGGAGCGCCCGCGGCAGCCGGCACGTCGATTGGCTATCCCCGCATGCGAGCGCCGTCGGGGTCGTAGCTAGCGAGCGCAGCGCGCGTCGCTTTGCGCCGCTCGCCGATGATCTCGATCTCAAACCCTTCGGTCTCGGTCGCGAGCGCGCGAGGGATGTAGCCGAGTGCGAGCGAGCGCTGCACGCGATGGCCGTAGGCACCCGAGGTCACCCACCCGACCACCTGGCCGTCGTGCCAGATGGGCTCATCGCCGCTCGCATCAGCGTCGCCGGCGTCGATGCTGAAGGCCGCGAGCCGCAGCACCCCGCCGCTCTCCTTCTCCTCGAGCGCCGCGGCGCGGCCGATAAAATCGCCCTTGTTCAAGTCGACGAAGCGCCCAAGCCCGGCTTCGTAAGGTCCGTAGATCGGCCGATACTCTCGCGCCCAGCTGCCGAAGCTCTTCTCGATCCGCATTGCATTCAGCGCACGCCCACCGAAGAGCTTCAGGCCATGCGCACGGCCGGCTTCACTCAGCAGCTCGTAGAGCGCGCGCTGATAGTCCGTGGTCACCCAGATCTCGTAGCCGAGCTCGCCGGTAAAGCTGATGCGCCCGACGAG
>Ga0335079_10001902_pt1 | contig 23937 bp, 29 predicted proteins | sample Lox_Sample_33_FD_206719 | JGI IMG/M metagenome (GOLD analysis project Ga0335079, IMG submission 206719) | Soil microbial communities from Loxahatchee National Wildlife Refuge, Florida, United States - Lox_Sample_3.3 | ecosystem: Environmental > Terrestrial > Soil > Wetlands | place: USA...
CTGACGCGCTTCGGCGGCCGAGGAAGCGTTCTATGATCAATGAGCGATTGAAGAAGCGGCTGAAGAAGGATCGACCCAGCACCACGATCACGATGCGGATCCCCGCCGACGTCGTCGAGTCGCTGAAATCCGTTGCGCCGATGCGCGGGTTTACGGCCTATCAAACGCTGCTGAAGAGCTACATCAGCGAGGGGCTACGGCGCGACGAGGCTCAGTTTGATCAACACACTGCACGCCGCCTTGCGGATGCTCTGAAGCGTCGTGGCGTTGCCGACAAGGTGCTGCAGGAGGCTATGAAAGAGATTGCAGGCCGCTAAGACGCTCGCGGTCACGAACCAGGCAAGGAAATGGGCGGCCACGGTGGGCAGAGCTAAAGGACCGTCCGGTCCGAGGAAGATCGCAGGATGCGGGAGGCGCTGGGACAATTTAGGGACACCGGATACGCAGGTGACTAATGGCTAAGAATCAGCCGATGAGCAATAACAACGCCGATCGCCTCGCTTGGACCCGCCGTGATTTTGTCCGTGCCGCCTGCGGTGTCGTGGCTGTGGGTGCGTACGCGCGCCGCGGTATTCTCCCGGCGTTCGCGGCCGATTCGGTTTCCAACCTCGACGATCTTGCCCGCAGTGTTCGTGGGCAGTTGCTGCGCGGGGGCTCGAGCGGCTACGACGAGGCGAGGAGAGTCTGGAACCTTGCCTATGATCGCCGCCCGCTCGCGATCGTACGCGCCGTGAGCCTCGAGGACGTGCAACGCTGCGTGGAGTACGCGCGCAAGCACATAGTCCCCATCGCCATCCGGGGCGGCGGTCACAGCTATGCCGGGTACGGGGTAGCCGATGGCGCGCTACAGATAGACCTCGGCACATTCAGCACCGTCACCGTCGACCGCGACCGCAGAGTCGCCTCTGTGGGTGGCGGCACCCGGATCAGGGACCTTCTCAGGGCCACGCTGGCCGCGGGACTTTACACGCCGATGGGGTCGTGCGGCTCTGTGGGCGTCGCCGGGCTCACGCTCGCGGGCGGCGACACGAACGGGAGAGGCCTGTACGGAACGGCCTGCGACAACCTAGTCAGCGCGCAGCTGATCACGGCCGACGGCGAAGTGCGCGAACTCGGGCCCGACCGGAACGAGGACCTCTACTGGGCAATCCGCGGCGGCGGCGGGAACTTCGGCGTGGTCACCCGACTGGATTTCCGGCTGCACCCCGTCGTGCCGTTACACACCGCTGCATTCAACATCGGCTGGCAAGGCATCGCCGGGGCAATGCGCGCATACGGCGACCTCGTACGCGACGCCCCCGACGAGGCACGCGCCGGGTTCTTCGTGGACCCGGAATCTGGAGCGTCGGCGAGGTGCGGATACCGCGGTGATGCCGCAGCTGCAGCGGCCTACCTGGAGAAGTGGCAAGCCGCATTTCGCCCCGCCCCGGCGCAGCTTTCCACCTCAACACCGAATCCGGAAGGGGAAGTCTGGGGCCCGACATCCGTCGCCGTGGATGGCGCGTTCCTCGAAGAACTGAGCGGCGGTGTCGTCGACGTGCTTTCGCGCGCGGCGATTGAGGGACGTGGATTCGGACAGATGCTGCTAGGCCTTTCGAATGGGGTCGTGGCACGCATCCCGATGACGGCCACCGCCTACCCCCTGCGTGGAACAGGACTAAGTACGCTGATTGCCGCTGAGTGGCACAAGCTTGACGATCGCGCGCGGGCTGAACGTTGGGTGGCGGAGACTAGCGCGGCGCTGCGTCCCTGGGCGCGCCGCGCCTACGTGAACTACCTGCCGCCAAGCACACCGGAGCGAATTCGTGAGATCTACGGGGTGAACTATCCACGGCTGGCGCGGATCAAGGCGCAGTACGACGCGGCGAACCTGTTCCGGGAGAACCAGAATATTCAGCCGTCTTAGGCCGCCGTGCCGCCCGGCTGTTGGGACAATTTTGGGACAGTCAGATCGTGACATCCCGTGATATCAAGTGACATCACGTGATACTAGGTGCCTGTTGCAACAAGGGACGCTACTCGCATATCGTTGATTCGTAAGCACCCCACTTCCGTTTCACACGGCAGAGGTCACTGGTTCGAGCCCAGTACCGCCCACCAATTAGAACAAGAAGTTCGGAAGAGTCCTTGAGCCTGGCTGCCTGGTATTTGGGACTTTAGGTCACTTAGATCCTGGCCAGCCGCATCAGACGATGCCGAAATAGATCACGGCACCGCGACCATAGCTGCTAATGAGCCGAGGATGGGGGGCCATTTGGTCCAGGATCGTCCGACCTCCTCTACTCCGCGGAACTACTCTACCTACGCCTGCAACTGCGGCAACTAGCCTGTCGCTGACTGCTCCGAACACGTTCGTTGATTTTCTCGCTCAAACATCTTACGGATAGCAGCGCCGTCCGAAGGTTCCTCTCGCAAGGACTCAGGGTTCCATTGACTGCGCGGTGTTGCGAAGAAATCACCACCGTAGATGTGAATGCCGGCCGTGTATCGCTCGAGCGGATTCGTGACCGAGTGGATTGCATCACTGGGCAGTTCCGCCACATCGCGCTCAAACAGTACCTTCGCCTCCCTCGCCTCGATGCCCCCATCGGTCCGTCGCCACAAAATGTTGTCTTCGCGACCGCTATAGATTCCGATCAGGGCCCACAGTCGATGGTCATGAGCGGGCAGACACATGCGCGGCGCCCAGTGCGCTGCGAAGATGGTCAGCGTCGGAGAACGATGCAGGACGTCGAGCCCCGCACGGGTCGGCGAACCCAATGCGGCCAACACAGTTGGCGCGTCGCTGATCGCGCGCGCCAGAACGTCACGTACCGCGGCCTGAGGGTCGTGATCTCGATGGGCGGCGATGCAGGATTCGACAAATCGGTCGCGGTCAAATTTCATCGGGAGCTTGCCTCCTAGATTTCCACCGGCGGCTGTCTGTGCGGGCATCAAGGCAGCTATGGCCTGAGCCGATAGCAGCCCGAGGATGGCGCGCCGCGAGAGTAGACCCGTTTCATCGCGTCTTTTCATGGCGTCCATGATAGGTCGCCCTCTGTCTCAATCTAGTCCCATTTTCGGACTAGCCGAGCACACAAGCTGATGTAGGATGATGCCGTGCAGGACGGTTACGGGCAGTTCTGTCCGGTCGCGCTGGCATCCGAGCTTCTCGCGCAACGCTGGATGCCGCTGGTTGTGCGCGAGCTTTGTGTAGGCGCAACGCGTTTCAATGAGATTCGTCGCGGCATTCCGCGTATCCGTCCGTCGCTCCTGAAGCAAAGGCTCGACGAACTCGAGCGAGCCGGCGTCTTGCAGCGGGTACCTGATGCCAAGCAGGAAGGGTACGGCTACCAGCTGACCGAAGCGGGGCGGGAGCTGCGCGCAGTCGTCGGCGCCATCGGTCAGTGGGGACAACGATGGGCCCGCGACATACGCGACGATGATTTAGACCCCGGCTGGCTGGTGTGGGCCATGCACCGGCGCCTCGACACTCAAGCCATGCCACCGGGGCGTACAGTCATCGCACTAACCTTCCCCGACGCCGCTGCGACAGAGCGCCATTTCTGGCTCGTCTGCGAGCGCCAGCAGGTGGATGTGTGTCTGAAGCCACCCGGTTTCGAGCCCGATCTGACCGTGACGACCAGCGTGCGCGTTCTGGCTGAGATTTGGCGCGGACTCCGACCGCTGTCAGCTGAGTTGCGGGGCGGACGCGTCCGCGTCGAAGGTGCGGTGGCGCTCAAGCGCGCCTTTCCGCGTTGGCTATTGCTCAGCGCGTACGCCCCTATAGAGCGGCCTCGCGTACGAGGTTGAGCCGCGAGTGAATGCGAATGGTCGCTTTCCGCGAGCGACCGCTATGCCAATGTCTGCTATTGGGAGGAGACACAGCCCGGTCAGGGTAATCAGCCGCCGCCCGTCGCGATAGGGGTTCTGGGACACTTTTGGGACAGTGCGGTCGTGACATTGCGTGATATCAAGTGATATCAAATGACAACAAGTCCTTGTTGCAATTGGGGGCACCGCTCGCATATCGTTGATTCGTAAGCACCCTACTTCCGTTTCACACGGCAGAGGTCACTGGTTCGAGCCCAGTACCGCCCACCATTTCAAGCGATTTGGGACACTTTCAGTTGGGTCAGTAGATACCCAAATCGGGTAGAATCCTACCCAATATGGGTAGGAGCGCGAAGTCTGCACGAGCTTCCCGCACGGCGAGTCTGGCGGATGCGCTTTTCTCCACCGTGCAGCAACGCGTGCTTGGGCTTCTATTCGGCCACCCGGAACGAAGCTTCTACGCCTCCGAACTGATCCAGCTCGTGGGAGCGGGTTCTGGCGCCGTGCAGCGGGAGATCGCGCGGCTAGAGCAAAGCGGCCTGGTGACGATGCACCGTTCGGGCGCGCAGAAACACTATCGGGCTAATCGAAAATCACCGTTGTTTGCAGAGTTGCGCAGCATCGCGCGCAAGACGGTGGGGCTAGCAGAACCCTTGCGGACTGCTCTGGAGCCGCTAAAGCCGCAGATCTCGGCATCCTTCGTTTATGGCTCCGTCGCGAAACGCCGCGATACGGCGACGAGCGACATTGATCTCTTGGTGCTGAGCGACACTCTCACGTACGCGGACGTCTTCAAAGTTCTCGAGCCTTTGAATTCGCGCCTAGGCCGAAGCGTCAACCCTTCCGTATATAGCCGCGCCGAATGGGTGAAGCGCGTGAAAGGCGGGAATGCTTTCGCGAGCCGAGTACTCGCGCAACCCAAACTCTGGATCATCGGCAGCGAACGTGAGCTCCCCGCTTGAGCGTCTGACCGGTGCAGGAAAGCCGCTTGCGGCGGAGCCTCCGGATGCCAAGGAGATCGAGGGCCTGAAACGTTCGGGGCTCGCGCGGCTCAAGGATGCGACCAATATGGCGAATGCGCTCGAAAGCCGCTTCGATCTCGCCTACAACGCCGCGCATGCGCTCTCCCTTGCGGCTCTTAGACGCAAAGGGTTTCGGCCGCATCACCGCTACATTGTTTTCCAAGTGCTACCACACACGCTCGGTCTCGGGCCCGAGGTCTGGCGTGTGCTCGATAAGTGTCACCAGATCCGAAATCTGGGCGAATACGAAGGCGACCTCAATATCGATGAACGCATCGTCGCCGACCTGATTACAGCCTGTCAGGCCGTGGCCGCCAAGCTCGAAATGGCGTGACGCTGCCCATGTCTACCTTCGTGCCGTTCTCGGATGAAGACTTCGAGACTCTCGCGGAGTGGCTCATGCGCCGCGGCAAGGGGATCTTCGACATCGTAGAGCTCGAGGGTTTTCTGACCGCGGTCATCATCGGGCCGAATACGCTCTCGCCGCTCGCCTGGTTGCCGAAGGTCTGGGGCGGCAAGCAACCGACCGGCTTCAAGGATCTCGATGAGCTCAATCGGTTCATCGCGCTCCTTCTGGGGTTCTACAACAGCATCGCTGCGGCCTTCGAGACCGCTCCCGGAGAGTTCGAGCCGACGTTCTACGAGAGCAAGGGTAAGGGTAAGAAGGTGGTCATAGTCGACGAGTGGTGCGTGGGATTCATCAAGGGCATGCGCATGGACCCGACCGGCTGGAAGCTCCTGAGGCGCGAAAGACCTGAGCTCTTGAAGCCTATCGAGCTGTTCGGAACGCGGGGCGGCTGGCACGAGTGCGAAGCGGGCGGTGAGGTCAAGATGCACGCTGCGTGGTCGCCGCGTATTGCGCCTGCGGTGCGCGACATCCACTCGTTCTGGTTACCGCAGCGGCACAGGGTCCTGGCTCAGCGTGCACAGCGCCCGCACTGAGGTGACGATAGCCGTCGCTGGGACAATTTTGGGACAGTGCGATCGTTACATCGCGTGATATCAAGTGATATCAAATGACACCAAATCCTTGTTGCAATTGGCAACACTGCTCGCATATCGTTGATTTACAGGCACCCTACTTCCGTTTCACACGGCAGAGGTCACTGGTTCGAGCCCAGTACCGCCCACCATTTAGAACAAGAACTTCCAGCGCTTCTCTCAGGCGAGCTCACTCGAATTTGGGACAGCGGGGTCACGGGAGCCGCACCACAGGGCTTTCCTCGACCGCTCGGCGTGCGAAGACTTCAAGATTGACTCATCTGTATGAATTAGCCATATTAATGCATATGAGGACTACTCTAATCATCGATGACGCCCTGCTAGCCAGGGCCCAAGAGTTAAGCGGTCTACGGGAGAAGACAGCCGTACTGCATGCTGGGCTGCAAGCGCTGATCGCTCGAGAAAATGCGCGCAGATTGGCCGCGCTGGGTGGAACCGAGCGGCGTCTCAAACCGATCCCTCGCCGCCGGCCGCGCACCGCCCGCTAGTCCGCCAGATGCTGGTCGATACGTCCGTTTGGGTGGATCACCTGCGTCGAGGCAACGCCACACTGGTCGCGCTGCTAGAACAGACGCAGGTCTGGACCCATGCCTTCGTAGTCGGGGAGCTGGCTTGCGGAAACCTCGCGCAACGAGACAAGGTGCTGAGCGCGCTTACGGCGTTACCGCACGCACCGATAGCCGGTCACGACGAAGTGCTCGCGTTTCTTGAGAGCCACCGTCTGATGGGGCGCGGACTGGGCTGGATCGACATCCACCTGCTTGCGTCAGCAAGGCTGGCCAAACTTCCTTTCTGGACCCTGGACAAGCGACTTGGGGTCGTAGCGCAGTTGCAAACCTAACCTCGACGCCCTCCGTCAGCGGTCCCTGCTCACAGAGGGCAGCGGCCGGAATGGTTTGCAACTGCGACACGGGTTTGCATTCGCTGATGCAACGAAAACGACGGTCGTTGCAATGGTATTGGTCTACTTCGGTGGCAGCCGCGCCTTGATGTCCTTCAGGTCTTCTTTCAGTTGCCGCACCTCTTCTTCCAAGCGCTCGAGGCGGGAAGCCGCGGGCGCCGAGGCCATTGAAGGCCCCGTGATCGACTTCTCCGTGACGGCGGGAATCGTGACGGCTCCACTGAACAGGTGCGCGTAGCGCGATTCGCGGCGACCGGGTTCGCGCGGCAGCCGCACGACGAACGGTCCATCCACGCGGCTGCTCAGGCTCTCGAGCGCCGTCTCGACCTGCCCCACTTCGGAAAAGGACGCCATGCGGGCTGCGCGCGTGCGCAGCTCTCCGGGGGTTTGAGGTCCGCGGACGAACAGCTCGCAGACGATCGCGAGCTCCTGCGCAGTGAACTTCAGCGACCCGAACTCGGTGTTGCAGAACCGGTGCTGGTACTTCGGCACCCGACTGCCGAATCCTGACTTCTCGATCACGAGGTGCTTCCTGATCAGATGATCCAAGGTGGTCTGGATCGCCGCCTCGTCCGCCGACATGACCGGATCGCGGTTACTCTTCTGGTTACACGCATTGACCAGTGCGTTCAATGACAGCGGATACTGGTCCGGTGTCGTTATCTGTTTCTCGATAAGGCAGCCGATAACGCGTGCCTCGATTGGCGAGAGCTCAATGTTCATGGGCAGGAACTATCACAAACGGGAGCAAGGTTCGCCCTGCCTTGAGGGACCCAACATAGTCGGTATCTTATGGCTCATCGAATCTGCGCGAACAATAGGCTCGAACCTCTCACCAACGAACATGAGAACGGGAGTGTCATCGCCAGCCCTGCCGATCTTGTCGTGTACTCAGGCACAGTCGGACAGTGCTCTCAATTCCGCCTGATGGGTGCGCGCCGAGCGAGTGCATGAACCGCCGAATCGCTTCATTGTCCGCGAGTGCATCACCGCACAGTCGCGGTACGCCTGCGAGGCCCGCATGGCGCAGCAAGGCGTGCATGAGTGAGGAGCCGAGGCCGACGCGGCGCCAGCCATCGGCGACCACGAGAGCGAATTCGGCCACACCCGAGCCGGCGCACCGAACGTAGCGAGCCTCGGCAACCAGACGCGGGACCCCTTCCCCAGCCCCTCCGTCCGCTTCGGCGACGAAGCCGACATGCTCGCGCTGGTCGGACTGTGTGAACTCGCGCAGCAGCCGCTCCGGCACTTCCTTCATCGGCGCGTGGAATCGCAGTCTGCGGGCCGCGGGCGACAGAGCGGCGAAGAAGCCCTTGAGTGCATTGAGATCTGCTGGCCCGCTTGGCCGGATCAAGACCTGTCTTCCGTCCCTGAGCCGCGTACGTGTCGCTGCCGTACGAGGGCTGTGCGGCAAGCCAGCCGCGCGGGGCGCGGCCTCGGGGCGCGGTCGCGTCGCGAGATAGACGCCGAGCGCTGCGAGCGCCAAGCCCGCCACCTTGTATCCCGTCAGTGTGTCCCCCAGTACCAGATAATCGATCACGGCTGTCACCGGCGGCATGAGGAAGAACAACGCGGCCACCTGGTTGACCACGCCGCGCCTCAGCAGCACGAACAACAGCGCGAAGGTGGTGAGCGAGTTGACGCCGATCAACCAGCCGAGGCTCGCAAAGAAAGCGGCCGAGCCATCGGCTCGAAAGCCTTCGCGCACGGCGAGCGGCAGCAGCACAAGAGCCGCGGCCAGATGCTGCAGCGCCAGCCCACTGCGCGGATCGACGTTCGATGCATGACGCTTCTGATACAAGGTTCCGACGCTGACGGCGAGCAAGCCGGCGAGGACTGCCAGATAGGCAGCAGGACCGGCGCCCCGCCCCGGCGTGACACTCTGGCCCACCGCCAGGGCAACCCCGGCGAAACCGAGTGCAAACCCGATCCATTGGAGGGGGCGAACCGCTTCACTGAGCAGGGCGCGCCCGAGAAGCGCGGTAACGATCGGCATCGTGCCGATCACCAGCGCGATCAGTCCGACGTTCACGCCCTGAGCGGCTGCCCAATAGAGCGCTCCGAACTGGAGCCCCAGCTGCAAGGTACCGACCAGAGCGCTGTGCAGCGCCGCGCGCCCACGTGGCCATGCGACCCCGCCAAGGCCCGCGAGCATGGCAAAAAGCAAGCCTGCGACGCCGAAGCGCAACATGAGTACCGTGAATGGACCGCTGTGATCGAGTGCGATCCGGGCTGCCGGATAACCCGAGCTCCACAATAGAACGAAGGCCAGGCCGAGCGGCACGCGGCCGCGGAGGTCGCGTTGGGCTGCGGGGCTCGCAAGCCGCACTACGGCCTGCCGGCCCGTCGTCTCCTCCACGAGTTGCTGGCCCATAACCTCCTCTGTGCGTTCTGTGTCGCCTGTCCGATGCCGCCCCGTCGAAGATCTGCGCGCCTATTAGCCGCACTCAACATACGCACCTGCGCGTGCAGAAACAGCCACCGGTCGGGAGACTGGTGCCAAGGAATACTTGGGTTGGCGATGTCCATCTTCCGGGGGATTGCATCGGCGATCATTCCGGAAGCGTCACGCCGGACCCGCCCATGTCCTTAGGAAGATCGTTGAACTTCGGCAGCCCGTCCTGAATGCGCAGTACCGCTTCGTGGTAGTGGACGTGCACGCCCGGGTTGAACTGCAGCTGCGGGAGTACGGCGGCGTATATGTCGATGAGCTGCCACCCCGGATGCTCGGTGAACAGATGCCCGCCGCACGACGTGCACCACTTGCGCAGGCTGTGGTCCGTCTTCTTGAACGTGCTGACGCAGGACGCACCGCGGGTGATGCTGACACTCTCCGGCCTCCACAACGTGAAGGCGTTCACCGGCGCCGCCGCCCACTGCCGGCACGATTCGCAGTGGCAGTAGCCCGACGCCACCGGCGCCCCCTTCACCGTGAACCCGACCGCACCGCAGAAACACTCACCGTCGTAGCTCTGTTCCGGACTCACAAACCAACCTCCGCGTACAACGTTCCCAGGCTGCGATCAGAATCCAGCCGCGCGGCGCACGCCACGGGGAGGCTCCCCATATCTGGGGAGCCGCTCCCCATCTTTTCGCCGAACGGCGCTTTACCGATTGAGTCCCACCTGCTGCCGCTGCAGAATCTCCCGGTGAGTCGTGTGCTGGTAGTGCTCGGTGAGCAACGGGCTGTCGATGGTCGCGACGGCATCTGCAACCGCCCGGTCGATGCAGAGGCCGTTGGCAATGGCGATCGCGGAGCCGCCGGAGCTCACGGTTTCACACACATCGCGCGCGGCGTGGGTGATACGGCGATACAACTCCTGCGCCCCGGCAGGCCGTGTCAGATCGAGATCGCCGAATTTGACGATCTCCCGGGGAACGTTGGCGGGTGCAGGTGCCTCGGCAGCGAGGCCATCGCCCGAGGCCGTGTAGAGTGCCAGGGCACCGACGAGGGTAGTGACAAGGTGTTTCATGTGAGCTCCTCCTGTCCGGATCATTCCGGCGCCGCGCAGACTACCGAGCGCGGCGGCGACGGCCATCGGTGTGGTACCCCATCTTTGTGTCGGGAACCACCCAGAGAGAGCATCGCCTGGAACGCGAGCTACTCAGCGAATCCAACAGGTCATCGCCATGCTGCTCCTCGAGCGCGATAGGCAACTCGCACAGCTGATCCGCTGGCGCGAGGCGATCGCGACTCGCGGTGGCTGTGTCGTGCTGGTCACCGGCGAGGCGGGTATCGGCAAGACTGCGATCGTCAGCGAATTCATTCGCCGCTGCGGCGCCGAGCTGCGGGTGTTGTGGGGTGCGTGCGATCCGCTGTCGACGCCCCAGCCGCTCGGACCCCTGAGCGACGTCGGCCGCCAGGTGGGCGGCGCGCTGCTCGAGGCGCTGCAGCAGGGAACGAGCCGCGAGCGGATTTTTGCCGCGACGATCGAGGAGCTCGAGCGTCCCGGCAAGCCCGTGGTGCTGGTGATGGAGGATATGCATTGGGCCGACGACGCCACGCTCGACCTCATGAAGTACCTCGGCCGGCGGATCGGGCGAACGCGCGCCATGTTGATCGCCACGTACCGCAGCGACGAGACCCACGCCGGGCATCCCCTGCAGGTCGCGGTCGGACTGCTTCCCGGAGAAGCGGTCAAGCGGCTGCCGCTTGCGGCACTCTCGGAGGAGGCGATCGGGGAGCTGGCTCAGACGCTCGGGCGCTCCTCTGCGGGCCTCTATGCCGCGACCGGCGGCAATCCGTTCTACGTGACGGAGCTGCTCGCGGCACCCCCTGGCGAGATACCGACCTCGGTGCGCGATGCGGTGATCGCGCGCGTGGCGCGCCTTTCGCCCGACGCGCGCCGGCTGGCCGAGCTGGTGGCTGCCGTACCGGGGCACGCCGAGCCCTGGCTGATCCAGGCGGTGCTGCACACCTCGGAGGCGGCGATCGAGGAAGGCACCCTCGGAGGCATGAGGCGCAACGCCGACGGATCGCTCACCTTCCGCCACGAATTGTCGCGGCGAGCGGTGGAGGATTCGCTCATGCCTGCGCAGGCGCGTTCATTGCACACCCGGGTGCTGCAGGTCCTGCGCGACCGGGACCGTGGCGAGGTGAGTGAGTCACGCCTGGTGCACCATGCCCTGCGCGCCGGCGACGTCGCGGCGGTGCTCGAGTTCGCGCCGCGCGCCGCCGCGCGCTCCGCCGGCGTAGGCGCGCACCGCGAGGCAATCGCCTATTACCGCGCCGCGCTGCGCCACGCTGATCAGCTGCCCCCCCACGCGCGCGGCTGTCTGCTCGACAGCCTCGCCTATGAGTGCCTCCTTACGGGCGACATGGAGGACGCGATCCCGGCTCGCTGCGACGCGCTCGCCATCTGGCGCTCCGCCGGCGACGCCATGCGCGCCGGGGACACGCTGCGCTGCCTATCGCGACTCAGCTGGCTGCTCGGCCAGGGCGAGCAGGCGCACCGCTACGGAACTGAAGCGGTGGTCACGCTCGAGCCTCTCGGCCCGAGCACTGAGCTCGCCATGGCGTTCAGCAATATGGCGCAGCTTGCGATGCTCGCATCGAACGACGAGCAGGCGATCGAGTGGAGCGAGCGCGCGATCGCCCTCGCACGCCGTCTGGGTGACGACGAGATCCTGGCCCACGCGCTCAACAACTCCGGCTCGGCGCGTCTGCGCGAAGTCGGGGACGCCGGCTGGCTCGACCTCGAGCAGAGTCTCGAGCTGTCGCAGCGCTGTCAGCTGCAGGAGCACGTGGCGCGCGCCCACACCAATCTTGCCACCTTCGCGATCGTCAACCGTGACTACGGGGCTGCAAGGCCGCATCTCATGGCGGGCCTGGCCTTCTGCGCGGAATACGAGCTGTACATGGCCGCAGGATATCTGCGCGCGTTCCGGGCACGGATGAATTTCGAGCAGGGCGCGTGGGCCAAGGCAATCGAGGAGGCAGAGGATCTGCTGCGGCAGCCACGCGTGTCGATTGCCGCGCGCATTCCGGCGCTCACCGCGGTGGGCCGGGTCCGCACGCGCCGCGGCGCGGACGGCGCGCACGAGCCGCTCGACGAGGCTTGGGCGCTGGCACGGCGCACCGAGGAGCCGCAGCGCATCGTCGCCGTCGCCGCCGCGCGCGCCGAGCACGCCTGGCTGCGCGGCGATCTTACGAATGTGGCCGACGAGCTGCGCAGCGCCCGCGAGCACGCGCTGCACGACCACAACCCCTGGCGGGTGGGCGAGCTCGTATTCTGGGCGAAACGCGCCGGCACGCCACTAGAGGACGCGCTCGCGATCGCCAGGCCTTTTGAGCTGCAGATGCGCGGCGAGCACCTGGAGGCTGCACGGGAGTGGGCGCTGCTGGGGTGCCCGTACGAGCGGGCGCTGGCCCTCTCGGACAGCCCGGATGTGGCACTCCGCAAGCAAGCGCTCGAGATATTCGAGTCGCTCGGTGCGCGACCGATGGCGCAGCGACTGCGCCGGGAGCTCAAGGCCGAGGGTGTGCGCGGTCTCAAGCGCGGCGCCAACCGCTCGACGCGCGCCAACGTGGCCGGGCTGACCGTGCGCGAACTTGAGGTGCTGGCGCTCGTTGCCCAGGACCTCTCGAACGCAGCGATTGCCCGGCGGCTGTACCTGTCCGCCAAGACCGTCGACCATCACGCGAGTGCGATTCTCTCCAAGCTCGGCATCGCCTCGAGGCGGGACGCTGCTGCGGCGGCGCGCAGACTCGGCATCGAGCTCCTCGAACGCAAGCGATCCCAGGCGGCGGTGAGCTCGAGCACCCGGCACTGAGCGCTCACGCGCACGGACACTGGCCGAGTTATATCAGGTCCGGATCCACCTCTTCAGCACGATTCGGAGGCGGCGGGGCCGAAAAGCGTGGCACCAGCATGGGAGTGTGCGCCCGGTAGGTCACATAGGTCTCACCGAACGCGTCCACCAGGTCGCGCTCTTCGAACTGAATGGCGCTCAGAATGTAGACCGTCGTCGTCACAGCGAAGACCAGGTGGGCGAACGTCATGGTCGGCGCAGCCCAGATGAGTGTCAGCCACCCGAAGTAGAGCGGATGGCGCACCACCTTGTAGAGGCTCGGCGAATGAAATCGCGGCGGGCGGTAGCTGCGGCCGGAAAAGAACCGCCAGACCTGCTTCAAGCCGAACAGATCAAAGTGATCGATGAGGAACGTCGAATACAGCAGCAGCAGCCAGCCGCAGACGTACAGCGCGATGATTGCGGCACGCCCGTCGCCCGACGCCACGTGCCACACGACTCCCCCGATCGGCTGCCAGAGCACCATGAGCGCGCCGAATGCTATCGAGCTTGCAAGCAGGTACGTGCTGCGCTCGGCCACCTCCGGCACGACGCGCGTCCACCACTGCTTGAAGGCGGGCCGCGCCATCCCGCTGTGCTGCACGGCGAACACCAGCAGCAAGACGAGATCAACGGCCGGCGCGGCCCAGAATGGCTCGCGTGCGGGCGAATCGAGCATCGTCGGCGTCAGAAAGCCGCCGATGAACCCGAACGCGTAGAGCAACACCGCCATAGCCACCGAGTAGCACACCACACCGTAGACAAACATGGTGATCCGCGACACGACTGCCTCCTTAATCCGGCAAAGAGCCGGAGCCGACAGCTTGCGCGAGGGGCCGAAGGGCCAAATCGGTGCGTCTCCCTAACTTTGGCGGCGCAAACCTCAGCTTTTCGCGACGACCAGCGGCACTGTGACGTTCCCGATCACGGGTGTTTCTTCGCGTTCCCGGCCTGTCCCAGCGAGATCGCCGTGCTCAGCGGGCGGCATAGCTAAAGAGAAGATCGACGAGTACAAATACGCCGGACGTTGCGAGTGCTGCCAGCACGGCGGCGATGGGGCGATTTGAAATCAACATGGTTACTCCCGATGGCGTGCGGCCACTGCCGCTGAGCGCACGAGCATCGAGCGTCTCCTGCGTGCACACATCGGGAGCCAGTCCTCAACTTTCGCGGCCGCTCCCCCAGATTTTGGGAATGGCAGAGTGTGTGCGATGACGCGCGCGTTCCCGGTGTTGCGGCGCCCAGAAGGCGCGGCGCAGGCAATCAGAGGCTGCGGCTTTCACTCGAATGAATTCGCGGGCAAATCGAGGCGGGACGATCGATCGCGCTGCAACGCACGGGCGGGATGGTCACGCTGGCTGCAGTCGAGACGCGCTGAGCGGCGACCTCGGATGATTCCGTGAGCCCGGCTGTCTCGCCCTTGAATGGGCCGTTAATCCGCCAGCTCAGATCGCCAGGGACAGTGCTGGGACAATTTTGGGATGCGGTCTGATATCACGTGACAACAAGTCCTTTGTTGCACTTAGGAACTCCCCTCCTATATCTTTGATTCGTAGGCAGCCTACTTCCGTTTCACACGGCAGAGGTCACTGGTTCGAGCCCAGTACCGCCCACCACTGATCAAGAACTAGAGCAGATATCGCCTCGGCCCGTACGGGACGGAGGCCCTTTCAGCATCACCGTAGCGAGATTCCGAGCGCCGAAGCGCGCCGGTTGCTAACGAGGGGTCAATGACTATAATGACTATGTTGACCACCTTAGGTGAGAACTCATGGACACGGACATCTGGACGGTCGCTCAGGCCAAAGCGAAGCTGAGCGAGCTCATCGAAAACGCCCGCACGCATGGGCCACAGACCATCACCCGCAACGGCCGGAGGGCCGCAGTCGTCGTCGACGCCGCCGAGTGGGAGCGCAAGACCCAGCGTGGCGGCTCGCTGGCCGATTTCTTCAACGCCTCGCCGCTCGGCGGCTCGGGGTTGAAGCTCCGTCGCTCCAAGGATCGCCTGCGCTCGATAGAGTTGTGAGTTTTCTGCTCGACACGAACGTCGTCTCCGAGTGGACCAGGCCGCGGCCCAACGCGGGTGTCGTCGAGTGGCTCGCCGAGGTCGATGAGGACGAGGTGTTCTTGAGCGTTGTAACGTTCGCCGAGCTTCGCCACGGCATCGAGCGCCTAGCCGCCGGCGCGCGGCGCCGGCGGCTCGACGAATGGCTGCGGAACGTCCTGCCCTTGCGATTCGAAGGGCGAATCGCCGGAGTCGATGGAGCGATCGCCGATGAGTGGGGACGACTGGTGGCCCGCTGCGAGGCGCGCGGGCGCCCCATTCACGCGATGGATGCGCTCATTGCCGCCACCGCGCAGGTCCATGGTCTGACGCTGGTTACCCGAAACACGGCGGACTTTCAGGCGTCCGTGAAGTCGCTCCTAAATCCCTGGACGTAGCCACGGACGCATTTAGCCGACGCGCGGCGCGGCGAGTCCTGGGGAAGGTTGAGTGGCAGTCGAAGAGGCGGAAATTGCCGGCCGGATGACATGTGCTGGGACAACTTTGGGACAGTGCGGTCGTGACATTGCGTGATATCAAGTGACATCACGTGATACCAAGTAGCTGTTGCAACTGGGAACTCGCCTCGCATATCGTTGATTCGTAAGCACCCTACTTCCGTTTCACACGGCAGAGGTCACTGGTTCGAGCCCAGTGCCGCCCACCACCGGCAGCCCGCGCCCTCACATCACCCCGAGCAGTTGCCACCAGTCTCGGCGCCCATAAAGGAAGCGAACAATCGTCACTCCGCGTTCCCGTGAGGGACATAGAAGATCAGGATGCTCTCGAAGTCTTTCACCGGCCACTTCCGAATACCCACCAGAGCGGGATCTCTCACCACAAGCGGCGAACCGATCTCCGGCTGATCGAGCAGCAACGCACAGCTTGCCTCCGCCTGTGACAAGAAACGTTCGGCGAGCTCCTCGCCGCCCTCCGCTGCGAGGTAGACAGCGTGTTCGACGAGATCGCGCCGAGCCGCCGCCCGTATGTAGAGCCTTGGCACTACCGCTTGCGTTTCGCCGCTTGCTTCACGCGGGCGAACGCCTCGGCGCGAATCGCCTTCCAGTCATCGCCCGTTAAAGCCGTCTCCTTTGACTGCAATCCCTCCCGAAGCAGCGCTGCGAGGTGCTCCTCGGCCTTCTGCTTCTCATCGTTACGTATCAGTTCGCGAACGTACTCACTCGCGCTGCTGTAACGACCGGCGGCGATCTGCCGATCGACGAAGTCTTTCAGTGGTTCCGGGAGCGAAATGTTCATGGTCTGCATGCGAGCCTCCATAGTCGCGATGCTATCATTGAATGACATATGTTGCCATTACTTGCCATGACAGAGACAGCTGCTATTGGACCTCTCAGTGCGCATAACCATCGAGGGACGGGGCCTCCGCGGAATTCGCTGCCCGGGTTGGCCGTGTCGTGAGCGATTCCAAGAAAGCCGCTGGCGCTGCGTCAGCCTGGAAGCGCCATGACCAGTCCAAAGACAGCCAGCAAAACAAGTAGCGAGACCAGAAGCACTGCCAGAATGTTCTCGTGAACGCGCGTTCGATAAAGAAAGCGCCATCAAGCCTAAAGACCTCTCTGCTGTGCGTGGTTGCCATGATTTCCTATAATCAATGACTTATGAAATCGAAACTGAGGCTGGAGTCGAGGAAAGCGCTGCTAGAGGCGAATCAACGCCTTAGGCCCGAGCAGCGTGTTCAGGCTTCCGTCGCGCAGAGTCGGGTAGTTGCCCAACTTCAGGAGGCGGGCCGCAAGCTTCGGGGGCGCGCCAGATGAGAGCGCGCGGCCCCGGCGAGTCCGCCAAACTCCTTCTAGATGTTGTCGAGGTACTCGCGGCCCGTTCGATTGACTACGCGGTGATTGGTGCGCTCGCCGCTTCTCTTCACGGTGCCGGGCGTGCGAGTCTCGATGCCGATCTCGTCGTTTCGGCTGGCGTAATGGAGGGGACGCGAATCGATGAGGCCCTGAAACGGGCGGGGCTTACCACTGAGCTTCGGCGCGGAGATCTCGGGGACGCCATTCCCGGGCTCGTGCGGGTCAACGACTCCTTTGGAAACCAGGTGGACGTTCTCCTGGGCATTCGCGGTCTCGATCCGAAGGCTTTCTCGCGCACGGTCGAAGTGCCGTTCGAGGGAGCCCGGCTGCGCTTCGTCGGGCGGGAGGATTTCATCGCGATGAAGGTTGCAGCCGGAGGCCCGATCGATCTGCTGGACGCGGAAAACGCTATCGCAGCGGATCCAAAGTCGCTCGATGTGGAGTTAGTCAGGAATCTTGGCTTGCGATTTGGAGCGAGCACGTCTGCATCGCTGGAGAGAATGCTCGGAGATCGGGGCTTGGGTCGTCGGAGATCCCACGATCAGGGGTACGGAGTGGATGACGACCTCGAGTAGGCGGTTGGTGTGGCAGCGAGCGTGTCTGAACGCGGGATGTTGTTTGGTCGCAGGATCAGACGTCTGGGACAATTTTGGGACAGTGCGGACGTGACGTTGCGGGGCGTCCGCGCGCCCGGTCGAGGAAGGAATTCGTGGAATCTTGACGCCTCGCCCTCCCGGTATTACTTTATGACTACCTAGAACATGAGCATTCAATCACCCTGATGGCCGCTACCAGCCTGAAACTCCCTGAAGACCTCAAACGCCGCATCGAGCGACTGGCGAATGCCGCAAACAAGACGCCCCACGCGTTCATGGTCGAAGCGCTGGCTCGTGAAGCTGAGCGATCGGAACTGAGGGCGCGCTTCGCCGACGAGGCAGCGCGTTCCGAGGAGGAAGCGCTCTCGAGCGGAAAGGCCTTTGAGCTCACCTCTGCGTTTGACTATCTGGCCGCGCGAGCGACCGGCGCCAAGGCGCGGCGCCCCAGAGCCCGTGCATGGCGACGGTCGAAATAACTCGGGGAGCGTTTGCTGACCTCGAACGGCTCTTTGACTTCATCGCCGCCGAGAGTCCCCAAAAGGCGCGTGAACAGATTCTGAGCGTGCGAAAGGCCTTTGAGCTCCTGGCTGATCATCCTCTCCTCGGACGGCCCGCTGAAAAGGGTCGACGCGAGCTCATCCTCTCGCGCGGCCGTTACGGGTACATCGCGAAGTACCGTTGGCTCCCGGCCGAAGACATCGTCCTCATTCTTGCCGTTCGACACCAGCTTGAGGCGGGATACGCCGGCGATTAGAGCGCCGCGCTTAGTGACCGCTGCTCGCGGACGGCCTGTAACGCGTTGACAGTAAAAGGCTGGAGCAGGAGCTAGACGATCTTGTTCATGGGGAAAGCGTTCCATGAGCAAGACGCCACTCGCGGCGATATCCGAGCGACCCCCGTATGCGCCCCTCTTGACGTAGGGCCACGATTCGGCCGCGACGCGGACCAGCCTCTGGAACTGCTACGCTGGTGGCATCCAATCCTTCGATGCGAGGGAGCGTCGTGGCAAAGCCAAACTACCATCAGGCAAAGAAGCAACGGGAGCTGGCAAGAAAAGCGCGCCAGCAGGAGAAGCAGCAGCGCAGGAATGCCCGCACGAAGGTCGCGGACGCGAGCCCCCAGGTCAAGGCGCCCGAGGAGGCGGCGAGCACGCCGGGCCCTGCGGCACAGTCGGGCAATGAGACTGCCGCACCTGGGGACTCCCGCTTCCGTCACGGCGACTGACCGGTTTCAAATCCGAAAACAGTCCGACGCGCCACGAAGTGGTGTAGCCTGTAGCGTGTCGAACCTCTCGACATGTGCCTTAAGACCGCCGGCGGCGGGGCGCCTCTACCGAACCTCCTGCTCCAAAACCTATGACGCCCCATCCAGCTGACCTCATCAGGACTGCCGCTGAGCGGCTCGCACACGAAGAACACGAGCGCGCCGAAAAACGACGCCGGGAACTGGCCGAGCAGCGTTCCGAGCTCAATCCGCCTGATGTGCGTATTCGCACCTGGGAGAAGGTTCACCAGCTGCGCTTGCCGGCCGACCCAATGCATCCCATCCTTGATGTAATTGCAGTCGGCACGCGGCTGACGCTCGCGGACGTGCGAGAAGAGCAGCGAATCCGGGCGACCCGGACAGCGAACAAGCCTCCGGGATGAGCACGCCGCGATGAGTGTGTGCTCGATTGTAGCCGCCGGTCACCGCGCTTCAGGTACCGGGAAGCGGACATGAGACTCGCTCCTGCGGCTGCGACGCGGCGCGGGCGGATGGATCAGTTACGGCACGATTGGGCCGCCGCAAGCGTACTGCGAGCGGCATTCCCAGCAGTCCAACAGCTCCGCATCGAGTTGAAGTTTGCAGAGCCGGGTTCGAGCGCGCCGACTCCGCAGTCGCACGTGCTCTATCCGCCGGCCCGGGCTTTTTTCGCCTACCCCTGCCCCTACGCGGACTGCACCGGGCAGTTCAACCTCGCTGGCGCCGTGACTGCGGCGATGTCGAATCCGACGCACCAGGCCGCAGGTGTGCTCGAGTGCGGTGGCTCGCGCGGCGGCGATCATTCGAAGCGATCCTGCCTGTTGCGGGTCGTGTATGAGGTCACCGCGTCGCTTCAGCAGAAAGCAGCTCGGTGATCAACGACGCGGGTGCTCTGCGGTCAATCCGCTCCGCGCTCGGCGTGCTTGGAGTCGTTCATAGCGCGTATTCGAACCTCGCCCGGATCGTCCTTGGGATCCCGGGGTGAACGACGTAGTCGGGTGTGGCGTAGGCTTCGTTCGACAGTCGTGAGACGTAGTAGTACTCGATGTCGCTCCACTTCGCATCGGCGAGGTTGAACACGTCGACGGCAAACAGCCATCGCCCGGGCCGCTGGTATCCCACCTCGAGATCGAGTGTCGTATAGGCCGGCGATCGCGCGCTGTTGTCTTCGAGCAGCGGCGACTCGCCAAAGTGGCGGGCTCGGATCGAGCCGAACCACCCGGATGGTTGCCGTGCGGTCAAGCCGGCATCGATCACATTGGTGGGGCTATTCGGAATGTATCGCCCCGTAATGGCGATGGGTGTGACACACGGGTGACTGGGGGCCGCGTCACTACAGCCTAGGTCATCCGCAGGCACGTCGTGATCGAAGCGGCCGCGCGAGAACGCCGCGTTGAGATCACCGTGCAGCCAGCTGTTGAACCTGAAGGTATTGCCCCACTCGACTCCCGTGCGAGTCGTTGCACCACTCGGGGCCGTTACACCGGCGTCTCCATCGAACACCAGCTCGCTCTGGAGCTTGAGCTGGAAGGCATCGAGCGTCGTATGCCAGAGCGGCAGTGGATTGGTGGCAATCCCGAGCTCCGCGCTGGTCGCACGAGTCAGCGGCGTTACCGGCGGAACGTCCGTGTTTTGACCACTGCGTGTGACACCCCGGGCATCGTTGCTGTGATAGCCGTCGGCCACGGTGACGAAGTAGGAGGTCTCAGCCCACGGTCCCAGGATTAAACCGAACTTCGGACTGAAGATGTTCGCGCGGACAGTGCCATCGTTACACCCGAGCGGATCACTCTCGAGGTTGCAGCTGCCGTCGGGGTTTCGCATCTTGTCCCTGACATCAAAGTCGAACTCGTCTTCGCGCAGCCCGAGGACCGTGCGAATCGTGTTGCTCCAGGCGGTGCTGTTCTCCAGATAGACGGCGCCATTGGATTCGACCACGCCGGCGTCCTGCCGGGTGGACAGGTACCGACGTTGGAAGGTGGCGTCGATGGCCACGTCCCGAATGTCATCTACGCGCGCCTGGACCCCGAGCACGGTCGAGCTCGGACGACCCCAAAGTGTCGCGAACCAGGTCTTCGAGGCGTCGAACCCGTACACGACACGATCGTCGTGCTGCAGCATCTGATCGCCGTAGGTCGGATCCTTCAGGTAGTACGTGAAGTCGGAGTACAAGTCGAGCTTGTAGCGAATCAGGTAGGCAGAGAACTGCACTTGATCGTCCTCGGACCGCTCTACGCGGTTGAAGGACAGACTGTAGCGACTGGAAATGCCTCCGTCGGAAGGATTCAGGCTTCCGAATCGACCGATGAGCCCATCTGCAATCGCACGCTCTGGTACCTGGTCGGTTGAAGCCCAGCGACCCGAATAGGCCATCGCCGTGAGGGTAAAGAAGTCCTGGGCATCACCGCGGTGATAGCGCACAACGCCATTGAGGCGGTTGTAATCATCCGGGTTATCGAAGGGACCATCGTTGTGATAGAGGTCGCCGGCGCCGAGCAGGGCTCCGCCCCAAATGGCCGTCGAGCCCAGGAGCAAGGCGCGACGGTAACCATCCTGTCCGAACCCCAGCGTCGCGGAATCGGGAACGGAGTCCACGAGATCCATGCGAACGGCGCCCGCCGTGGCGAAGTCTCCCTCGTCGGCGTAGTACGGGCCCTTCCTGTAGTGGAGGTCGCTCACCAGCTCAGGGATCAGGAAATTGAGATCGGTGTAGCCTTGACCGTGAGCATGGGTGGGCATGTTGACCGGCATGTCATCGACCTCGGTGGCCAGGTCGGTGCCGTGATCTAGGTTGAACGCCCGCACGAAGTACTGGTTGGCTTTGCCCTCCCCCGAGTGTTGGGTGACGATGAGTCCCGGCACATTTTCAAGCACCGCGCCCGGGCGCAGCAGGGGCTGGCTCGCCAGGTCCTGCTGCCTCACATCGCCCTGCGAGGCCGCAGTCATGTTGCTCACGCCGGTGGCGATGATCGTAATGGTCTGCAGGTCGGAGGTTCCCTCGGTGCCGCCTGCCTCGGCAAGCGCAGGGGAAGAAACGGCAAGGACGGCCCCGCTCAGGCCGGCCAGCAGGGCCCGCCGCGGGACGAGTAATCTGTTCACACACGGGACTCCCGGGTGACGGGTATGAGGTTCTACTGATTCGTCATACCCATGAAGCATTGTAGGGTGGAAGATGGGCCCGGGAGTCAGGAGTTTCCCTTACGTCCTTTGGCAGCTCCTCACTCGCCCGAGTGATTTGGCCCAAGGGCATGATCGGATGCGATCGCGATGCAACAGCGGGGACGAGCCATGCGGCGACTGACGATCTCGATAGACGATGCACTCGCACAGACCTTCGACAAGCTGACGGTGGAGAAGGGATACGAAAACCGATCCGAGGCGTTTCGCGATCTGCTGCGGAACGAACTCGATAGAAAGCGTCTGCAGGGAGGGGAATCGAAGTTTTGCGTTGGAGTCCTGAGCTATGTCTTCAATCACCATGAGCGCGACCTATCCCGTCGGCTTACCGCCAAGCAGCATGAGCACCACGACGTTACCGTGGCGACGCTGCACGCGCATCTCGATCACGACAATTGCGTCGAAAGCGTGATACTCCGCGGACCCACCGCTGCTGTAGTGGAGTTTGCGCAATCGGTCATTGCAGAGAAGGGTGTCCGCCACGGAGAGTTTCGTCCGATACCGGTAGATGTGGACGGCGGACACCGCGGTCACCAGCACGTCCGACCCTATACGTGACCGGCACGGACTGGCTGGGTCTGGTACGCGGGCGCAAGCCGTCGGGCTCCTCTAACTGGCCTGGAGCGGGGCTTGCCACTGGAGGTAGTGCCCGCAACGCGCGGATGACACTGAGTCCACCTGCGCTTCGTCGGGCGGGAGGATTTCATCGCGACCGATCGATCTGGCGGACGCGGAAAGCGCTATCGCAGCTGATCCAAAGTCGCTCGATGTGGAGTTGATCACGGATGCGCGGCGTCGCATCGGATCCCGACCAGGGCATCATCATCGGTCGAGGGACATCGGTCCACAAGACGGGATTTCGATAGGTACAGATGCGAATTCAACGCAATCCAACGGAGGAGTAAAAAGAGCCCGGAATAAAGGGCAAGTCAGAAAAGAGGAGGGATTTATGAATCTCACAAGATGGGAACCCTTCTATGGGATGGACAAGATGTTTAATCGGTTCCCGGCCTTTTTCGGCTATGAGCCACGGCTGGGTAGTGGTGAAAATCTTGATTTCGAGTGGGCACCTCCGGTTGACATCAGCGAGACTGATCAGGAGTACCTGATTCGCGCCGTGTTGCCGGCCGTCAAGAAAGAGGACGTGAAGGTCACGTACAAGGACGGCGTGCTCACACTGAGCGGCGAGCGCCGTAAGGAAGAGGAACAGGCAGGCGAGAAGTTCTACAGGGTTGAGAGCTTCTATGGGAACTTCCTGCGCTCCTTCGAGCTTCCGGATGCGATCGACGCCGGGGCGATCAAGGCCGTAGCGAAAGACGGCGTATTGACCGTTCATGTTCCAAAGACGGAGACGAAGAAGCTCGCGACGATCGCTGTCCAGTAGGGCAATCGTATCGAGCCATGCCGCGGACTAGGGCCAGGGGCCCGTCGTCCGCGGCATATTCTGTGCAATTTTCCCGCTAGCGCAGCTCCCCTCGAGTCTCGCCGCCGCACGGCCGGCGAATGTCAGGACGTGTGAGGGGAATGCTTGTATTTCTCGAGCCGCTTTGCGGTGAGGCGGGTTCCGCACCGGCATTTGACGGCGGCCTCTTCATGGAGCTGCAGGAAGTCCGCCCCATTCCCGCGAAATATATCCTCATGCAGCGCGAGCCGCCGACCGCAGCTGCACTGCAGACCGTAATACCAGCTATCGTCCTTGAGGTCCTGCGGATCGATCGGGTCGAGCGTCATGAGAGTGAGCCCTCCCCCTGTTTGCCCCCAGAAGCCAAAATCTTGCCCTGCTGGCGGCGACAGGGCTGTCGTGGAGAGCCGAACCCTGATAAGAGTTTGTGCGTAGCAATCTCCGAACCGCCTCGGATACTCCTCTCGGTCAGACCCCGAGCGCGCGAACAGCGCCACTGCCGCGCCCATCTGCCGCACAGGTCGGGCGCCGCATCCAGCACGCTGCGCGCGAGCGTACCGCTAAGACTGCCTGGGAGACTCAGCCGAGGGGCTCCACCGCGACCACGCGGGCGCCGCGGGCAGCCCGCGGCAC
>Ga0335079_10001903_pt1 | contig 23936 bp, 23 predicted proteins | sample Lox_Sample_33_FD_206719 | JGI IMG/M metagenome (GOLD analysis project Ga0335079, IMG submission 206719) | Soil microbial communities from Loxahatchee National Wildlife Refuge, Florida, United States - Lox_Sample_3.3 | ecosystem: Environmental > Terrestrial > Soil > Wetlands | place: USA...
TTCGATTCACCACGAAGCACGGAGGGCACGGAGAAACGAAGAATGGCGCGCTTCGCGCGCCAAATACTTATTCTCCGTGTCCTCCGTGTCTCCGTGGTCAATCTCTTCCTGCCGTCGCGGCTCAACCTTCGTAAGGTGGGCGGGTCCAGCCGCTGGGGGAGAGGGTGAAGATCTCGCAGCCCTCGCGCGTGACGCCGACGGTGTGCTCGAACTGCGCCGAGAGCGAGCGGTCCTTGGTGACCGCGGTCCAGCCGTCGCTGAGGATCTTCACCTCCCAGCGCCCGGCATTGATCATCGGCTCGACGGTGAAGAACATGCCTTCGCGCAGCTCGGGCCCGTCCTCGGGACGGCCGAAATGCAGGATCGACGGTGCATCATGGAAGATGCGGCCGATGCCATGGCCGCAGAAATCGCGCACCACCGAGAAGCGCCGCTCCTCGGCATACTCTTGAATGGCATGGCCGATGGCGCCGACCCGCATGCCGGGCCGCACCGCCGCGATGCCGCGCATCATCGCTTCCCAGGTCACCTCGACGAGGCGGCGCGCCTTCAACGGCACCTTGTCGCCGACGAGGAACATGCGGCTGGTGTCGCCGTGCCAGCCATCGAGGATGACGGTGATGTCGATGTTGAGGATGTCGCCCTCGTCGAGCTTGCGGTCGCCCGGGATGCCGTGGCAGACGACGTGGTTGATCGAGGTGCAGATCGAGCGCGGGAAGCCGCGATAGTTGAGCGGCGCCGGGATCGCGCCGTGATCGACGATGAAGCCGTGGCAGAGCCGGTCGAGCGCGTCGGTGGTGACGCCGGGCTTGACATGCGGCGTGATGAAATCGAGCACCTCGGCCGCCAGCCGCCCGGCCTTGCGCATAGCGGCGAAATCCTCGGCACCATGTACCCTGATGCGTCGCTCTTCGGGATCGGGCGCTTTCATTCCGGCCACCACCGCACGTTGCTGTAAGTTCATCATATACTACCTGCTCCGGCCGCGACCTCGAGCGGCGCCTCGATCTCTATGCCGTCGGTCGCGACCCGACAATCATAGCACAACACCTCGACTCCGGCCGCCCGGGCCTCTTCGAAGGCCATGGCATAGACCGGGTCGATATCGGCGGCGATGCGGAAACGGGCGCAGTCGCTGCGCTGCACCACATAAAGCATGACCGCCCGGTGCCCGGCCGCCGCCATGGCGCCGAGCTCGACCAGATGCTTCGCGCCCCGCGCCGTGACGCTGTCCGGGAACTCGGCGTCCCGCCCGCGCCGCAGATGAACGTTCTTGACCTCGACATAGCAGATAGGGCGCAGGGGCGCGGTCAGCAACAGGTCGATGCGGCTGTTCCGGCCGTAGCGGACCTCGCGCTGCATCGCCGAATAGCCGCGCAGCGCCGCGATGCCGCCAGCGGCGATCGCCTCGGTGGCGAGGTGGTTGGCGTGGGCGCTGTGGATGCCGACGAGATGCTCGCCGGCGCGGACCAGCTCCCACGACCAGGCGAGCTTCCGCTTGGGATCGGCGGCGGGCAGCAGCCAGACCTCGGCGCCGGGGTCGCAGAGGCCCAGCATGCTGCCGGGATTGGCGCAATGCGCGGTGGTTTCGGTCCCATCCATCAGCCGGACATCGGCGAGAAAGCGCTTGTAGCGCCGCAGCAGGACGCCGCGGCGGAGCGGCCGGGGAAAGCGCATGGCGGCGCTATAGGGTTCCGATCGGGCCGCAGCAAGCGCCGCCCATTGTGCCGGCAGGCGCTTTCCGTCTAACTAGAGCCCGCCGCGTTGCCGGGAGGAGCCATGAGCACCGAGAAAATCGTCACCGCCGCCGTCCTCATCATCGGCAACGAGATCCTCTCGGGCCGCACCCAGGACACGAACCTCGCCTACATCGCCACCGGCCTCAACGAGGTCGGCGTCACCTTGCGCGAGGCGCGCGTCATTCCCGACATCGCCGAGACGATCATCGCCACGGTCAACGAGTTGCGCGCCAAGTACGATTATATCTTCACCACCGGCGGCATCGGCCCGACGCATGACGACATCACCTCGGAATCGATCGCCAAGGCCTTCGGCCTGCCCTGGACCCTGCATCCCGAGGCGCACAGCCTCTTCCTGCAGCATTACAAGCCCGGCGAGCTCAACGAGGCGCGGCTGCGCATGGCGCATACGCCCGAAGGCGCAACCTTGATCCGCAACCCGGTCTCGCGCGCCCCCGGCTTTCGCATCGGCAATGTCTTCGTCATGGCCGGCATTCCGCGCGTGATGCAGGGCATGTTCGACAGCATCAAGCACGATCTCCAGGGCGGCCGGCCGATGCTGTCGCGCACGGTGAGCTGTCATCTGCCGGAAGGCGTCATCGCCAAGGGCCTGGGCGAGATCCAGGCCCGCTACAGCGATCTCGACCTCGGCTCCTATCCCTTCTACCGCCGCGGCGAGTTCGGCACGAGCCTGGTGCTGCGCGGCCGCGACAAGGACCGCCTCGCCGCCGGCACCGAAGAGGTGGTGGCGCTGGTGCACACACTGGGCGGCACGCCCGTCGAGGAGTGACGCGCGGGCAGGGGCGGGGTATTACACCCGCGTTCGGCAAGCCTGCCCGCTTGGCGGAATGGTAGACGCAAGGGACTTAAAATCCCTTTCGCGGCAACGCGAGTGCCGGTTCAAGTCCGGCAGCGGGCACCAATGGCGGCCATACTGACGCGGCGGGGTCGAAATTGACGCCGACCCCGTTTTCAGTTTTTGCCTGACCCGTGTTTTTTTGACCCTGCAACGTGCGGCGCGGCAGCCCTGCGTTACGGGGCGCGCGTCGGCGGCGTGCGGAAGCGGTCGGCCGCCTTGGCTCTGGCCTTTGCCGCCTCGACGTCGCGGTCGCGCGGTGCCGCGCTGGTGACGAGCTTGTCGATGAGTTCGCGGGCCGCTTGCGTCACCTGGTCGACGGCGCGGTCGAAAGCCGGCTGGTTGGCGCTTGACGGGCGGTTGAAGCCGCTCAGCTTGCGCACGAACTGCAACGCGGACGCCCGAATCTCCTCGTCGGTTGCGGGCGGCGCAAAGTTGTACAGCGTCTTGATGTTCCGGCACATCGGCGGACGTCTCCTATGACTTCGGCCGGCGCCCGTCCCAGGGCCGCGCTCGCCCGAAGGTGCGATGGACTATGGCGTCGAGCCGAGGATTGCGCCAGCCGTTCGACCATCGTCATCTCGGCCGCGCGCTCCCTTCGTACAGGAAGGTGTGCGTGCGCGGCCCCGGCAGGCGCGCGTGCTCGAGCGCTTCGATGCGAAAGCCGTTGCCGAAGATGAGATCGTCCATCTTGCGATTGAGGTGGCATCCGCCGGCAATGCGCCGCCACAGCGGATCGAGCCGGTCCTGCCAGCGTGCGACCCCGGGCTCCGGCGCGCGGCCGTGCTCGACGAAGCGCAGCGCTCCGCCCGGCCGCAGAACGCGGCGTATCTCAGCCAGCGCGAGCGGCGCATTCGGGATCGTGCACAGGGTCCAGGTCGTGACGACGGTGTCGATGCTGTCGCCGTCGAGCGGGATCGCCTCGGCCGATGCGTCGAGCAGCGTGATCGGCACTTGTGCGCTCGACGCTCGCGCGCGGGCCATGCGCAGGAGCGCGGGCGACGGCTCGAGCCCGATGACCGACGTGACCGCGGCGCCATAGAAAGCGAAGTTCAGACCCGAGCCGACGCCGATCTCCAGCCGCGCCCCTCTGCGGCGCCGACGACGCGTTGCCGGAACGGTTCATGCTGCTTCTGGCGCATTGCCAGATGCACCAGGCGAGGGACGACATGCTGTTGATAAAGGCCCATTCGACGGCTACAGCGGCTTGAGGGTGTTCCCAGGGACAAACACGGCCTTCATGTCGTGCATTCCCATCAGCGCGGTCGGGTGGCCACATCGGCCCGCGCCGGACCCGTTCGGCGCGCCCATTCGACCATGCCGCCGCGCAGCACGGCGACGTCGCGAAATCCCGCTTCCCGCAGCATCGCGGCGGCCTTCGCCGAGCGCATCTGCGTCCGGCAGACGAGCACCACTGGGCGTTCCTTGAAGCGATCGAGATCGCGCAGGTGCTGCGGCAGCTCGGGAAGCGGGATGTTCCGGGCGCCTGCCAGGTGGCCCAGCTCGCCCGCGAACTCGTCAGGGCCGCGGACGTCGATGATGAGGGGCTGCGGCTCTCGTCCAAGCCGGTCGGCAAGAGCCGACGGCTCGATCCAAGATGCCTTGTCGTCGGCGTCCCCATGACCCCGGCGGTTGATGGGGTAGCGGCCAACCGCGCCGACCAAGGGCTGCACGAGCATCCGGTCGAGGCGGAGTTGACCCGGATCGCGAAAGATGTCGAGCCCGATGGTCATGCCCTCATGCCCCGCCGCAGGCTGAGCCTGATAGGTGCCAAGGAGCCGATCCCACCAAGGCAGGTTGAAGCCGAAATTGCTGTTGGTCTCGTCGACGACGATCGAGTGGTGGACGCGATGCATGTCCGGCGTCACGACGATCCAGCGCAGCATGCGATCGACGCCCGCGGGCAGCCGGAGGTTCGCGTGATTGAACATGGAGGTGGCGTTGAGCACGATCTCGAAGACGAGAACCGCGACCGCCGGCGCGCCGAGCGCCGCCACCACGGCCAGCTTCAGGCCCATCGAGAGCAGGATCTCGACCGGATGAAACCGGGCGCCCGTCGTCACGTCGAAATCGAGATCGGCATGATGCATCCGATGGAGCCGCCAGAGCGCCGGAACGGCGTGGAACATCACATGCTGCAGGTAGATCGCGAGATCGAGCAGCAAGAATGCGATGATGATCCTGGTCCAGTCCGGGAGCGCGACGTTGTTGAGCAGGCCCCAACCGCGTTCCTCGGCGATGGCAGCAACGCCCACGGCGGCGACCGGAAAGGTGAGGCGCAGGGCCAGTGTGTTGAGGACGACGATGCCGAGATTGCCGGGCCACCGCGTCCAGCGCGAGATCGCGCGTCGACGCCGCGGCGCCAACGTCTCCCAGGCGGCCATGCCACCCAGCATGCCGCCGAAGAACGCCAGCCGGATCGCCGGCTCATGCGCCAGGAGGATGTTCGCCATTCGATCGCCTCGGGTGGCGGGCTTGACAGCGCGGCCGCCGCCCTTTATTCAAATAATCTATTGAATGAAATAACGTGAGCCGGACGCTGTGTCAAGCCAGAACCCGAAGCAACTCCTCTATATCCAGTTCGCCGAGGTCGCCAAGGCGCTCGGCCACAGTCACCGGCTGGAGATTCTGGAGCTGCTCGCTCAGGGCGAGCGCAGCGTCGAAGCGCTCGCCGAACGTGCCGGCCTCTCGATCGCCAACGCGTCGCAGCACCTCCGGCTGATGCGCCGGACCGGGCTGCTGACATCGCGCCGGAATGGCAAGCAGATCCTCTATCGCCTGAGCGATCCGGCCGTGCTCGATCTGCTGGCGGCGCTGCACCGCGTCGCGGAGCGGAACCTGGCGGAGGTTCGTGACGTGGTGGCCGGCTACTTTCATCAGCGTGACGCGCTGGAGCCGGTGTCGCGTAAGGAGCTGGCCCGCCGCATCAAGGACGGGCAGGTGACCGTGCTCGACGTGCGGCCCGAGGACGAGTTCGCCGCCGGGCACCTGCCGCGCGCCATCAACATTCCGCTGCGCGAGCTGCCGCGGCGGCTCCGCGATTTGCCGAAGAGCCGCGAGGTCGTCGCTTACTGCCGCGGCCCATACTGCGTCCTGGCCTTCGAGGCGGCTTCTCTGCTGCGCAAGCACGGGTTCGATGTACGCCGCCTCGAGGGTGGCTATCCGGAATGGGAAGCTGCCGGCTTGCCGGTGCTGCGGTGAGAGGCAGGCCACGCGCCCTGCCGCGGCGCGCGCGCAACTAGAGAGTGCCTGACCCGCGCGCAAGTTTACGTACCACTCGTCGCCGCACGTAAACGGGCATGGAGCGACGCGATGGCCGCTATGCGCGTTCGAGCCGCCTTGTCGATTGGCGACCGCCGTAGGTAGAAGGGTAGGGCGAGAGCCGGGGAGGGCAGCGGCTTGGAAACACGAGCGGTCGCCGACAGCAGCGCAGCAGACGTCTCGGAACCGCCATCATGGCGCCGGATCGCGCTCGCCGCCTGTTGGGTGCTGCCCGCCTTCCTCCTGCTCCCGGCCATCGACTTCTTTTCGCCGATCGCGTCGTTTCATGATCCCGAGAATTACCTCGGGGTGCACTCCTTCATGGAGGCATTCTCCTGCGCCGTCTCGGTGCTCATCTTCGGCGTCGGATGGTATGCGGCTCGCGCCGAGCGTTCGGCGCATATGGCCGTGCTGTCGAGCGCCTTCCTCTCGGTCGCGCTGCTGGATTTCGCCCATATCCTGTCCTACCCGGGGATGCCGAGCCTCGTCACCCTCGCCGGCGCGGAGAAGGCGATCGACCTCTGGCTTGCGGCGCGTTACGCGGAGGCGGTTGGCCTCTTGCTCTTCGTTCTCATCCCCGGCGCCTGGCGCATCAGCACACGCAGTCAATACACCGTCCTCGCCGCCTTCCTCGCCTATACCGCGCTCGTCTACTGGGCCGTGCTTGCGCATCCCGAGGCGTTGCCGCGGACGTTCCTGACTGGCTCCGGCCTGACAGAGTTCAAAGTCATGGCCGAATACGGCGTCATCGCGCTTCATTTGATGACGGGCGCGGCGATGCTCCTGCGCGCGCGGAGCGGCTTGGATTTTCCGCTGCCGACCCTCTTCGCGGCGGTGGTCCTGCTCGTTGCAAGCGAGTTGGCGGTGACGCTCTATGCCTCGGTCCATGACGTCTACAATTTCCTCGGCCATGTCTACAAGGTCATCGCGTTCGCCTTGATCTACCGGGCGGTCTTCGTTCGCGGGGTGACCGAGCCCTATCGAAAGCGCGTCGCCTCCGAGCGGCTCTATCGCCGGCTTACCGAGCAGGCCGCGGATGCGATTTTCAAGCTGGATCGCCATGCCCGGATCTTGGCCGCCAACCCGCGCGCCGAACAACTCACGGGGCGGCCGGCCGAGCGGATGCTCGGCGCGAGTTTGACTGATTTCTTGACTGGTGAAGAGGGCGGGCACCTCGTCGGCCAGATCGCGGCGCTTCCTGCCGCGGGGACCGACGTGATCGAAGCGCCGCTGACGCGCTCGGACGGAAGCGTCGTGCCGGTCGAGATCAGCATCGGCCGACTTGACGACGGCGGCAGCCTCGCCATCGCGCGGGACATCAGCGAGCGCAAGCGATCCGACGAGGCGATCCGAATACGGGACATTGCTTTCTCGTCGTCGATCGTGCCGCTGGCGATGGCGGATCTCGATGGCAAGCTCAGCTATGTGAATCGCGCCTTTCTCGAGGTCTGGAACTATGAAAGCGAGCAAGAGGTCATCGGCCGAGCCATCGCCGATTTCATGGAAGACCGCAACGAGGCGCGAGAGGCCCTGCGCGCTTTGCGAGAGGAGGGAAGCTGGAATAAAGAGTTCCGCGGCCGGCGACGCGACGGGAGCACTATCGTCGTGCAGGTCACCTCAAGCTTGGTGCGCGGCGGCGGCGGGAATCCTGTCTGCCTGATCGGCTCCTTCAGGGACATCACCGGGCAGAGGGCGGCGACCGAGGCGCTGCAGAAGAACGAGGAGCTGCTGAGCGCGGCGGCAGAAGCGGCCGGGGTCGGCATCTATGATCACGATCACCTCACCGACTCCATCTACTGGTCGCCGGAACAGCGGGCAAATTACGGCATCGGGGCGGACCAGGTGATAACCTTGGCGTTCTTTCTCGAACGCGTTCACCCCGACGACCGCGACAGGATCGGTGCCGCCGTCCGACGCGCCCACGACCCCGGCAGCGATGGCCGCTTCGACGTCGAGCACCGCATCATACGCCGCGACGGATCGGTCCGCTGGCTGATCACCCGCGGTCGGACGTTCTTCGCAGGGGAGGGCAGGATGCGCCATCCGACGCGCACGATCGGCGCCGTGTTCGATATAACCGAACGCGTGCGCGCCGCCGAGGAGCGATCGGCCCTCGAGCAGCAATTGCGTCAGGCGCAGAAGATGGAGGCGCTGGGGCAGCTTACCGGCGGCGTCGCGCATGATTTCAACAATCTGCTCGGCGTCGCATCGGTTAATCTCGAATTGCTGGACGAACGGCTTCCGTCCGATGCGCAGCAGCATGTGCTGTTGGATCGAGCGCTCGCCGCCGTCGATCGCGGCGCGAACCTGACGAGAAGCCTGCTCGCCTTCTCGCGCAAGCAGCCCTTGAGCCCGGTGCCGTTGGACGCCAACCGCTTGATCAGCGAAACCGCCGAGCTCTTCCGCCGTCCGCTGGGCGAGCGGATCGATCTGATCACGGTGACGCCCGAGGGATTGTGGCCGTGTGAGGCCGATCCGGCGCAATTGCAGGCCGCCCTGTTGAACCTGCTCGTCAATGCCCGCGACGCCATGCCGAACGGCGGCAAGATAACGCTCGAGACGGCGAATGTCCGTCTCGACGATGACTATGCCGCAAAGCATGCCGAGGCGACGCCCGGGCTATACGTGATGATTGCCGTATCGGACACTGGCACGGGCATGGCTCAGGAAGTGATGGATCACGCCTTCGAGCCGTTCTTCACGACCAAGCCTGTGGGGGCCGGAAGCGGGCTTGGCCTCAGCATGGTCTATGGCTTCGCCCGGCAGTCCGCCGGGCACGTCAGGATCTACAGCGAGGTCGGCAAGGGGAGCTCGATCAAGATGTACCTGCCGCGCGCGGCGGGCGCCGCCGTCGAGACCGTAGCGAAGTCGCTTCAGCCGGAGGATCTCTCGGCGCGCGGCGAGACCATCCTGCTCGTCGAGGACGATGCCGAGTTCCGCGCGACGATCAGGACGATGCTGCGCGAGGCGGGCTACGCCGTGGTCGAAGCGGCGTCAGCGGAGGCGGCCCTGCTTCATCTGCGCGACACCACCGCACCACACCTGCTGTTGACCGATGTTGTTCTTCCCGGTGCCATGAACGGAGTGGAGCTGAGGCGTGCCGCCGCAGCGTTGCACCCGCGCTTGGCCACCGTGTTCATGTCAGGCTACACGGAGAACGCCATCATCCATCATGGCCGTCTCGATGCGGGTGTTCTGTTGTTGCAAAAGCCGTTTCGCAAATTAGACTTGCTAGTCAAAATACGAAGAGCGCTGACGCCCTGACGAGGCGGCAAGGCGTTCGCAAGGGGACCGTGAGATGACTAGGCTCTACGTCGTCGACGACGATTGGGGCTTCCTCGAAGTGGTCCAGGAGGTCGCCAAGCCGATGGGGTTCGACACGGTCGTCGCTCCGGCGCCCAAGGAATTCAAATCGCTGTGCGAATGCGAACCAGATGCGGTGGTCATGATCGACATGGTCATGCCCGATACCGATGGCATCGAGCTGGTGAAATGGCTGAGCCAGCGGGGCTTCGTCGGCAAGGTGATCCTGGTCTCCGGATTTGCCGAGCAGTACACGGAAATGGCGCGCGCGTTGGCGGTAGCAAGCGGGCTGAAGGTCACCGGCACGTTGTCGAAGCCGGTCAAGCTGGCTCGCCTCCGCGAGGCGCTCATGGCCGCGAGGGATGCCGCTTCCAGTGGGGGCTAGCGGCCTCACCAATTGGTCGCGTGCGATGGATCGGCCCACCAATCTATTTTGTAAGTTGGATTTGCGCGGTACCCTGAAATAGGACGCAGCGCGCACCTCCGCGCGGGGCTCGATGAGATGAGAGGACGCCGTGCAGGACGAGGCATGCTTCGATTTCATCGTAACCGGGGCGGGATCCGCCGGCTGCGCCGTCGCCGGGCGCCTCAGCGAGGATGGTCGCTTCCGCGTGCTGCTGCTGGAGGCGGGCCCGCGCGACACCAATCCCTGGATCCATATCCCGCTCGGCTACCACAAGACCTACACGAATCCGCGCATCAACTGGATGTTCGACAGCGAGCCGGAGCCGGAGCTCAACAACCGCGTGATGTACCAGCCACGCGGCAAGGTGCTCGGCGGCACCAGCTCGATCAACGGCATGGTCTATATGCGCGGCAACGCTGCCGATTACGACGAATGGCGCCAGCGCGGCTGCGAAGGCTGGGACTATGATTCCGTTCTGCCTTGCTTCAAGCGAGCCGAAGATCAGGAGCGCGGTGCAGACGACTATCACGGCGTCGGCGGCCCGCTGAGGGTCAGCGATCACCGCTGGAAGCCGAGCTTGGCGCAAGCGATGCATGATGCCGCCGTCGAGGCGGGCATTCCGGCCAATTCCGACTTCAACGGGTCGAGGCAAGAAGGCGTCGGCTACTATCAGACCACCATCGGCGATGCCCGGCGCTGGTCCAGCGCCAAGGCCTATCTCAGCGGCGCCCGGCAGCGCAAGAACCTGACCATCGTCACCAAGGCGCATGCGACCCGCCTGCTGATCCAGGACGGCCGCGCCGTCGGCGTCGAATACCGCACGCCGGCGGGTCTCCGTTCGGCGCACGCGACGCGCGAGGTGATCGTCTCCGGCGGCGTCTATGGCTCGCCGCAGCTTTTGATGCTCTCAGGCCTTGGCCCGGCCGCCCATCTGCGCCAGCACGGCATCGCCGTCCTGCGCGACATGCCTGGCGTCGGGTCGCATCTGCAGGATCACTTCAACACCTATGTCGCCTATCGCTGCGCGCAGCCGGTGACGATGAACGACCTCGTGATCAGCGTCCGACACCGCCTGACCGCGGCGGCGAAATACGCTCTGGGTCGCACCGGCCCGCTGGCGAGCATGGGCTTGTTCGTCGGCGCGCTGATCCGCAGCGACCAACGGCTGGAGCGGCCGGACCTGCAGATCAACATGTTCGCTTGGGCGGTGAAGGAGAGGACGCGCGCCGGCATCGTGCCGCAGCCTTTCTCTGCGTTCGGTCTCAGCCCGGTCCATCTGCGGCCGGATGGCCGCGGCACCGTGCGGCTGAAATCCTCGGACCCGCTGGCGGCGCCGGAGATCCGGTTCAATTTTCTGAAGAGCGCCTACGATTTCGGGGCGCTGATCCAGGGCATGCGCATCTGTCGCGAGATCGCCCGGCAGCCGGCGCTGAAGCCGTTTGTCGTCGAGGAGATCTTGCCGGGACCGCACATCGTGAGCGACGCGGACCTCAAAGCCGATATCCGCGCGCGCGGCGTCTCGAATCTGCACCCGGTGGGCACGTGCCGCATGGGCCGCGAAGCCGACGCGGTCGTCGACCCGCAGCTCCGCGTTCAAGGCATCGATGGCCTCCGCGTCGCCGACGCTTCCATCATGCCGTCGATCATCGCCGGCAACACCAACGCACCGACGATCATGATTGGCGAGAAATGCGCGGACATGGTACGGGCGGCGGCCCGCTGATGTCGGGCGGCCTCGCGCGCGACAAAGGAGGGAACATGCGACCGATACCGGAAGGAGCGGAAGGCGTGTTCACGCTCACCGTGGCGCCCCAGCACCTCGCGAACCAATTCAAGGACGCGGCCTTGCCGCCGGTGCTGGCGACGCCGGTGATGATCATGATGATGGAGAACGCGGCGCTCAACGCGATCAAGCCCTATCTCGATACCGGCGAAAGCGCCGTGGGCACGCATGTCGATGTGCGCCATCTCGCGGCGACGCCGCTCGGCAAATGCGTCACCGCCGGGGCACGGGTGAAGTGCGCGGCCGGCCGCCACGTCGAGTTCGAGGTCTGGGCGATGGATGACGGCGAAGAGATCGGCAAAGGCACGCATGCGCGCGCGGTGATCGACATCGCGAAGTTCCTGGAGCGCCTCGCCGCTGAGCGTTGATCGGCCATGATCGCGCGCCTCGATCTCTGCGAGGACGCGCTGCATTGATCCCAGCGCGGTAACGCCGTACAGCGCCGCGCTACACCGGTTTGAGCACCACCTCCAGAAGCGCGAGCCGGCCTTGCGCGACCGTGGCCAGGCCGCGCTCGAGCGCGGCCCGTAGAGCGGCAGGCTGTTCCACGCGTTCGCCGACGCCGCCATAAGCGCGGGCGAGGGCAGGGTAATCTGGCGACGGTGTGATCGAAGTTCCGACCACCTTGCCGGCGCGCGCCGCGTCACCCTGCGGGAAGGTGTTGATGACGTCGCTTTTCTGCGAGAGGTAGCCGGCATTGTTGAACAGGATCACGAAGAGTGGCAGGCCGTGCTCCTGCGCGGCGCCCAGGCTTGCGACAACCGGGTTGTAGTGGAAGGCGCCGTCGCCGATCGTCAGCACCACGATGCGCTCGGGCTGCGCCGATTTCACGCCGAGCGCAAGGCCGAGGCCGCCGCCGAGGCCGCCATAGCTCGCTTCGTAAAACGCGCCCGGACCGAGACGGTCGAGCTGCTGGTGCAGCGCGAGCCGGTGCGTGATCGTCTCGTTGACCACCACGGCGTTCTCCGGCAGCACCTGGTTCAGCACATGACCGATCCAGAGGTTGTCGATCAGCGGCTTCTCGCCGGCGAGCCGACCGGCTTCCGCCAGCTTCGCGCGCCGTTCGGCGAGCCGCGCCGGCCAGCTCTGGCTCGCGCTCTTTTTCTTGAGCTTGCGCTGCAAGGCCCGCAGCGACGGCGCGACCTCGCCCGTTGCGATCACATCGGCGCGGAAGCCCCAGAATGGCAGCCGTGACTGCAGCGGCTCCTCGCCCAGCACAAGCACCGTCTTGTCGGTGATGCGCGAGGGCGGATGCCATGGCAGCACGCTCTCCACCAGAAACACGGTGTCGGCCGCTTGGAGCAGGTCGGGCAGGTCGTCGGCGGCGACGCCGCCGGCGAGCGGATGCCGGCGCGGGAAGTTCACGTAGTAAGGCTGCCACGCCTCGAAGACCGGCGCGCCCAGCGTCTCGGCCAGCTCGACCAGCGCCGGCACGGCCGCCGGATCGCGCCCGACCTCTTCGGTGATGATGACCGGGTTCCTGGCGGCGTTCAGCGCCTCGGCGAGCCCGTCGATGGCTGCGTCGCTTGCGACCGCGGCGAGCGGCAGCGCGGCGGGCGGGGCGGGGGCCGGCACTGTCCCGACGAGATGCTCGAGCGGCACGGAGATGAACACCGGCCCCTTCGGCGCCGCCGCTGCGATCTGGCAGGCGCGCTGGATGGCGTGCGGCAGGAGCATGCCGGCATTGAGCCCGAAGCTCCATTTGACGCAGCTTTCCATGAGGCGCGCCGGCCCGCCTATGTCTGTCAGCAGCCGCAGCCACTGGCGCCCGACCGGAACCGAAGGGTGCTCCGCGAAGGCGATCGATTCTCCGGCGAGCACGACCAGCGGAATGCGCTCGTGCAAGGCGGCGCGCAGCAGCATCGCCGCATGCAGCGCGCCTACCGTGGTGTGGAGCGCCACCGCGGCCAGCCGGCCGGTCGCCTTGACATAGCCCATGGCCATGGCGACCGCGGTCTCTTCATGCCGCGACGAGATGTAGCGGGGGAAGTCGCGCTCGGCCGTCGGGACGGCGAGCGCCTCCCAAAGGGGCGCCCAATCGGAGCCCGGGGATGCGTAGATCCGCTCCACGCCCATCGCCTTGAGGCCGCCCAACAGCGCTTGCGCGCCCGTCATGCCCATGGTCGACACTGCCCTGCCTCCTCTCCCGATCGAAAGTTTTCGTTGGCCGTCGGACCATTTATACTAAAACAATGATTTTGGGCTGTGCTTTCAATATGAAATCCGCAGCACTTGCATTGGCGATGCTGGTGATTGCCGTCTTCACGGGCGTGCCCTTCAATCAGGCCGCGGCGGCCGATCAGGCCGATCAGATCGTCATCTTCAAGTCCAAGCGCGTGTTGCTGCTGCTGCGCGAAGGGCGCGTGCTCGATCGCTGGCGGATCTCGCTCGGCGAGCACCCGATCGGCCCGAAGCGGGAGGAAGGCGACGGGCGGACACCCGAAGGGGTGTATTTCATCGACGCGCGCATCCTGAACACCCGATTTCACCACTCGCTTCACCTCTCCTATCCGAACGCGGCGGACATCGAGTACGCGGAGTTGGCCCATGATTCGCCGGGCAGCAACATCGCCATCCATGGGCTGCCTGACGACTATCACCCGGTCCGGGGGCAACGGCCCGGGGATTGGACGGATGGCTGCATCGCGCTCGACAACCGCGCCATCGATGTCCTCTGGCGGATCGTTGACGTGGGCACGCCCGTGACGATCTTCCCCTGAGCTTCGGCGGAGCCGTGGTCTCGCGGCTCTAGCCGCGCCGCGTGAGCCTGGCGCCCTCGCCAGCGACGATCGCGCGATAGGTCGTGGTGATCAGCTCATCGACCAGCGGCGGCGGCGGCTCGCGACGCTCGAGGTGCTGCTTCACGGCGGCGAGCGGAACCTCGGCGAGCACGAAGGTTGCGCGCCGGAGCTGCGCCGGACCGACGCGGCCGAAGGCCAATCGGGCGAAGCGCTTCAGGCATTCCTCGAAACGTCGCGCCTGATCGCGTACGCCGCGCTTGAGGGCGGCGGGCCAGTCGCCCTGGACGAAATCATGGCGGCTGTAGAGCAGCAGCAGCCGCGCATCCTCCAAGTGGAGGCGCGCCCAGGCAGGCGTGTGCAGCGCCGCGGCAAGCCCATCGCCGGCGTCGATGGCCGCGACGAACCCCGCCTGATAGGCGAGGACGGTGGCCAGCCACAGCTCACCCAGAAGCGCGTCGCGCGACGCGAAGCGGTAGTAGAACGACCCCTTCGGCGCGTCGAGGCGCTGCGTGACGGAATCGATCGTGACGGCGGCGGGACCCCGGTCGCACGCCAAGGCGCGAGCCGCCGCCAGGAAGTCTGCAGTGTCGAAAAGGGCGCGTCCCATGGATGTAGACTATATGGTCTAGACGATAAAGTCTATATGAGCTAGCATTCTGAGCATGCGCGTCGACAGATGGAGGCTCACCCATGTCACGAGCGGAAGACGAGCGTGATGACGTCGAGGTAAGCCGGCTGATCGCCGGCGCCGCCAAGGCTCTCGCACCGCTGCGCAATTGCTGGCTGGTGACAGCGGCCGAGAGTAGTGGCGCCCACGCGCGGCCGATGGAGCGGTTGAAGCGCGACCCCGACGAGAGCGAGTGGACGATCCGGTTCCTCACCGACGGGCGCTCGCGCAAGGCGTCCGAGCTCCGGCGCGACGGCAAGGTCGCGGTCGTCTTTCAGCACGATGGCGACGATGCCTTTGTCACGGTGATCGGCACGGCCAGGCTGCGCGAGGAGGCGTCCGAAGTCCGCCGTCGCTGGAAGCGTGCCTATGACGTCTATTTCCCCAGCGATCGAGATCGGGCGTGCGCGGCCTTCGTCGAGGTCGAGGCCGAGCGCCTGGAGCTGTGGATCCGCGGCGTCACGCCGGAGCCGTTCGGATTGCATCCGACGATCCTCGAGCGCGACGCCGGCGGCTGGCGGTTGGTTCGTGCAAGGCATTCGTCCCGCTAACGAAATCGTCATTTCTAGGTCTTATTGTCTACCTCAATTGATATGCACCTTGAGGAAGAAGACCATGAATGATAGGCGCCGCCATTTGCTTGGGCTGACTTTGCTTCTGGGATTGGCCCTTGTCGCACCGCGCGCTTTCGCCGACGCCCATGCGACGCCCGAGGATGCCAAGGCGCTTGCCGACAAGGCTGCCGCCTATGTGGGCGAGGTCGGCAAGGACAAGGCCTTTGCGGCGTTCGACAACGACCCGGCGTGGCACGATCGCGATCTCTTCGTCTACGCCTATGACTTCAACGGCCTCTGTGTCGCCAATGGCGGGGTCAAGGGCCTGATCGGCAAGAACATGCTGGCGCTGACCGATCCGGTGACGGGAGACAAGATCGTGCAAACCCAGATTGACATCGCCAAGACGAAAGGCGAGGGTTGGCACGAATACCACTTCTCGAATCCGGCGACCAAGAAGATCGAGCCGAAGAAGACCTATATCAAGCGCGTCGGCGATGTGTATGTCGGCGTCGGCGTATACCGGGCCGACTGAGCGCATCACCGCTCTCCCCATCTCTCAAGAGCGGCCGACCCGTACGAAAAGCGGCTCCGCCCCGCTCGTTTCAGGGCGGAGCCACAGCTTATGCCGTCACGCGGCGCGGCGCTCGGGCGCGAAGGAATGCTCCTGCGATATGTCGCGGTTCGTGTAGTCGGGCATCAGCACCGTCGCGATGATGGTGACGACCGCGCAGAACGCGATGTACCAGGCGATTGCAAAGCCTGATCCCGTCCATGCCAGCAGCGCCGTCGCGATCAGCGGTGCGGGCCCTCCGGCAGTGACCGAGGCGAGCTGATAGCCGATCGAGGTCCCGCTATAGCGCAGCCGCGGCGTGAAGCACTCGGCGATCAAGGCCGCTTGCGGGCCATAAAGCATGTCGTGCGGTACGAAGGAGAGCACGATGGCGAGGAAGATCCAGCCCGGCACCACGGTGTTCAGCATGGCGAAATAGATGAAGCCGAAGATCCCCGTGGCGACGGCGCCGATCAGATACATGCGCTTGCGACCGATCCGATCCGAGAGATGCCCCGAAAGCGGGATCGTGACAAACGACACCAGCCCCGCGGTGATGAGCGCCGTCAGGACGAAGTCTCGCGGGGTATGCAGCACTTGTCCGGTATAAACGAAGACGAACGCCAGATAGATATAAGCGGGGGCCTGCTCCGCCGTCCGCGCCAGGCAGGAGAGGATGATCTCCTTGGGCTGCCGCTTGATCACCTCGAGGGCCGGCGCCTGCTCGATGCGGTTCTCCGCCAGCAAGCGCTGAAACGCAGGCGTCTCGAGAATGCCGAGCCGGATGTAGAGCCCGACCCCGACCATGACGATGCTGAGCAGGAACGGGATGCGCCAGCCCCAGACGAGAAACTGGTCGCCGGAGATCGCACTGAAGACCAGCACGGCCACATTGGCGAGCAGCAATCCGGCAGGTCCGCCGAACTGAGGCCAGGACGCGATGAAGCCGCGATGGGAATTGGTGCGCGCCCACTCCATCGAGAGCAGTACCGAGCCGCCCCATTCGCCGCCGACGCCGATCCCCTGGATGAAGCGGATGATCGTCAGGATCACCGCGCCCCAGATGCCGATCGATGCATAGGTGGGGACGAGGCCTACGGCAAAGGTGGCAAGGCCGGTGATGAGCAAGGTTGCGATCAGCGCCCCTTTACGGCCAATGCGGTCGCCGTAGTGACCGAAGATGGCTGCGCCGATCGGCCGCGCGATGAAACCTACGGTATAGATGGCGAAGGCTTCAAGCACGCCAACGAGTGGATCGGAATGGGGAAAGAACAGCTTTCCGAAGACGAGGCCCGTGACGGTGCTGTAGAGGAGAAAATCGTACCACTCGATGGTGGTGCCGACCGTGCTGGCGATGACCGCCCGCCGCAATTGCGCGCGATGGACGGCCTCGGGCAGCGCGACCGACGGATTGTCGGTTACTGCCATAAGCGACCTCCCTGTTTTCGGCGCTCTTTTTGACCGACATGCTGCGGTTGCCGGCGCCACGGACATTCTGTGCTTTTTGCCGGTTCATGGCAACGAGCGAGGCCGTGCGGCAATGGGCGGCCGCCCAGCGGGCTCAGATCAGGCCGGATTTTGTCGCGATGACCGCTGCTTCGGAGCGGTTGCGCGCGCCGATCTTTTTGAGGATCTGCCGCACATGCAGCTTGATCGTGACGTCGGCAAGGCCGAGCTCGCGCCCGATCTCCTTGTTCGGCGCCCCCGTCGCGAGCCGCACAAGCACCTGCTTTTCGCGCGGCGTCAAACGCTCGATGACGTCGGGACTAAGCGTCGATCGCATCGGCGGATCGCCGAGCAGCGGCTCGGGATGGAGGATTTCGGCCGGAAGATAGGTGCCGCCGTCGACGATCATGGCAAGCGCCGAAGCGAAGAGATCCGGCTGCATGGTCTTCGGGAGATAGCCGCGCGCGCCGGCCTGGATCGCCTGCCTGACATCCTCGGCGCTCGCCGAGCCCGACATCAGCACCACTGCCGAGCCCGGGAAGGCCTCGACCACGCGACGCACTGCCGCCCCATCGGCGAGACCCGGCATGCGCAAATCGAGCAGGATCAGATCGACTGCCCCGGAAAGCGCCGCCTGGAACCCGAGCAACTCATCCAGCGCTCCCGCTTCCGTCACCTCGCTGTCGGGCCACATGCGCTCCAACCGCAAGCGCAGGGCTTCGCGATAGAGAGGATGGTCGTCCGCCACGACAGAGCGCATCTGGCCACGCGAGTGCTGGTTGGCCGCGCGAGTGGTCGTCAAAAATATGCCACATGCCGCCCCGCTTGGGTCACAAAAACGGGCGCCGCGGCGGGGCTAGCGCCCCTTGAGGCGGCAGATGGCGGCGGCGATCTGCTCTGGCTCGACCGGTTTCGGGAAGAAAGCGTCGACGCCGCGCAGCCGCGCCCGCTCGCCGATGACGCCGTCATTCAGCCCGGTGCAGAGAATGACGATAAGGTCGCCTCGTAGTTCCTTGAGTTTAGAGCTTAACTCAAGGCCGTTGAGATTTGGCATGAGATGGTCGGTGACAACCACGTCCCAAAGCTCCGGCGCTTCGGCGACAACTTCGACGGCCTCGGCCGGATCGTCCAGCGCCGCGACCTCGTAGCCCAGGCGCTCGAGGCCGATCGATAACATGTCGGTGATGTCGATCTCGTCATCGACGACGAGGACGCGTTCGCGGCCGCGAAGGTCAGCGTGCTTGTGCGGCGTCGGCACCTCATCGAGCGCCGCCTCGGCGAGCGGCAGATAGACCGAGAAGCAGGTACCGCGACCGGGCTTGCTGGCGATGTGGCAAGCGCCCTCGTAGGCGTGGACGACCCCATGGACGACCGCGAGCCCCAACCCGGTGCCGCGACCGCGCTCCTTGGTGGTGAAAAACGGCTCGAAGATGCGCTCGAGATTTTCGCTGGGAATGCCGGAGCCGGTATCCCTGATATCGAGACGGGCATAGCATCGGCCGTCGACCAGCCTGCCAAGGGTCATCCGCCGGCGCCGCTCGGGCGCAGACTGATCGACAAGCGACAGACCGATGTCGATCTCGCCGGGTCGCCCGCCCAGGGCGTCATGCGCATTGATGCAGAGATTGACCACGATCTGCCCGAGTTGCGTTTCGTTGCCCCGGACCAATAGCCGCGTCTCGCATGGTGCGAGGGTGAGCCGCGTCGTCGGCGGCAGCGAGCCTGCCAACAGATCGCGGCTCTCTTGGACCACGGCGCGCAAGTCGATCGCACGCCGCTCCAGAGTGGGCGGCCGCGCGAAGGCGAGGATCTGGCTCACCAGATCCCGGCCACGATAAGAGGCGTTCAGGATACGGCGCGCGAATTGATATGGCTGCGAGTCCTGCGGCAGATCCTGCTCGAGAAAGCGGGCAAAGCCGATGACGGCGCCGAGCAGGTTGTTGAAGTCGTGGGCGATGCCGCCGGCGAGCTGTCCGATCGCTTCCATCTTGCTCGATTGCTGCAGATGCTGCTGCAGGCGTTGGCGGTCGCGCTCCTCGGCCTTCTGCAGCGTGACATCCTCGATCACCGCGATCGAGCCGCCATCGGGCAATCTCACCCGGCGGATTTTAAGGTCCTTGTCGGTGCCGTTGATGCGCCAGCTCATCTCGAGCATGTCTCGATCGCCGTGCAGCGGCTCAGCCGGGCGGGGAGGGACGACCGAGGGCGGTAGCGAACCCGCCCAAGACATGGCGCCCGCGTCACTCGATCCGCTGAGACGCAGCGCCGGGCGATTGGCATAGATGATCTCGCCGTTCTCGCGCTCGACGTAAATGGCGTCCCTGACGAGGTCGAGCGCGGCGAGGGTCTCGCGGTGCCGGGCCATCAGCATCATCAGCGCGATCAGATCGGCGATCGAGCGAGCAAAGGCCTGTTCCTCGGCCGTCCAGTGCCGAACCGCTCCGACATGTCCGAAGGTGAGCAGACCTCCCGTCTGCCCGCCGGTATGAATGGCGGCAAAGATGGCCGATTGCGGGCCCACCTCCCTGAACCGCGCCGCCTCGCTGCCGAAGCGCGGATCGCGCGGCACGTCCGCGATGGCGAGAACGCGCTCGCGACCAAGATCCTCGAAGAGCCGCTGGAATGGCTTGAGCGCGTATCGCAGCCGATCGTCGTGCTTCGTAAGGCTGCGCTGCCAGAGATCGAGGCAGCGCGCCCGGTCGCGGGCATCGTCGATCTCGTAGACGCCGACCCGCTCGACGTCCATGGCTTCCGCTGCGATCTCGGTGATCGCGTGGACGGATTCGGTGAAGGGGCGGTCCATATCGGCGCTCGCCCGCATGCAGGCGATCAGCGCCCGTCGATGGCGCTGCATCATGGCTTGGCGCCGCTCCAGCTCCTGGCGCGCTTCCCAGAGCTCCGTGACAATGGTCACGAGTGCGCCGATCGTCTCGAATTTTCCCGCAGCGTTGCGTATGGGAAAGCTGGTGACGACGACCCAATGGTTTCCGTCCGGGCGGGTTACATACATGGGCTGCGAACGGCACGTCTCGCCGGTCTGCCAGACCGCGCGGTCGATCTCGGAGAAGCCCGGCGGTGCGCTCACGATCTCCCAGACACGCTTGATATTCTCGCCGAGCAGTTCGCTCGCCGGCAAGCCGCAGGCACGCTCATAGGCCTTGTTGACGAGAAGGATGCGCCCGTCGTGATCCTTCAATCCCAAGGCGTCCGGAAGATTGTCGATGATCGATCGGAACCGTGCTTCGCGCTCGGCGATCTCGTGTTCGAGAAAACGCGCGCGCTCGATGCGCACCATGACCGCGCCGACAACGAGCATCGACACGGCGGTGATGAGGAGACCGGACGATACGACCGCGGACGAACGGCCGAGGACGACATCCGCCAACAAGATGCCGCCGGTGATCACGCCCGCGAGGAGAGCGACATGCCGATAGCTCGGCGCGATCTTCGCCGCGCTAAGCCGCGCTTTTAGGGCGACGCTGGCGAAATAGGTAGCCGCAATGAAGAGGATGCCGATGGGCGCCGCGAAGCCGCCGATCCAGAACCGGGCGCCGGCGGCGATGCAAGCGGCGACGCCGCCGGCGACAGGACCGCCGAACAGCACCGCGAGCATGATAATAGCGTAACGGGGATCGATCTGGATGCCCGGGCGCGACCACAGCGGGTCGGCCATCGCCAGCAACGCCAGGGCAGCGCAGATCAGGCCTTCGACCGGCTCGCGCGCCCAACGCGGCCACGCCGACAGCGGCTCGCGCAGCCAGCCGTAACCGAGCACTCCCAGCACGAGGAGCGCGACGTTCTGCAGGAAATAGAGGCTGAACTGCAGCACGTCCTGCGTCATCCTATCGCCTCGATCACCACGAGCTTACCCCAATCGTCGCGTCCGGACGGCAAGCGCCCGGTATGGGACTGGAAAATCAAAAGTATGGGCGCATCGGCCCGCCGCTGGTGGGCTCCCATACCGATGCACGCATCCGCTAGCCCTTTGCCCACTTTCCCTGGCGCGCGATTTTTCGCTTCATAGTGGCGTGCCCAAAGACACGCAGCCTGCCATCGTCGTCATCGACGACAACCCGGATCATCTCGCTCTCGTCGAGACGATGCTAACGCGCAGCGGCTACGCGGCCATCGGGTTTGGCAAGGCCGCCGCCGCCCTCGGCTATATCGAGCACCAGCCCGTCAGCTTGATCATAACCGATATCTATATGCCGGACATGGACGGCATCGAGTTGCTGCGCTGCCTCCGACAGGCCTTTCCGACCCTTCCCGTCATTGCCATCAGCGGCAGCGACCGCAGCCCCGACGGTTTCTTGCTCAAGGCGATGGAGACCTTCGGCGCCCAGGCCGTATTGACGAAACCGCTCGACGCGGCGGCCCTGACCCAGACCATCGCTCGTTTGGTCGACACGCGGTAGAGGAGTGAGCTTCCATGTCGCCGGATCAATTGCGCAAGAAAGCGGCGTTCTTCCGCCGGCTTGCTTTGACGGCGCACGACCCGATCATCGTTGAGGCGTTGTTCGAGCTCGCCACCGAGTTCGAGCGCGAAGCGGCGGGGCGGGACCGGGGAGACGAGCCGGGTCCGGGGGGCGAGGGTTGCCGGCTCGCGAGGGACTTCGAGCAGCTTGTCCCGCCCGCTTGCCGATCGGCCGGCTGAGGATTCGCGATCAGCGGACCACGAAGACGAGCTTTCCCCGGAGATGACGGCCCTCGCTGATGCGGTGCGCCTCGGCCGCATCGGCGAGCTTGAAGCGGGTGATCGCGGGCGGCCGAATCGCGCCCTGTTCGAGCAGCGTCAGCATGCGTTCGAGATGGGCGCGGTCGCGGGTGACCGCCGGACGCAGAATCTCGACATCCCGGCGTGGCGGCTTCGATCCTTCCGGCGCCGGCGCGATCCAGACCAGCCTGCCGCCCGGCTTCAGCACGGCGTAGGAGCGGAGTTGCACATCGCCGCCGACGGTATCGAAGACTACGTCGCAGTCGCGGACCGTGGCGGTGAAATCCGCGGTTTGATAGTCGATCACCCGATCCGCGCCGAGCCCCTGGACATAGTCGTGATTGCCCGCGCTGGCGGTGGTGATCACGGTGGCGCCGAGATGCTTTGCCAGCTGGATCGCAAAGCCGGCGACGCCGCCGGCGCCGCCCTGGATCAAGATGGTCTCGCCGGCGCGGAGGCGCGCCGTATCCTCGATCGCCCAGAGCGCGGTGAGGCTGATGAGCCCCAGGGCAGCCGCCTCGACATGGCCGAGCCAGGCGGGCTTCTTCGCGACGATCGCCGCCTTGATGGCGATCTTCTCGGCATAGGCGCCTTCCTTGCCCTGGTCCGTCACGCCGAACACCGCATCGCCGATGGCGACATCGGCGACGCCTGGCCCAATCGCGCTGATCACGCCCGAGAAGTCGCGGCCGAGGATGTGGGGGAAGCGGATATCGCTGTAGCGTCCGGTTCCGCGCCGGACCTTGTAATCCGCCGCATTGACGCTCGCCGCGTGGATGTCGACCACGATCTCGCCGGGCCCCGCGACGGGATCGGGCGCATCGCCATAACGCAACATCTCCGGCCCGCCATGGCCGGTCAGCAGCACCGCCTTCATCGTCTTCTCTCCCTGCTTGCAGAGGCATTGCAGCCCCGGGCGGCACCTTCCGCAAGCGAATTCACACCGATTTCGCGCACGGCTAAGCTGAGCGGCGACGCAAAGAGCAACGAAGCGGGAGGGGCTGGTGATCGAGGAAACGCTGAATATCGCCACGGCGGATGGCGCGATGGAGACCTTCATCTGCCGCCCGGAGCGCGGCGGCCCTTATCCGCCGGTGCTGTTCCTGATGGATGCGCCGGGTATTCGTGAGGAGCTGCGCGACATGACGCGCCGGCTCGCCAGCGTCGGCTATTGCGTGCTGCTCCCCAACCTCTACTACCGCTACGGGCGCGACACGACGTACGGGCCGGATGTGCTCGAGCACGGCAGCGCCGAGCATAAGCGGATGCGCGCGGTCCGCACCAAGATGACCATTCCGCCGGTGATGGCGGATGTCGCGGCAATGCTCCGCTTCATCGACGGCCGCGACCATGTGAAGCGCGGGCCGGTCGGATGCCACGGCTATTGCATGAGCGGGCCCTACGCTCTCGCCGCCGCGGCGCGCTATCCTGACCGCATCGCCGCCGCGGCATCGTTCTATGGCACCTGGCTCGTCAGCGATGCCGTCGAAAGCCCGCATCTCACTCTCGGCAAAGCCAAGGGCGAGCTCTACATCGCCTGCGCCGAGCACGATGATCTGGCGCCCATGCCGATGGTCGAGGAGCTGCGCCGCTTGTTCCAAGCATCCGGCAATCCGGGCGAGCTCGAGATCTATCCCGGCGTCCATCATGGCTTCGCCTTCCCGCAGCGCCGCATCTACGACAAGCCCAGCGCCGAGCGCCACTGGGAGCGTCTCATCGCGCTCTATCGCCGCCGGCTCTAGGCGACCTCGCGCAGCGAGGCCGTCCGCGGCGGGCACCTCCCCCTCTCCCGCTTGCGGGAGAGGGTTGGGGTGAGGGGATGCTGGAGGCTAGCCGGAGAGGAGCGGCTGTCGCGGTTGCTGCGCAACCGCTGTCGCCGCCGCGGACGAATGCGCAAAGCGGATTCGCCTAGA
>Ga0335079_10001905_pt1 | contig 23906 bp, 15 predicted proteins | sample Lox_Sample_33_FD_206719 | JGI IMG/M metagenome (GOLD analysis project Ga0335079, IMG submission 206719) | Soil microbial communities from Loxahatchee National Wildlife Refuge, Florida, United States - Lox_Sample_3.3 | ecosystem: Environmental > Terrestrial > Soil > Wetlands | place: USA...
CATGCTTCGGCATTATGAGCGCATTCCGGGGCTTCGGCATGGAGAAACACACGGCGATGGTGATTACGACCATATACCTGCTCGCGTCTCTCATCACAACCGCTGCGGGATTGCTCGTGGCTGTTTCAGGGGCATGGTCATACAACTACCTCCGCGTGTGCATAATGGACAGGCTTGAGGGCGGGATCTCGCCCATCGCAGGGCGAGAGGAACGATTTCCTCAAGTCGCGCAGAGACTCCCGCTCGCCCCACGACTTTCGAAGCTTCCATTCGCAGTTATAGCAGCGCCCGTTCTGGTGCTTCTCGTTGCGGCGTGGACGCCATTTGCTAACGATCACCCAGCAACGGGCCTCGCTATCGACCTCGCCTCGGCTCCATGCGATTATTACGGTGCTGACCGGCTCATTGTTCTGCACCTAACCGACGCAGGCAAGCTCCTCCTCAATACTCAGGAGGAAGACTGGAACAGTTTGGCAGGTCGTTTGTCGGATGTTTACAGCACGCGAGCGAACCGTATGCTTTACCTGGTTGCTGACAGGCGAGTTCCTTTTCAGACCGTAGCGGATGCTGTTGACGTCGTAGATAACGCGGTCACGTCCACATCGATGTCGCTAGACATCACGGTGCGGTTGATAACTCCGGGAGCGCATTGCCCTGAAACGGTCGCGTCCAAACGGCACCCTGCGAGGTAGTTGGATCACTCCCAGCTAGCCTCCATCCTGTCCTCACGCCAGATCGAACAGCAAAACTTCGGCATCCTTCGTCGCCCTGATCGCCAGCTCTTTCTCGTCGCTTACTGCTGCGCCGTCGCCTTGCTGTAGTTTCTGGCCGTTTAACTCGACTTCGCCTTTTGCTACTTGCAGCCAGGCATGGCGTTTCGCCCCCAGTGCATGGCGGACTTCCTCTCCCGGCGCTAGCAAGGCTACGAACAGCTTTGCGTCCTGGTGGATTTTCACCGAGCCATCGGCGCCGTCGCTTGATGCGATCAGGCGTAGGCGGCCGCGCTTCTCGGACTCGGGAAAACTCTTCTGCTCGTAGCCGGGGTCGTAGCCGTTTTTGTCGGGGAGAATCCAGATTTGCAGGAGGTGCACTTTGTCGGTCGGCGATGGATTGAACTCGCTGTGGCGGATGCCGCGCCCGGCGCTCATGCGCTGGCCATCGCCGGGCAGAATCACGGAGCCGGTGCCGAGGCTGTCCTTGTGCTCAAGCTGGCCGGAGAGAACGTAGGTGATGATCTCCATATCGCGATGCGGGTGCGTGGGGAAACCCTGGCTGGGCGCGACCCAGTCCTCGTTGATGACGCGCAGGGAGCGGAAGCCCATCCACTTCTCGTCCCAGTAGTCGTTGAAGCTGAAAGTGTGGTGAGTCTTGAGCCAGCCGTGGTCGCCGCCTCCGCGGTCGTTGCTGCGCCGGATGGTGAGCATGGGGAGCCTCCAATGTAATCGTTATAACGACTAATATTTTGATGCCTGGTCTGGAGAAAAGATGCACCCATCGGATCGGGCGATCCGGAGACCGGGTCATCGGGTGAATCTGGAGGCGAAGCTCAGTCCTCGTATAGCGTGACTCGACTTCAGAAATTCAGCAGAACGGCAGGTCAGTCTTTTTTGTGTTTCTTCGGCGAGGCGTCGGCCTTGGGCTTTTCGTCCTTCTTGGTTTCCTTGGCCGAGTCTTTTGAGGCTTCCTTGCCTTCTTTGCTGGCGGTCTCGCTTTCAGAGGAAGAGGACGAGGCTGCCTTTGAGCCTTTCTTGGCATAGTCGGTGACGTACCAGCCGGAGCCTTTGAACTGCACGGCGGGAGCCGAGATCACTTCTTCCAGCGGGCCGCCGCATTTGGGGCACTTCTTCTGGGGCTTGTCGGAAAACTTCTCGATCTTCTCGAAACGGTGTTTGCACTTCTTGCACTGATATTCGCGGAGTGGCATGGGGTGAGGAGATTTTAGGGGTTGCGCACGAGCGGCGTCAATTTTGGTGGCATTTGACGCGGTGTGGATGCACACGGGCGGAGCGCCCGCGCCACACGTTCTATCGCTTCAGCAGATCTACCGGCTCGCGGACATCGTGGACGCGGAAATACTTCGCCAGCTCGGGATACTGCTTCGCTACCGCTTCGTACATTGCGTAGGCCACGTTGCGATAGGAGGCGTGGCCGGCGGGGGTGGTGCGCAACTCGGAGATGTAGACGGCTTCGGCGAAGTCCATTTTGAAGAGCGTGCGTTTGCGGAAGGCCAGCGGGATCGCGTATTGCGAGTTTTCGACCGCCTCTTCGGTTCCGGGAAAGCTTCCCTCAGGGGCTAAAGCCCCGTTAGAGGCTGGATGGGATTTACGGACGGCCTGAAGGCCGTCCCCTTCAAGGCCGGTCGCGGCCAGCTTTTCTACCGCACTCTTTGCTTGCTGCATGGCCTTATCGTAGATGTCACGGAGGCTGGCGGCTTCGATTTCGGGAGGCGTGTCGTAGCCATGGGCGGTGGTGAAGTCCTGCATGATCTGGATGCAGCGGCGGTGGCGGTGCATGTCGCGGAATCCGCCAATGTCCATCAGGATGTCGAAGCGGAACTGCTGGCCGGCGGAAAAGGGGCGCGCCAGTTCGTCGTGCTTGCCGCGATGGCGGAGGCCGAGGTCGATGATCTCGCGGCGGCGTGCGTCGCCGGCGGCTTCGACGGCCTGGCGGAGCTGGCGATAAGAATAATGACAGTGGGCGTAGAGAAGCGTAGTGGCCAGTTCGATTTCGAGCGGTTCGGGCTCGACCAGATCGACGAGCGGCGCTGGATCAATCGCCGCGCCTTTCATGACCTCAGCGGCGGATTGGCGCAGCTCGCGGCGCGCGTCGATTTCGTAGGGATTGGGGTCGGCATATTTGACGAGCGTTGGTGCGACGCGCACTTCGCGCAGGAGTTCGGCTTCAGCTCGGGCCGCCAGTTCCGGTGACACGCGGCGAATCTCGGCGATCAGGGTGCGCAGGGATTCTTCGTTCGCGTTGTAGGCGGGCGATAAGGCGGCTTTCTTCAGCAGCGCGCCGAGTTCGCGCACCTCGCGATGCGGCTGCGAGAGCAGGTGGGCGACCTGGGTTTCAAGGGTGCGGGCGTTGACGATTTCGCCGAGCGATGTGTTGGTGGCGAGCGGGAGCAGATACCGCGAAACGTCGAAGGCGCGGGCGCGGAGGGTGCGCTCGTAGGCGTCGGGCTTCATGTCGGCGGGACGCGGGGTGATGCTGGCGAGGTATTCGAATGTCTTTTGCGAGATGGTTTCGTAGGTGGCGAAGAGGGAAGCGATGGTTTCGCGGTAAAGAGCACGGGCGGTAGTGGCGTTTGCTTCACGGGCGGCGGCAGTCTCGCGGATTGCGTCGGTCGCGGGCGAGGGCGCCCGCGCCACACTTGCGCTTCGCGCCACACTTGCGTGGGCCCCGAATTCCGGCGTGAAGTAGCCGCTCTTTTTGAAATCCTGGTAGCGGGTGGAGCGCTCCTGGCCATCCCAGCGCTGCTCGTCGGCGACCACGATGGCGGCGAGGATCGACAGGCGCTCAATCGCCAGCGCAATGTGAGCCAGGTCGGCAATCGAGCGATGGCCGTACTGAAAATAGAAAGTGTTGAGGAACTTCTCGGCTTTTTGAGAAGTGATTTCGCGCAGCGATTCCTTCATGGAAAGCGCCGAGCGCGAATACTTGGCCATGGCATAAGCCTGAATTTCGGGCTCGACGCCATAAACGGCAAAAACATCAACCGAGGTTCCATTCGTGGCGGCAGGAACGGCTTGGGTCGTAACGCGCCCGGGTAAGGTCACTTCAGACATGAGAGTGAAGAAATCTTAATCGCCCGGTTGTCCCGGCGCAATCCTGCCAAGGACTGAAAAAGAAGCGTTCAATAGGATGCGGGAATGGACTTCTACCTATCGACGATTGTGTCGAGGTAGCGGGAAAGTAATTGCTCTCCGTTGTCCTGAAATTCCAGGAACATGATCCCGTTGCCGAATTGCGGATGGCGGGTCACAACTCGGCCTCGAATACGGATTGGGCAACCGTCGATCCAAAGCGTAGCGTTGACGTAAATGCCCGGTGGAAGTGGCATCATCAGCTGGACATAGCAGCCGCCCCGGCTTAGGTCGGTGGTCACCAACCGTAAGGGGACCTCCGTGCCTACCTCATGAAGTTCGACTTGCACCTGCACGGCGTGGCGAGGGGCATGCCGGCGTTCAGACTGAAGAGCGGGCGCGCCGGAGGGCTGGTGATTTGCCAAATCCATCGAAAGCAATCTCCTCCCGAGCACACGTAGAGCTTGTTGGTCGGGTTCCTGTTGATTATTGGCGATAAGCCCTGTGGTTGTAAGGGCAAAGATCACAATGCTTTGTGCGGTGGGACGTAGTTAGGGGTTACGAAGGGCCACCTCCCGCCGTGCTAGAATCTCAGCAGTTTCTCATTTGCGGACACCCGAGCCGACTATGTGGCGTGGATCTTAGCCACTCCCAGGCCTTTGACCGGCCAAACCCGGCGACGGTATACCCCTGGTTACGGGATCTGATTTGATCGAACTTGCACCCTCGATACTGTCGGCCGATTTTGCTCATCTGGCGGACCAGATAGAACGCGCCGCGGCGGGCGGAGGCACCGTCATCCATGTGGATGTCATGGACGGCCATTTTGTGCCCAATATCACGATCGGGCCTCCAGTTGTGAAATCGCTGCGCAAGGCAACCCGGCTTCCCCTGGATTGCCATCTCATGATCGAGAATCCCGACCAGTACATTGAAGACTTTGCTGCCGCGGGGGCCGACTGGATTTCCGTCCACCAGGAAGCGTGCCGCCATCTGGATCGGACGCTGCATCTGATTAAGAGCCATGACTGCCGGGCGGGTGTTGTCATCAATCCTGCGACCCCGGTCGAAACGCTGAGCGAAGTGCTTGAGATCGTGGATTATGTGCTGGTGATGAGCGTAAACCCGGGCTTCGGAGGGCAGAAGTTCATTCCCGGGGCGGTCCACAAGATTCGGAAGCTGGCTGAGATTCGCGCTGAGCGAGCCTACTCCTACCGGATCGAAGTGGATGGCGGAATCGCCTTGGATACGGTCGTAGAGGTCGTGCGGGCAGGCGCGGAGATCCTGGTGGCTGGTAACGCCGTTTTTGGGAAAGGCGATGCCAGGGCGAATGCGGCGGCGCTGCTGGAAGCGGCGCGAAGCGCGAGCCTGCTAAAGGTTTAGGAGAGTTTTCAGGAGCGGGCTTAGATTCTGAGTGAATGGGTGGTCGGCGCGTGGTGGGCGGCGAAGTTGGGCTTTGAGGTTCTTATGCGACGTAAGCTGATTTTCGGGTTGGCGGCAGTGGCGATAGCGCTTCTGGTTGGTTGCACGAACAAGAAGGTGAATAATCCTTTGGCCAACGTCGGGTCGAAACAGCCCGACAAGGTCTTGTTCGATCGCGCTATGGATGCAATGAAGCACAACCGCTTCGACGTCTCGCGCATGACGCTGCAGACGCTGATCAACACCTATCCCGATTCCGAATTCATAGCGCGCGCCAAGCTTGCGGTAGCGGACTCCTGGTATGCCGAGGGCGGAACGACCGCGCTGCAACAGGCTGAAATCGAGTACAAGGACTTTAAAACATTTTTTCCCAATATGCCGGAAGCGGCGGAAGCGCAGCTGAAGGTCGCCAACATTCACTATCAGGAGATGGAAAAGCCAGACCGCGATTACACGCACGCCATGCGGGCGGAAGAAGAATACCGGGCGCTGATCCAGGAATACCCGGATAGCAGGCTTGTCCCGCAAGCCAAACAGCGGCTGCGGGAAGTGCAGGAAGTGCTCGCGGAACGGGAATTCGAGATCGGGCACTTTTATTATCTGCGCCAGGTCTATCCAGCGGCGATTGCGAGACTGAAATCGATGACCGACCGCTACCCGCTGTACAGCAAGGCGGATGAGGCTCTCTACCTTCTTGGGCGAACGTACGAAGCTGAAATCGAGATGATTCGGAGGAATCCGCGGGGCACTGAGGTCGCCAAAAGCAAGATGATCGAAGAATTGACCAAGGACGCAGCCGAGGCGTACGGGAGGATCATTACGCGATATCCCGCCATGGATCGCGCCGTCGATGCGAAAGCGCGCCTCCAGGCCCTCCATCAACCGGTCCCCCGCCCCACCCGCAAGGCACTCGAGGAGAATCAGAGGGAAGTAGCCAGCCGGCAACAGCCAACCATGATGAACAACGTGCTGGGCGGACTGGAAAAGCATCCCGACGTTTCGCGGGCCGCTCATCGCGGCGATCCCACTCTGGTGGACCCGGAGGCGGTAACCGCACCCAGCGTGATCAAGGATCTGGCAGCGGCAGCCGGGGGCGGTTCGGATGGGAGCGGCAAGCTGAATGCGACGGTAGTCAATGGGACGGTGGCTCCCAATCAGGAAGCCCCGCGCTCCGACAATCCAACGCCTGCCGGAGATACCGCGGCGTCGGCTCGCGATCAAGCGCCGGCGGCCGCCGAATTGAAGCCGAACGCGGCCGATCCGAATGAGCTGAAACCCAATGTGGAACCCGACCCCAACGCTCTGCCACCGCTGCAACAGAGCAATCAACTGGAGAATGCCGACGCGGCGGGGAGTTCGAGAGTCAGATCCTCAAGTTCGAGCACGAATAACAATGAGGAGATGGCCGATATTTCCTCAAGCAAGAAGAAGAAAAAGAAGGGTCTGGCCAAGCTGAAGCCGTTCTGAAGAAATATCGGTTGCCAATTGCAATACCTCCGGTTGTTTTGATCCTGCCATCCGTCCCTGAGTACATGCACCACGGTACTTGGCACGGTCGTAACCGCCGCATGCCTGCCGAATCGTTGACTTGAGTTCTCAGACACGGTACTTTCGCCTTATCTCTGATTTTCGGGTAAGGACAACGCTTGGCGCGGAAAATCTTGCTTGCCGATGATAGTGTCACCGCCCAGAACATGGGACGGAAGATTTTGGTCGACGCGGGATATGAAGTTGTCACGGTCAATAATGGATCGGCGGCACTCAAACGCGTCAACGAATCGAAGCCAGACCTGGTCGTGCTCGATGTCTACATGCCGGGCTACAGTGGTCTGGAAGTCTGCCAGCGTCTGAAAGAAACCCCCGATACCGCGCACATTCCTGTCTTGCTGACGGTGGGAAAGCTGGAGCCGTTCAAGCCGGATGAGGCACGCCGAGCCCGGGCCGACGCCCACATCGTCAAACCCTTTGAAGCCAGCGAACTGCTGAGCGCGCTAGCCCGACTGGAAGACCGTGTAGTGCCCTCAGCGGACGAGCCGAAATTACGCCGCAAAGGGGCGGGCGACAACGGCCAGGCGAAAGCGGGGACCGACACCAGCTGGAAAGATCGCCTGCGTTTTCCCTCGCCGAAGAAAAAGAAAGAGGCGGAGCCGGAACCGGCGGAGGGGACGGATAACTTCCATGACTTCCGGAGCAAGGGCAAACCCGCCAGCGAACCTCCTGCGGCCGCCAAAACGACAAAGGTCGAACGGGAGCCACACGTACTCCCTGATATTCCGCGCGACATTACGGCCGATGAACTGGATGCCCTGAGCGCGTTGGCCGCGAGCCTCGACGCCAAGCCCACCGAGAACGAAACGCCCGCCGCGGAGCAAACACATCCGGCGGAAACGATGGACAGCCAATTCGTGAAGGCGGCTGACTTCGTTCAGCAGCCAGCGCCGGTTGATCGCGAGGACGAGCCAGCTTTCGCAGTGGCGCCTGCGGTGAGAGAAGAGAAAGTCGAAGCCGAGACAAACGAGGCGGTTGCGACGAGCGAACTCGCCGTCGTTCCCGAGCCGGCCGAAGCGAAAGCGGACGAACCCAACACTACACAATCGAAGACCGGAGAAGGCTGTTTCGAAATGCCCAGGGCTGAAGTACCCACCGCCGAAGAGCCCGCGGTTGCGCAGTTTACGGTGGAACCCGCGCTTGTCGAAGAGCCGCGGGTAGAAGGCCTCAAGGTCGACGAACCGAAGGCAGACGTCGCAGCCATTGAAGAGTCGAGAGTCGAAGCCGCAACGAAGGAAAGCGCGATCGTGGATGCCGCAACGGAGACCACGACCACCGTCACGTCGCAGGAGACAATCCACGCGGAGGCTACGCCTCCGGAACCGGCTTCGGTCGCCCCGGAGAGCGTCGAAGAAGGCCCTGCCCCCAGTGACGAAGAACTGGCGCAGGCATTACGTTTGCTGACACCGGCAACCGGAAGTGAAGCGTCGATGCCGTCGCACGATGCGCTGGTTGCGGCGGGGAGTTTGCTGGCCGAAGAAGCGGCCCGCGCCGCATCCTCCGCGTGGGTTGCCGAATCGGTACCGTTGAGTCAAGAAGAGGCTTCGATATCGCTGGAAGCAGAAATGTTCGGCTCGTTTGCGAGTGGCGGTTTTGGCGCAATCTTGTCAGAGGTCGCAACCTCGCAATCGCGGCTCACTGAGACACCGATGGCCGAAGGCCAGAATCCCGAAGCGCTTTCTACGCCGGATTCCAGCGTGGGAGCGGGATCAATCACCGAGCCGGTCCCGGCGACTGGCGAATCCGTTCTTGCGCCGGAACAGGCGCCCGCTTATCCCTTTGCGGATGCGGGGCGAGTGCAGGAAACCGAAGGAGCGTATGTGCAAGCAGAAACAGCGCATACGGTCCAATTGGAGACCGCAGAAGGAGCGTCGTTCGCGGCCCCCGAGGTTGGAAGCGAGGATTCGAGTCCGGATACCGGAGGGCAGGAAGATATGGGCAAGCGCGGCACAGAGACCTCAGGCAGGGCGGGCAAACGCCGGTCTGGTCAAATGACGCCCGTTTCCGCGGAAGGTGCCGCCACCGAAGTGGCAGGCGAGACCGCTGAAACTCCGAAGGCGATGGCCGCAGCCGCGTCCGCCGACGGCGGATCCTCACCTCTGTCGGATGCAAGCGCGATTGCCAGCATCGTAGACAGCGTCCTGGCCGATCTTCGCCCGAAGATTGTGGAAGAGATCGCGAAGAAGCTGGCAAAGAAGTAGCGCGAGTGAATCGGCTCGCAGCGACGGATTTCCTACACATGTCCGGCTGCTCCTCGGTCCGCAACTGCACTGCAATCCTGGCTTCGTTTTGCTGCCCACCATCGCTAAACCCCACGTCTTGGGCCGCTTTCAGGGAGTACCTTTTCGAGAAACCGCATAAAATCTGCACAAAATGCTACTTTTCCACAGCTCAGTGAGTTAATATGCGGTCGAAATCAGCATTTCACGTAAGGTTCCTGAAGGAGGAATTCATGGCTTCTGGTATGACCAAGACTCAATTGACCCGTCATCTGGCCGAAAAGATCGGCACCAACAACAAGACCGCCGCGACATTTCTGGAGCATCTGGCTGACACCGCAATCAAGGAAACGAAGAAGAACGGCGTATTCGTCGTGCCCGGACTCGGCCGCCTGGTGAAAGCGCACCGCAAAGCCCGCATGGGCCGCAATCCGCAGACCGGCGAACCGATTCAGATCAAGGCGAAGACGGTAGTGAAGTTCCGCGTCGCGAAAGCAGCGAAAGACGCGATCGCCCCGAAGAAGTAGTGTAGTGCGGACGCAGCAGTCCGCGCACAGTTCGTGCAAAAGGAAAGGCCGGCCGAGTGCCGGCCTTTTTTGTTGTGCCTGTCTGTTTGTCAAATCAGACTGGCAGGACGATCAGTTCGCCGCGCACATCTTTTCCGTCGATCACTAATTTGCCCACGCTCACCGGCAGTGTGAACCGCCGCGGGCCGGCGCTTCCGGGATTGAAATAGAGAACGCCATTTTTATCCTCCATCTTCGGTTGATGGCTGTGCCCATAAACCACCACGCGGATCCCGGCAGCCCAGGGAGTCAGATCAAGCCGCCCCAGATCGTGCAGCATGTAAATAGTGAGATCTCCTGATTCGACGATCTCGGTATCCGCCAGTTTGTGCGCCCAGGCCTCGACATCCACATTGCCGCGGATGGCGGTTACGGGGGCGATCTGCGCCAGCTCATCCAGTATTTCCGAAGCGCCGATGTCGCCCGCGTGCAGGATGCGATCCGAGCCCGCGAGAGCCGCAAGTGCCTCCCGCCGAAGCAGTCCATGCGTATCCGAAATGATGCCGAGGACCATCAACTTAGACTCTAGTTCATCACCTAAGTGCGGCGCGAGCCAGAACATCAAGGGGTTGTGGGCTGGCTAAATTCACCCGGCAGAAAGCGGAGGGAGTATTATGCGGATACCTAACGGAGCCGACCAAAGTGAACAGAGTAGCGCCTGAGTATATCGATTTTCCGCAGCGGCCACCGTCGCGCCGGCGCCGGTTCTTTCTGATCGTGATTGCGCTTGCCGTGATTCTGCTTGCCGGCCGCACTGTGTTGTCATACTACGTTGACGTTCTTTGGTTTGCGTCACTCGGTTATGCCGATGTGTTCTGGAAAAGACTCGGCCTGCAGTGGGGAGTGTTCGCGGGCTTCCTGGCGGCGACATTTCTCATCTTGTACGGAACATTCCTGATCCTGAAGCGAACCCATCTCGCCGACTTGCCGAGTGGCCACACAATTTATTTCGGAGGACGGCCTGTCCAACTTCCCGTTGAGCCCGTGCTGCGCCTGGTCGCGATCGGGGGTGCGCTCGCTATTGCAGTGGCCAGCGGCGCGGCCATGTCGGCTGAGTGGCCGACGCTGACCCTGTTCTGGTATGCACCAAAGGAGTCTGTCGTCCAGGATCCGATCTTCGGTAAGTCGTTGAACTTCTTTCTATTCGGCCTGCCTGCCTGGCAACTGATGGTGGGCTGGGTGCTGACGCTGGCGGTGATTGTCTGCGGACTTGCCATTTTCTTCATCCTCGTGACGGGTGGAGCGCACGTTTTGGCCGGGCAACTTAGCCGCTCCGTGAGGTTACCCTGGCGGGGATTCTCGATTGCATTCGCCTTTTTGTTGCTGGCGCTCGCGGCGCGCGCATTTCTGGACCGCTACGAGGGATTACTCGAAGACCATACGATTTTCGGAGGTGTAACCTACACAGACGCTCACGTCACGCTTCCGGGAATGCTTGTGGTCTGCGCGGCCCTGGTCCTCGGCGCAATGATCGCGGCCGCCAATGCAGTGCGCCCTTCGGCGCGCGGAAACTGGTTGATTGTGGCGGTGGTTCCGGCCGCGGTCTGTTATGTCGTCCTTCAAGGCGTCGCCTGGTACGTGACCAGCTTTGTCGTCAAACCCAATGAACTGGTTCGCGAAAAGCCATACATTGTCCACAACACGGAATTTACCCGGCAAGCCTATGGGCTGAACCGCATCGTGCAACGCGAGTTTCCCGCAGAGACCACGGTGGACGCAGCGGAGCCGCAGAACAACCAGGCTACCCTGCAGAACATCCGGCTCTGGGACTGGCACGCCCTTCAGGACACGCTGCGCCAGATTCAGGAGATACGTACTTACTACGATTTCCCCGACATCGACATTGATCGCTATTCCATCGACGGCACGACCCGTGAAGTCATGCTGGCCGCGCGCGAACTGAACGTCGATAAGCTCCCGGAAAGCAGCCGGAACTGGATCAATGAGAGGCTGATCTACACGCACGGCTACGGCATTACGATGAACCCTGTCAACGGGTTCACGCCCGAAGGCCTGCCCACGCTGATTCTGAGCAACATGCCCGTCCAGAGCACGGTGCACGGCCTGGGAGTGACACGGCCCGAAATTTATTTTGGAGAGCTTACCGATACCGACGTCTATGTGAAGACGCAGCAAAAGGAATTTAACTATCCGCAGGGCGAAAGCAATAACCTGACTTCTTATGAGGGCAGTGGCGGCATCGTTCTCGGGAGCTTCCTGCGCCGCGTCCTCATCGCGTTTGACCGCGATGATCTCGCCAAACTCCCCTTCAGCGACGATGTAACCGGAGATAGCCGGCTGCTGATGCGCCGCAACATCCGGGAACGCGTGGCGGCGCTGGCGCCCTTTCTTACCTTCGATCCCGATGCCTACATCGTGCTGGGAGACGATGGCCGCCTGTCCTGGATCATGGATGCGTTTACGGTGTCAGATAGCTACCCCTATTCCACCCATTACCGCCTCGGCAACGACGCCGTTAATTACATGCGGAACAGTGTCAAAGTTGTGATTGATGCCTACGACGGAACGACAACGTTCTACGTATTCGACACGGACGATCCGATTATTGCCGCTTACCGCCGCATCTTCCCAACCCTGTTCAAGGATGCCGCCGGCATGCCGCCCGGACTGCGCCAACACGTACGGTATCCCGAATTGCTGCTCAAACTTCAGGCCGAGGTTTACGGGTTGTACCACATGACCAACCCGGATGCCTTTTACAACCGCGAGGATCTCTGGACCGTCGCGACCGAAGTTGGTATGAGCGAGGGCGGGGGGCAGGCCACCCAGGTGATGCAGCCCAATTTCGTTTTGATGAAGCTGCCGGGCGAAACGGGAGAGGAATTCGCCGAGATCCTGCCATTCACGCCCGCCAACCGAAATAATCTGATCGGCTGGATTGCCGGGCGTAGCGATGGCGACCGCTATGGCACGTCCGTGGTTTACAACTTTCCCAAGACCAGGCTGGTCGACGGCCCGCTTCAAGTGGAGGCACGAATCGACCAGAACGCGCAGCTTTCCGGACAATTGACATTGTGGAATCAGCAGGGCTCGCACGTCCGGCGCGGCGCTTTGCTGGTCATTCCTTCGGGGCGCGCGCTGCTGTATGCGGAGCCGATTTACCTGCAGGCCGAACGCAGTCCGATGCCCGAATTGCGCCTGGTTGTGCTCGCGTTGCAGGACCGGCTGGCATATGGCCCGACGTTCGAATCGGCGATGGCGTCTCTTTTCGGCGGGGCCGCGCCGTCGCTGACTGCTCAGCCAACGACAGCGGCGTCAATCCCAGCCGAAGCGGTTCGAGGAGCACAGGGTACCGTCACGATGCCGCCAGGCGCGCCGGATCTGAATGCGCTCATTGGGGAGGCGGCCAAAGACCTCGCCGACTACCAGCGCCTGACAGCGGAGGGTAAGCTCGCAGAGGCCGGGCAGAAGCTCGAAGGGTTGAAGCGCGCGCTCGAAAAGCTGAACACACGTCAGAAGTAGTCTCGCTGCGCGCTCGCAAGTCGCCACGAGCAACCCACGGCCGGCGCCCCTTTGTGCGGGGACAGACTAACCGCGTTACGCAACTATTTTTCAGCCTGAATTCAATGCACGCTGAAGACCGCGATCCCTTGCGCCGCCACCGAGACCCGTACCTTGCCGCCTGCGATTTCCGCGGAGCTGTTTCCAAAGATGGGCTGAAACTGCCTTGAGTTTTCCAGCGGCGTATCCGTGACGGGGATGTCGAGCGCGCGCGATTTGGTGGAGTTGTTGTAGACAACCAGCAGTTTTTCTTCCGGCAAGTCGCGCAGAAACGCGTAATAGGAGTCATCCCATCCGATGTGCCACTGCTTTCCAGTGCGCAGGCTGGGGTGGTCCTTGCGCAGCGCGATCAGGGATTGCAAATACGTAAAAACTTCCTGTTGCTCGGGCGTGCGTCCGGCGGCCGTGAAGGCACTGTGAGGGTCGCCCGGGAATCCCCCCGGGAAATCGCGGCGGTTGTCCGGGTCGTCACCTCCCGGCAGCGCGATTTCGTCCCCGGAGTAGATTTGCGGGATGCCGCGCATGGTGAGCAGGAGTGAAAACGCCGCTTTCAGCTTCGACAGGCTACTTCCTTCCTCGCTCATGAACCGGCGGTCATCATGATTTCCGAAGAAAGTCACCAGCATCTCCGGGTGCAGATAGAGCTCGTCGTGCTGCAGCACGGTCACGATCTTCTGCATCGGCTCGCCTTTGATGATTACGTCACGGAGGGCGTTACAGAGCGGGAAATCGAATACCGTCGAAAGACCCGTGTCGATGCCGTCGAATTGCTTTCGTCCCCCTTCGAAGAAAGCCGTGATCGACGAATCGGGATCGGCGACTTCGCCCACGTCGTCGATGCGCGGATACACTTCGTGGAGGCGCGCGTGCCAGCCGCTCCAGAACCGGCGTGACGAATACGGAAACGTATCGAGGCGAAAGCCGTCAAGTTGCGCGGTTTCAGTCCACCATAGCGCGTTTTCCGTCAGATACCCGGCGAGCGCTGGGTCATCGGGGTTGAGGTCCGGCAGTTTACCTGCAAACCAGCCCTCAAGCGTGGCACGATATTCTTGCGGCGAGGCGTGAGGATCCACCAGACCCCTGAAATCGTACGAAGGCTCAAGGTGGTGGGACGGTGTGCCGTGGAACCAGGTCGGCGTCGGAGGATCCGTGGCCCATGGATGTTTCGGGCCGGTGTGGTTGGCCACGTAATCGATCAGCACTTTCATGCCGAGTTTGTGGGCCTCGGCGACCAGGGACTGATACTCCTCCATACTTCCCATGTGGTCGTCTATGGCATAGAAGTCCACGACGTGATAGCCGTGGTAGTCGGAGTCGGTATTCTTCCACACCGGAGTGAGCCACAACGTAGTCACGCCCAGTTGCTGCAAGTATCCGAGATGCTCGCGAATCCCGCGAAGGTCGCCGCCATGGTATGCCTTGGGCTGGGTGCGATCATAGACGCCGGCCGAGTTCGCGGGCTGATCGTTCGACGGATCTCCATCGGCAAAACGATCGGGCATGATGAGATAGATGACATCATTGCGCGAGAAGCCCTGGAATCGATCGGTCGAGCTCACGCGGTCAAGCAGAGGCAGCCGGACAGTGCTCGTACCGCGTGCGCTGGTGAGTTGCAGTTCCGCGCTTCCAGCCTCTGTTTTTGAACTCAGCCCCAGATGAACGAAGAGATAGTGTCCGTTCGACGATGCCTCCGAGCCCAGGATGGCGATGCCGGCCGTCGAGGTGTCGACGTGAGCTCCGCTCAGATTCTCGCCGGTCAGCAGTAAGGTGAGTTCGGGAGTGTACTTGACCCACCAGTTTGGCGGCTCGATCTTGCGAACGGCGGGCGACCGAGCCGCTGCCAACGATGCCAACGAATACAGCCAGAAGGCAAGGGCCAACCATCGAAGGCGAGCAGGGGTTTTCATGGCGATGGCGGAGAAAGGTGGGGAGAGCGGAGAGCCGCTCTCCCCAAGATTAGGGTTAGAAGGTTACGCGGAGTGAGAGCTGAATCTCGCGCTCGCTCGCATAAGCCGTCGAGGTTACTTCACCGAACTTACCTCCGTCATTCAGGTTCCCATCGGGCTGGCTGAATTGGGGAGTATTGGCAATGTTGAAAATCTGACCCTGGAACTGCAGCTTGAACCGCTCGGTGAGATTGAAGTTCTTGCTGACCGCCAAATCCATTTCCTTGGTGCCGGGTCCGGTAAATGGGTTCCTGGGAGAAGTTCCCGGGGCGATGGGGGTGTTTGAGCTTGGGAAGGTAGCCACCCTCTGGAAGGCTGTGGTATCGAACCATTCGCCAGGACTGTTGAATTGATGTAACTGGCCTACCAGGTCGGGACGCGTGCTGGGGTTGCTGCAGTAGTTACACACAACGTCGAATGGGAATCCGCTCGAGAGAGTTACGATTGGACTAAATTCCCAGCCACCCAGAACGGCATCCACTGCCGGGCTCCAGTCGTGGCCGAACTGACGCCCGCGTCCGAATGGCAAAGCGTAGAGCGCATTGAACACAAACCGGTGGCGGACATCGAGATTCGAATTGGCACGTTCCTTGGTTCGCCATTGGAAAGGATCAACCACATTTCCGCCGTACCGGAAATCGCTGTCAAATCCAGACTGCGTATCGTCAATCGAGTGCGACCAGGCATATGATCCTGTCAATTGCAAGCCTCGCGTAAGACGGCGTTCCACGAGCGCATGCAACCCGTTATAGATGGAGTTCCCGCTGGTGTCGTTTACCGGCACCGTGCCCAGGCCCGGGAACGGATACGTCGTCGCCGTGTCGTAGATTGGACGATTCACGTCGTAGAACGTGGAAAGGTGCGTCCCTTTTGTCCCCACGTACGCCAACGTCATGGATGTCTTTTCGTCCAGTTGATGCTGCAACTGAAGATTCCATTCCTGAACGCTGGATGTCGTGTCGCTTGGCAGCCAGCCGGTCAAACTGACGTTTTGCGGATGCGTCAGACTGACTGGCAATGACAATTTGCTTGGGAAGCCGGTGGCCGTAATCGCCGCGATGTTTGGAGTGCCATCGGCGTTCGGTGTCGTTAGCCCACCCAGGGTCAGGAACGTGCCGCTGCCATTCTCAAAATACCCACCGTTCGCAAGAGCATTCTGGTAGGAGTAGTATGCGCTGCCGCCAAAGGGAGCATTCTGCGACATCTGTTTGTCGATGCCTTCGCGATCGATAAAGTAGAAGATACCGTAACCGCCGCGCAGGACCGTTTTCTGGTTCCCAAACAAGTCATACGCAAACCCGATGCGCGGTGCAATATCGTGCTTCGGAGTGCTCAGAGTGCTGTCGGAAACTCCATTTTGGCCCGCCAGAAGGATCGCTCCGGTAGCCACATCGAAGTTGGCCATGCGATTGTTGATTTCCGTCGGCCACGTATACAAATCGTAACGAAGGCCAAGGTTCAAAGTCAGGCGGTTGTTAACGCGATAGTCATCCTGCCCGTAAAACCCGTTTTCCCAGCTGCGCGTATGGAAGTACGTGCTTCCCGGGCCAACCTGATAGCTGTTGATCCAGCCGGCAGCAAGGTCTGCCTGTTCCCATCCCGTTGACCACGGCTCGGTCGAGCTCGCCTGCCAGAAACCTTTTCCGGCAATCGGGTTAAAGAAATCGACCTGTCTCCAGATAACATTCGCGCCAAACTTGAACGTGTGGCGGCCCTTCACCCATGAGACGTTGTCGGCGATCTGGTACGTGTCTTCCGGCACGAAGTAATCGCCGTAATCCCCGGTGTAGGAAATCTGAGTACCGCTGTTTCCGATCAATGCGCCTCCACCAAGCAGGGGGCTGGTATTGGCGTTTGGAATGCCCAGATTCGCTGAGAGAGCTACCGAACCGAATGGGGGTTGGTACCCGAGGAACGATCGCACATATCCCATGCGGAATTCGTTAACCACGCTGGCTCCAAAAGTGTGGCTCTCGCCGAGCACAATGCTGCGCGGATGCTGGAATTGGAATCCCGACCCATAACCGGCAGGCAGAGTCGACATCTGCGAAGTTGTAATGTCTACATCCTGACCGTAGCTGTAGCGCCCAAAAACCTGGTCGTGTTGGGAAAGAATGTAGTCGAGCCGAACATCAAAGTCGTTGTACTTCTGCTGTTGGATGCGAAACGGCTGGAAGTTGCTTTCCAGACATACCGCGCCATTTGCTCCCGTGCCAACCAGCGTGCAGCGCGAGTCAGTTGAGCTGATTGTCGGCAACGGAAACGCGCTTAAATAGTTAATGCCCGCAGGGACCAGCGCCGTGAATTTATTATTCGGAACCGGGACGCCGCCGCCACCGGGATAGAACAACTGAACCGGGGTCGATGCTCCCAACAGCTCCGAGAAATCTCCCGTGCGCTCCAGGGCGGTCGGCACCGTGATAGGCCCATCATTCAAGGGGCGCGATTGCCGCACTCCCTGGTAGTCGCCAAAGATGAACAGCTTGTTCTTGATTATCGGACCGCCCCCGGCGAACCCAAACTGATTGCGGCGAAATGGGACCTTCGGGGCTTGAGAGAAGTAATTCGGATTGGCATCCGCGTCGCTGTTCCGGATCTGCCAGAAAACGTCGCCATGGAAGTCGTTCGTGCCTGACTTGTAGGTGGCGTTGATCACTGACCCGCCTGCCCGTCCAAACTCGGCCGGCGCAACATTCGTGTCAACCCGGAATTCCTGGATCGCGTCCGGGTTCACAAAGAAGACGATGGTGTTGACCAAAGATTCGTTGTTGTCAATGCCGTCAAACAGAAAGTTATTTGCCTGAACGCGGAGGCCATTGGCCGAAATCGCTCCGCCTTGGCTCTCGGGGTAGCGGAATGTTTCCGACTGGTTACCCTGTCCGGTTTGCTGGTTGCCGGGTTGGCCGTGCGTTACACCCGGCACCAAAGATGCTTCTTCCAGAAAGTCGCGCCCGTTGAGAGGCAGGTCGGTGAGTTGGCGGCCGACAACAATGTCCCCGATGCCCGATGTCGTGGTGTTAACGATCGGAGTCGCTGCCGTCACTTCCACAGTCTGCGTGGCCGATCCCGGTTGCAGGGCAAAATCCACGTTGATCACCTGCGACGTCTGCAGGACGACGTCCTTGATCGCCTTTTCGAAATTGGGCTGATCGATTTCTACCTTGTAGGGCGCCGGGTCGAGGGCCGGCACACTGTACAAGCCCTCTGTGTTCGTGGTCACCGTAAATGTGCGGCCTGTGCCCACATTGGTGATGACAACCGAAGCGCCGGGAATCACCGCGCCTTGAGAATCCATGACTGTTCCCTGGATTGTTCCTGTGCTCGACTGGGCAAGCGTCATGCTCGTCAGGGCGAGCACCAAACCCACTATGAAAACGATCCTGCTCTTCATGTTTCCTCCATTTGGGACACGGCTCATCGCTTGGCTACCCATCTGACTCCCGAAACCGTATTCCTCGGTTACTTAGGACCAAGATTGCGCAGAGCTGCCGTACGGAGACACTTCCAGCCAGCTGGGAGGCACGGAGCCCTAACCTAATCGAACTAATATTGCAATTCTTACGTCAAAGGGTTTGGAAAGGGAGGTTTCATTAGGTTTTAAACGGTTACAGTAGTAAAATGCCGCTGTTGCAATACTATACCTCCAGTTGTTACCACTGTTAAATGGCTGTCACACGCACGTTCGCGGCAGGCTCGCAAGAATTCTTCCAACAAATAGATCGCATTACAAAAAGTCATAGCCTGCGTGGATCCGAGTCCCTCTGCAAGCTCCTGCAATATCTCGCTAAGCAATCCCTTGATCACCCTGAGGCTCCGCTCAAGGAGTACCAGATTGCGACAGAGGTTTACGGCCGCGGCGCAGATTTTGACCCTCAGTCCGACTCAAGCATTCGCGTTCAGGCAGGCCGGCTTCGGCTGAAGCTGGGGGAGTACTATGCCACTGAGGGGGCCAAGGATCCCATCGTGGTGAAGATCCCCAAGGGGAGCTATCACCTCCTGTTTGAGACCAGGCCCGTCGAACCGCAGCCCGAGCTTGTGCTGCCGCGCCTGCCCTCTCTAGCAGGCCGGGGGTTCGACACACCTGCACAAGGCCCATGGCGCGCGGCCGTCGTCGCCCTGGCCGCCTGCCTGCTTGTTACGCTGGCAGTCTTGACTGCCGTGTTGTGGAATCGGCGGCAGAACACCAGCGCACCCGCCTCCGACCGCGCACAGGCTGCCCTCGGGCCCGTGCGCGACTTTTGGCGGCCCTTTACTTCCGGCCCCGAGGAGCCCTGGGTCATCTTCAGCAATGCGGCTTTCGTCGGCCGCCCTGAAACCGGGATGCGTTATTACAACGCCTCGCAGGATGCGAATGCGACTGCTTATGACCACTACACCGGCGTCGGAGAAGTGCTTGCCGTCCACTCCCTCGATGAGGTCTTTGGCTCCTTGGGCAGAAAACTGCGCGTAAAGCGCGGCAGCCTGTTTTCCCTCGACGATGCCAATAATACGAATCTGATTTTTGTCGGTTCTCCCTCGGAAAACCGGTCGCTGCTCGATATTCAGGGCACCCGGGAATTCGTATTTCAGAGGGTCCCATCGGGAGCTCGCAAAGGCGATCTCTCGGTCGTCAACCGGCATCCTAAAACAGGCGAAGCCGCCACCTACCTGGCCAGCCCGTCCAACGCACCCCTTACCGAGGACTATGCGGTGGTTGGACTTGTGCCTGGGACGAGTCGAGAGCGGTTTGTACTGATCCTGGCCGGCACCACTACCTTCGGCACTCAGGGCGCTGTGGAATTTGTCTCAAGGACTGATTCTCTGGAAAAGCTCATGCAGCAGATTCCGGGCTCCGCAACCGAGATGAAACCCTTCGAAGCGCTGGTGCGAGTAAAGATTGCGCGCGGGGTACCGCTCGAAACAGAACTCGTCGCGCTGCGCATGCGCTAGACAGCGAAGCCGAATACGCGAACGAACGCTTGGCGGCGCACCTTAGGAAATCTGCACAATCGAGATTGTCGAGCCTCTGCTCACACTTTGGCGGCTACGGCGCCGTCCAGGAGGGAATCGCTCCGCTGGCGGGTATCGTACAAGTCTTCCACGCCTTGTGTAAGCAAGGCTGCCAAAAGAAAGAAAATGCCTCCCGCTACCACGGCTGACAGGCGATTGTTGTTCAGCAGGTGTCCCATCACCCAGCCGAATAGGAGAGAAACTGTAATCTCCGGGATCACAATAAAAAAGTTGAATATGCCCATGTAGACCCCGGTCTTACCGGCGGGTAGCGAGCCGGCGAGAATCGAGTACGGCATGCTGAGGGTGCTGGCCCAGGCGATGCCGACTCCGGTCATCGAAAGAAGAAGCCAGTACTTGTCGTGAATCAGAAGAACCGAGAGCAACCCCAGGCCGCCGCAGATCAGGCACAGACTATGCGTGGTCTTCCGTCCATAGCGCCGCGCAAGGGCCGGCAATACGAACGAGAATCCGAAACATACGAGGGAATACATTCCGAAGCACACGCCTGCCCACTCGACGCCCTGCGAATACATCGGAGAAGCCGTGTTGGCGGCGCCAAAGACGTTTCGAGCCACCGCGACCGGAAAATACAGCCACATGCACCACAATGCCAGCCACGTACAAATCTGCACCCATGCGAGTTGGCGCATGGTGTGGGGTATTTCCCGAATCGAGATCAGAATTTCTTTCGCGCCCGCGGCGAGTCCTGAGTGCGCGGTCTTTTGCTTGTGAAAATCCGCGAGATTATCGGGCGGATATTCCTTCGTGGTGAAGACTGTCCACAGAACTGCGCCCAGAAAAGCGGCTGCTCCAATATAGAACGAGAGACGCACCGTCAAGGGAATCGCCTGCGCAGGCCCAGTGTTCCGGAGGTGGACAACATTCGTCAACAAGTAGGGCAGGGCGGACGCAATAACGGCTCCCAGTCCGATAAATAAGCTCTGCATGGCAAAGCCGCGCGTGCGCTGAAACTCGGGCAGCAAGTCGGCAACAAAAGCTCGGAACGGCTCCATGCTGATGTTGATGCAGGCATCGAGCACCCAGAGCAGGCCAAACGCCATCCACAAAGCCGAGCTGAGGGGCATCAGAATCAGCGCGGTCGAACTGAGGAGCGCGCCCGCCAGGAAGTATGGACGGCGCCGGCCAAGAGGCCCCCACGTCCGGTCGCTGGCGTGGCCAATAATGGGCTGAACCAGCAGTCCCGTCAGCGGCGCCGCCAGCCAGAGAATCGGAATCTGATCTGCTTTCGCTCCCAAATACTCATAGATGGCGCTCATATTCGCCATCTGCAGTCCCCACCCAAATTGGATTCCGAGAAATCCGAAGCTCATATTCCAGATTTGCCAGAACGTGCGTGGGGGTTTGTCCATATGTCGATTCAGGCTCTCCCAAAATGTTTGCGTTTGGCAGCTCCTGCCGGCGGCATCGAATGCCGCTCCGGAGGCAGCACAATCAGCTAACGATCATACAGCGTATTCAAAGACCGCAGCCGTGTGCTCAGTTCCTTACTCAGTGCGCCCCGCCGGCACCGCCATTTCCAGTTGCGCCCGATGCTGCCGGGAAGGTTCATCCGTGCCTCCGTGCCGAGCCCCAGCACATCCTGCAAAGGAATGATGGCAACATCCGCCACTGAAGCCAGGACTGCTCGAATCAGCACCCAATTAACATCCGCATCTTCGTGAAAGTTCAGGTAGGCGCGCGCGAAATCCCGTTCCTTGCGAACGTCCTCTGGCGTTCGCGTGGAATCCAGTGCGCCCGAACTGTTCCACCAGCCGACCGTAGTGTCGTTGTCGTGCCCGCCCGTATACGCAACCAGATCCCGGTTGTAGTTGTGCGGGCGAAATGAGGGTCCTTGAGGATCGTTCCCAAACGCGAATTGCAGAAGGCTCATGCCGGGAAGGCCGAACTGTTGCCGCAGTTTTTCGACCGGCGGCGTGATCACGCCCAGGTTCTCCGCCACAATCGGCAATCCACCAAACGACTTCTGGAGTGCGAATAAGAACTCCTCACCCGGGCCTTTATTCCAGCGTCCGTTCATCGCCGTTGTTTCTCCAGCGGAAACTTCCCAATACGCTTCGAATCCTCGAAAATGATCGAGCCGCACCATGTCGAAAAGCTCCAGCGAAGCACGAAAGCGTTCGATCCACCACTTGTACCCGTTGGCCGACAGCACGTCCCACCGGTAGATGGGATTCCCCCACAGTTGTCCGGTTGCGCTGAAGTAGTCCGGCGGAACCCCAGAAACCACGGTTGGGTTCCCCAGTTCGTCGAGATAAAACAAATCGGGATGGGCCCATACATCGGCGCTGTCGTGGGCCACGTAGATCGGGATATCGCCCATGAAGCGAATGCCACGCTCCTGGCAGTAGTTCTTGAGACGGTTCCATTGCCGAAAAAACTCGAACTGCCAGTACTTGAAAGCCTGCAGTTCGGGGGCAAGCCTCTTTGACCACTCGCGCATCGCCTCGCGATTGCGGCCGCGAAGCCCGTTGTCCCAATTGGTCCATACCGCCCCATGATGTTCGTCTTTGGCTGCCATAAAGAGCGCATAGTCGTCGAGCCACCAGGCCGAACTCTCGCAAAAGCGATCGAAGTGTCCGCGATCGACCGCCGTCGCGTCCGCGAAAAACACCTGGGCAGCCCGGCGCAGAAGGGACATCTTGGAGGGAACAACCGCGCCGAAGTCCACCGAATCTTCGGGAAACGACGGAACGCGCGCGAGATCTGACGATTGCAGCAAGCCTTGCTCGATGAGGCGCTCAAAGCTGAGCAGGAGCGGATTGCCGGCAAACGCCGAAAAGCACTGGTACGGGGAATCGCCGTATCCGGTCGGATTCAGCGGCAAGACTTGCCATAGTTTCTGCCCCGAATCGGCAAGAAAGTCGGCGAACTCGAAGGCACATGGCCCGAGATCGCCGATCCCATACGGCCCCGCCAAAGAGGTGATGTGGAGCAGGATTCCGCTGCAGCGCGGTAATTTCACCCGGTAACAATACGCAGGGTGGTAGCCACTGTGCAAGAGCCGGTGGGTGAGCGTCGAAAGCGCGCGGAAGGCAACGGACCGCCCGGAGGGCATCACCTCGAGATCTGTTTGACCGCTCCGAACGCTGCACAGGCTGTCGCATCAGGGAAGAGATCGGCCGCTCAATCTCGCGAACGTGGTGGATGCGGTTACCCCAGCAAATCAGTTCAACCTATTCCCTTACGTGATTGCCAAGGTCGCGCAACCGGACGCCGTTCTTGAGGTTGAACTCCATTTCTTCGAGGGTGATTCCCTTTGTCTCGGGAACAAACAGAGCGACGAACGCTACCGCGAGTGCGCAGAAACCAGCGAAGACGTAGAAAATCGACGCATTCCCATGCGCTTGCATGAAGGAGAGAGCGTTCGCCATGACCAGGCCCGCAAAGGTCCAGTTCACCATGGTCGTGATCGTCATTCCCACTTCGCGGCCTTCGAGCGGGAAGATCTCCGAACACACCAGCCAAACGACCGGCCCCCAGGAAACGGCGAAACCAAAAATGTAGAGGATTGCCGAGGCGAGCAGCACAGCCTTCGGCGCGCCGCCAATCATCGCGGGATCGGAGACTGACCCGATGGAGTGGAAAGCGGCGCCCGCGGCGATCATGGTGACGAACATGGTTATTGCGCCGACGTACAGCAACTTCTTCCGGCCCCACTTTTCGACCAGGCGAATCGCCGGAAAAGTGAAAAGCATGTTCACGGTTGGGACAGTCATCGCCGCCAGCAGTCCTTTTATGCCCGCGTAACCGAAGATCGTGGGGGAGTAATAGATCATCATGTTGATGCCTACGAGTTGCTGAAAAACCTGCAACAGCACCCCCACGAGGAGCACCTTCATGAAGTAGCCGCGCATGACGATGGCC
>Ga0335079_10001907_pt1 | contig 23901 bp, 22 predicted proteins | sample Lox_Sample_33_FD_206719 | JGI IMG/M metagenome (GOLD analysis project Ga0335079, IMG submission 206719) | Soil microbial communities from Loxahatchee National Wildlife Refuge, Florida, United States - Lox_Sample_3.3 | ecosystem: Environmental > Terrestrial > Soil > Wetlands | place: USA...
GCGCGCGACCACGTCGCGAGCCAAATACCCGAAATGGGTATCTGTTTCGAGCCAGAGCCGGCCCAGTCGTGTAAATTGATCGAAGCTTCGGCCTTCACCGGTGATGGTGACCGAACTTAGCCGGAAGAGTCGGCCAAACTCGGGCGGTGGATATTGTGAAGACCGATAAGAAAGTAAAAGTTGGCCAGACCCGGAAAACCCTTGCGAGAGATGCTCGCACGATCGTGGAGACGTGTTCAGGAATAAATTCCCGACTTGCCGGGCGCAGGATTACGCAGTTCCTGGATAAGCGCTTGGCAGGGACGGGTCTGAGTGCGTCGCAGCTCGGTCTTATGGCGCAGATTGCGGTTTCGTCTGATACGCTTGGTGCTCTTGCAGTTCGGACGGGCCTGGATCAATCCACCCTGTCCAGGAACTTGCGCGGGCTGGAGCGGGAGGATCTGGTTGAGATTGCCATTGTCGAAGAGGATCTTCGACGCCGAGCAGTTTGGCTTACCGAAAAAGGTGCTCGAACTCTTGAGGCCGCTATTCCGGTCTGGAGGAGGGCGAACGCTGCTCTTGCCCGATTGATGAAGGTGAACCTTGCGCGACAGCTGGCAGATGCCACGGAGCAGCTGGTGGGCCGACGTGCGAAACGGTCATGATCTTAGACCGAGCAAGCGACAAGCGGGGTCTGCGAACGAGACGATCACGCGCGAGCTGGGTGCGAAGCAGGCGGGATGCAGGTGAGCCACGGGATCGGTGTGTTCAGCCGACCTGTCGCCGGCTTCGATCCCTTGCGATGAAGCGCCTCACGCCCTGCTGGTCCAGCATGAGCTCCGGGGTCGCTCGTGTGAGATCCATGTCGCGCACCAGGGTGAGTGTGCGGTTGTCCAGGATGAGCCACTGATCATCGACGCGAGCCGCCACAACGGCGTGATCTTCGTTCGGAAAGGCATTTTTCAGGACGACGATCTTCAGGTCGCCTGTGGGGATACCCGCCTCCAGCAGCGCGAGATATTTCACAATCGCATAATCCTCACAGTCGCCGCGGCCGGATCGAAGTGTCTCGAAGGGAGCGCTCCAATGATCCGGGACGCCCCATTGTGCCTCGTCGCTGACGGGGCTGATGGCGCGATCGACCGCTCTGTTGATCAATCCCACGCGGGCGCGGCCGCTTCGTCCGGCGCCTTCCGCGCTCAAATCGATCAGTCTTTGCGCGTCGGCGGGGCAGGGCCCGTTGGAGTGGCACCGATCCAGGGCCTCAAGCTCCCTGACAATTTCGGCGTTCGCGCGGCTCCATTTATCAAGGACATTTCCTGCACGAAGAGGCTCGGTGTCCATGCCGAACAGGGGCGGCCCATCATCCTTGATCGCCGCTGCCTCCTCCGTGGCAGCCACCGTATTTATACGGTATTCGACGTAGGAGACTGCGTCGATGCCGCGGGATTCGAAAAACGGGATCCGCTCGGCGGTGTAAGCAGCAGGCCGAGGCGGCGCAAGCGCCGCAAAGGTGGCGGCGAGCACAAGACCGAACCACAGTGCCCAATTTCCCGCACCATGGCGCGCCATGCACTGACTTTGGATTGCGTTCGACATCCCATGAGCTTTTTGGCGGAACTACCGGCGAAAGCTCAACTAGTAGCTGGGTGTCTCGCGCCAAAGCCGCACGGCAGCAACCCTGTCGCGATCGTATTGCTTGCCTCTAGCCCTTGACGTTCGCCCCAGCCAGTCGATCACGTTCGATTCACGGGTTCGTGTCCGATTGGCCCGTTGGCGCTCAGGCTTCGTAATCCGGCCCATCGTGACCTTCGAACAGGATCCGCTCTGCGGCGCCCTCGAGATCGTCGTACTGCCCGTTTCTGATCGTCCACATGAATGATGCGAGCCCCGCCAGGCCGAGCCCGATCGCAATCGGCACAAGGAAGAAGAAATCGGTCACCAGCCTGATCCCATGGAGAGAGGCGCCGGAGATCGGCGACGCACGGCGAACCCGATGCGGAGAGCCGCGACATTGAACGCGGCTCCCGCGCGGCGATTCTCAAGCGAGCCTACTCGGCCGCGATCGGGTGTATCGTCCCGCCCTGATCCTGGCTCGCGAACACGAAGCCCTCATAGCCTTTTTCGGCGACCTCGGCGCACTTCCTGCGATATCCGCCGACACCTTCCGGGCCGAGATACAGCAAGAAGCGGCGCGCCTTGCCGTCGATATTGGCGCCCATGTACCAGGAATTGGCGCCATGGCATCGAAGCTGCTCTTCTCGCTGGCCCGGCGAATTGCCTTGCGCAGTCATGATACTCCTCCCGTTGTGAGCATTCTTTGTTGGCACAGAGGAGGCTCTCTGTGCTCGGTCGTGGGGTTGCGATGCCGCTTCGGCTCGTGCCGCGGCGGCATCGTCCATGATCGAGGGCTTCCAGACCGGCCTTATGCCGCCGCCCGAACCTCGCCGCTCTGATAGGCGGCCGTCTCGAAGTTCATGTAGCCGACGAACGAGGTCGGATCGCCGAACGGGAGAATCTGCGTGGCCCAATATCCGCCGAACTCATTCTTGCGGTCGATCCAGAAGAAGGTGTTCGCAAGGCCCGCCCAGCCGAGCGATCCCGCCGGCCGTCCTGTCGGCGCGTCCTCGTCATTGAGCATGAAGGTGTAGCACCAGGATTTCTTCAGGCCCGGGGCAGGAGACGGTTGCTGCCGCCGTCCGCAACGGGCTGCGGACGGATCAGTCCGTGGTGATGCTGCCTGGCGTGATTGCAGCACTGTCGAACGACGCCGAGTTCACGCCGTTCCGCCTCAGCCGACCTCGAGCAGAATCTCGACCAAGCGTCCAGGCTGGTCGACCATGACGTCATGGCCCGAGGCGACTTCGTAGGTTTTCCATCCGGGCGCGGTCTTCATGCGCGCCAGCGTTTGATCGAACACGGGGCTGTTGAAGCTGGTGGCGCGGATGTAGGTCTTGCGCGCGATTTTCTCGCGCGCGTCGGCCGCGGTGACCTTTTCGGTCACGGCCGCAAGCGGGTGGGGCGTGCACTTGCCGTCCACCCACGGCTGATCCTTTTCGTTGACGGCGAAGGCTTTGGCCGGGACGGGCTTTGCCACGAGGTCGCCTCGCGCGACCGCGTCCTCGAGCGCCTTGCGCGGGCCGGGATTGGCGAGCGCAATCAGGCTGTCGCCGGGTGAGGGCACGAAGGCGTCGAGATAGACGATGGAAGCGACCTGCGGGCCGATCTGTTCTGCGGCCTGCGTGATCACGAAACCCGCCGAGGAATGGCCGACCAGGACGATGTCCTTGAGGTCCTCCCATTTCACGAGGTTGACGACGTCGGTGACATGGGTGGTCAGATTGACGTCCTTGGTCATGAGATGCGAGCGGTCGCCGACCCCGGTCAGCGTCGGCGTAAAAACCTTGTGACCCTTCTGCTCGAGCCCGTCCGCGACGCGACGCCAGCACCATCCGCCATGCCAGGTGCCGTGAACCAGCACGAAGGTCTTTTGCGCGCCTTGCGCGTTTGCGGTATTTGGTGCGCCGCCGGCGGCGACAGCCCCGATTGCCGCCATCGCGCCCAGCGCAGCGCGGCGCGTGGTTTCTCCAACAAGCTTCGACATGATTGCCTCCCCAAAATGTTTCTTGGTTGAGGCAGAGACTAGCATCGGCGATATCGCGCGCAACATGCGCGCTGCCCACGCCTTTGCCCACTATCGGCGCGCCGACAAAAGCTCCTGCGGGGCGGTGGCCTGATCCATGCCGGCCATCGGCTTGCTGACCCAGATCGCCAGCGCCGCGGCGAACATGAAGAGGCCGGCTTGCGCCGCGAATACCAGCGCATATGACCAGGCCAATGACGGCAACAGATGCCTCGTCGCGTCGCTGGCAAACGTGCCGAGAAATCCGCCGATACCGAACGAGATCGCCTGCGAGGCGCCCCACAATCCCATCCGCGTGCCCTCGCGATTGCGACTTCCGGCGCCGACCAGATTCATCATCGCGCCGATCGCGGCGATTGCAAAAACCCCGTTGGTGACGCCGAGCAGGAGCATCGAGGCGCGGAGCGGCCAGGCGGGGCCGACCGCGGCCGCAAAAGCGATGTTGAGGATTCCGAGCGCGGAGGCGATGCATCCGCCGACGATCCACGGCGTGGTGCTGGTGCGCAGCGCCGGGATCAGATGGTTGAGGACGGGCACCAGCGCCATGCCAATCGCCGCGCCGGTATGCTGAAAGCCGGCGAGCTTGGTCGTCTGGCCCGGCGTCATTCCGAACACCGCACCCGCAAACGGCTCCAGGATCAGGTCCTGCGAGCTGTAAGCCAGCATCGCAATGAAGATGAAGATCGCAAAGCGGCGCGCCTGCGGCTCGCTCCAGATCCGGGCGAGTTCCTCGCGAAAGCTGGTTTTGTCCGGCTCCCCGCCGGCCGGACGTTCGTCGCCGGAGGGTTTGTCGCCTTCGATATTCCACACGCCGACCAGCGTGAGGACCATCGCGATTGCGGATACGCAGGAGGAGACGGCGACGAGCCTTGCACCCGAGAACGGATCGAGTGCCGTTCCCGCGGCAGCGCTGGTCGCAATAAAGCCCGTCACCATCGTGATGTAGGCGATCGAGGCTGCAACATTGCGTCGCGATGGATCGGTGCGCTTGGCAAGCAGGACCAGAAGCGAGGTGCCGGCGGCGGAGACGCCGACGCCGATCATCATGAAGGCGATGACGGCAAGCGCAATGCCGATGGCGAAGTGCGTTCCCATAAAGGCCGTTGCAATCGCCGCAAGCACGCCGCCGGTGGCATGCACCATCATCCCGCCGACGATCCAGGGCGTGCGTCGGCCGCCGAGATCGGAGCCGTAACCGAGCCGCGGACGCAGCACCTGCATGGCGTAATGCAGGCCGACCAGAAAGCCCGGCAGCATGGCGGGCAGCGCCAGTTCCACGACCATGACGCGGTTGAGCGTGGTCATGGTCAAAAGCGTCACCGCGCCGAGCGCGGCCTGCACCAGGCCAAGCCGGACAATCCCTAACCAGGACAATGGCTTGGGAGGGGCGGCCATTACTGCCAGGAGCGCTGTTTCATGAGGCGAAGGCTAGGCGAGAAAGGCCGATAAACAAAGAGCTAGTTTGTCACCGATTGCCGCCCGATTTCTAAAAGAGCCCTTCATCGCCTCGGCGTCGCCACGCCCATCGCGCCTTGGGATATGTGACCTGCCGCACTTCGATCGTGTGGCGCCCCTGCTATTTCGCGCCTACCCTGTTGCATATTCCTTTTTTGGGGGCACGGATGCAGCGTCGTTCGCTGATCGCCTTGGCCGCAGGCCTCGCGCTCGCCGGTTGCTTCGCAGCGGCGTCGACCGCGCTGGCCGATGATGCCGGCGCTTGCATGAATGCCAATGGCGACGAGCGGATCGACGCCTGCACGCGGGTGATCCTGTCGAACAAGCGTGGAAGCAGCGGCGATCTGGCGTGGGCCTATCGCAACCGCGGTCTCGGCTGGCGCTCCAAGGGCGACGACGACCGCGCGATCGCCGACTTCAACGAAGCCATCAGGATCGATCCGAAGCTTGCTTTGGCGTATCTCAACCGCGGCTGGAGCTGGCATCTCAAGCACGACGACGACCGCGCCATCGCCGATTTCACCGCCTCGATCAAGCTCGATCCCAAAATCGCGCTCGCCTATGAAGACCGCGCCATCGCCTACTACACCAGGAAGGACTACGATCGCGCTCTGTCGGACTACAACGATGCCACCGGGCTGGATCCCAATTATGTCGATCCCTATATCGGCCGCGGCAACATCTATCGCAACCGGCGCGACTACGACCGCGCGATGTCGGAATATAACGAAGCGCTGAAGCGCAATCCGAACAGCACCGCCGCCTATGTCGGCCGCGGCAATGTCAGTCATGACAGGAAGGATAACGACCGCGCGATCGCGGACTATAGCGACGCGATCAGGATCGATCCGAAATACGCGCTGGCTTACGCCAATCGCGGCAACGTCTACAGCGACAAGAAGGATTTCGACCGCGCGCTGTCGGATTACAACGACGCGATCAGGCTCGACCCGAATGCGGCTTCGCCCTACAACGGACGCGGAAACATCTATTACGCGAGGAAAGATCCCGGCCGCGCACTGTCGGACTACAACGACGCGATCAGGCTCGATCCGAATTATGCCATCGCTTACCGGAATCGCGGCAACGTCTATCGCGACCGGCAGGATCTCGATCACGCGATGTCGGATTTCAATGACGCAATCCGGCTCGATCCGCAATATTCGGCGGCCTACAACAGCCGCGGTATTGTCTATTACGCCAGAAAGGACTTCCATCGCGCACTGGCCGACTACAACGACGCGATCAGGACCGACCCGAGGAACGCCGTCGCGACCTATAATCGCGGCAGCTACTATTTCGACAGGCAGGATCTCGACCGCGCGCTGGCCGACTTCAACGAGGCGATCAGGATCGATCCGCAATATGCGCCGGCCTACAATAACCGCGGAAGGCTCTACGCCCGGCGCAAGGACAATGATCGCGCGCTTGCGGACTATAACGAGGCGGTCAGGCTCGATCCCAGGGATAGCTGGGTGCGCAACAATCGCGGCCTGGTCTATCGCGACAGGCAGGATTATGCCCACGCCTTGTCCGATTTCGACGAGGCGATCAGGCTCGATCCGAAGAACGCCAAGGCCATCGCAAACCGCGGCATCGCCTATCAGGGCCAGGGAGACAACGATCGCGCCGTGGCCGATCTGAACGAGGCGCTCCGGCTCGACCCGACACTGGGCTACGCCCGCACCGCGCTCGCCAACATCAAGCCGGGATCGACCGCAAGCTCGACGAGCCCGTCTTCGACGAGCCAGCCCTCGGCCAGCGGGCCTGCCTCGAGTCAGGCCGCAGCCAACAATTCACCGTCGCCCTCGCCCTCGCTCCGCCGCGTTGCGCTCATCATCAGCAACTCGAACTATGCCGCTTATGGCGTCTTGCCCAATCCAAAGCATGACGGCGACCTGATTGCCTCTGTCCTGAGAGGGGTGGGCTTTCAGTCCGTCGTGGTCAAGAGCGACCTGACGCGGGACCAGATGCTGAAAACGCTGCAGGAGTTTGCCGCGCTCGCCGACAACGCCGACTGGAGCGTCGTCTACTATTCGGGCCACGGCGTCGCCTATAACGGCGTCAACTACATGATCCCGGTCGACGCAAAGCTCGCGGCTGACCGCGACATCGACATCGAAGCGGTCGATGTCGGCAAGCTCTCGAGCGTCATGGCGGGCTCGTCAAAGCTCCGGCTGATCGTCCTCGACATGTGCCGATCCAACCCCTTCGTCAAGCAGATGAGGCGCACGATCGCCTCGCGCGGTATCGGGCGCGGCCTTGCGCCGCCGCCGGAAGACGATGCCGGCGAATACACGGCATTCGCCGCACGCGACGGGCAGGAGGCGCTGGATGGCGACGGCAACAACTCTCCGTTCGCGGAAGCGCTGGCAAAGCGCCTGCAGATGCCGAATGTCGACGTGAGGCGCGTGTTCGACTACGTCCGCGACGACGTGTTGAAGGTGACGAACCGGCAGCAGCAGCCGTTTACCTACGGCTCACTGCCGCCGGTCGATTTCTTCTTCGTGCAGAGATAGTGGCGTAGATTTCAGACGTACGTCATTGCGAGGACGAAGCAATCCGGAATATTGCCTGCGGAGACATTCTTGCTCGCTCGCAATGCGGTTGTGGGACATTCGACTACAAAACACACCTGCTATTCGCCGCTCGCGACATAGGGCCTGACCATCTTCTTCGGGTCGACCACGCGATCGAAGGTGGCCTCGTCGACGAAGCCCAATTTCAGCGCGGCTTCCTTGAGGGTGAGGTCGTGCTCGGTCGCGTAGTGGGCGATCTGCGAGGCCTTGTCGTAGCCGATGACGGGCGCAAGCGCGGTGACCAGCATCAGCGAACGTTTGACATGCTCCTCGATCTTCTTGCGGTTCGGCTCGGTGCCCTCGACCAGGAATTTGCGGAAGTTTTCGCTGCCGTCGCCGAGCAGCGTGATTTGCTGCATGACGTTCTGGATCATCAGCGGCTTGTAGACGTTCATCTCGAGATGGCCGCCGGCGCCGCCAAAGCCGACTGCGACGTCGTTCGCCATCACCTGCACGGCGATCATGGTCAGCGCCTCGGCCTGGGTCGGGTTGACCTTGCCCGGCATGATGGAAGAGCCGGGCTCGTTCTCGGGCAGCATCAGCTCGGCAAGTCCCGCGCGCGGGCCGGAGGCGACAAGGCGGATGTCGTTGGCGATCTTGAGGAGCGAGCCGGCCAGCGTGCGGAACGTCCCGGAAAGCTGCACCAGTGCGTCATGCGCGCCCTGCACGACGAATTTGTTGGGCGCGCTGACAAAGGGCAATTTGGTCAGCGCGGCGATCTCGGCGGTGGCCGCTTCGGCAAAGCCGGGCGCGGCATTGATGCCGGTGCCGACGGCGGTGCCGCCGAGCGCGAGCTTGTAGACATCCTTGAGCGCGTCATCGATTCGCACGAGATTGTCCGCGAGCATGCCGGCATAGCCCGACCATTCCTGGCCCAGCGTGATCGGGGTCGCATCCTGCAGATGCGTTCGGCCGATCTTGATAATGTCGTCCCACTCGGCAGCCTTTGCGGCGATTGCCTCCTGCAGCGCGCTGACTCGCGGTTTCAGGTGCCGCACGGTCTCGGATGCTGCGGCGATATACATCGCGGAGGGGAAATTGTCGTTCGAGGACTGCGACATGTTGACATGATCGTTCGGGTGCACCGGCTTCTTGCTGCCGAGCGGCGTGCCCGCGAGTTGACAGCAGCGGTTGGAGATTACCTCGTTGACGTTCATGTTGAATTGGGTACCGCTGCCGGTCATCCAGACGTGCAGCGGAAACATGTCGTGATGTTTTCCCGCGAGGATCTCGTCGCAGGCCTGCACGATCAGTCTGTGGATGTCGGGGTCAAGCCGTTTGCCGGCGAGGTTGGCGTTGGCGCAAGCTTTCTTCAGGACCGCGTAGGCCGTGATCATCTCGCGCGGCATCAGCTCGCGCCCGATGGAGAAATATTGCAGCGAGCGCTGGGTTTGCGCGCCCCACAGTCTGTCGGCTGGAACCTCGATCTTGCCGAGCGCGTCGGATTCGATGCGGGTGTTGGTCATGGAGGTTGTCCTGCTTGCGGTGTCGGCTGTCAGGGTATCACGGGGTGGCCTGCTTGACAGGCCGCTGGATCGGTGGTTTTGGCGAGGCATGGCAGGCGAAACCCGGCAATCCCCGCAGTTCGACGCGGCCTTCCGCGAAAAATTCGCTGAGCTCGTGCGATGGCGGCGCGACGTGCGTCGGTTTCTAGCGGACCCGATTCCGTCGGAACTCGTCGCGCGATTGCTGGCGCTGGCGTCCTATGCGCCATCGGTGGGTCTGAGCCAGCCCTGGCGCTTCGTCCTGGTCGAAACGCCCGAACGGCGTGCGGCGATCTCCGAGAATTTTGCCGCAGCGAACAAGGCGGCGCTCGACGGCTATCAAGGCGAGCGCCAGGCGCGCTATGCAAGGCTGAAGCTCGAGGGTTTGAGGCAGGCGCCGGTGCATCTTGTGGTCTGCGCGGACGAAGCGACCGCGCAGGGCGCAGGCCTCGGACGCAAGACCATGCCGGAAACCATCCGCTATTCGGTGGTTGCGGCGATCCAGACACTATGGCTTGCCGCGCGTGCCGAAGGAATCGGGGTCGGTTGGGTTTCGATTCTCGATCCCGAGGCGGTGCGAGAAACGCTCGATCTGCCGTCCGGCTGGAGCTTTGTCGCCTATCTCTGCCTCGGCTGGCCGCAGGAAGAGCATGAGGATCCCGAGCTCGAACGGCACGGCTGGGAGAAGCGGCAATGCGAGGCGTCGGTAAAACCGCTTGTGCGCTAACCCCCCTTGACGGCGCCGGCCGTGAGCCCCGCAACGATCTGGCGCTGCGCAAACATCGTCAGCAGCAGGACCGGAAGGGTCACGATCAGCGCGGCGGCGGCCAGCGGACCCCAGGAGAGCTGATCGAACGAGATCATGTTGTAGACGGCAACAGGCAGCGTCCGCGTCTCGCGCCCGGCAAGCACGATGCCGAACACGAAATTGTTCCAGGAAAAGATCACCGCGAGGATGAAGGCGACCGCAAGCCCGGGCTTGGCAATCGGCAGCGCGACATGGCGAAACACCTGCCAGCGCGTCGCGCCGTCGATGAAGGCGGCCTCCTCGAGCTCGAGCGGCGTGGTCTCGAAATAGCCGATCATGATCCAGATCACGATCGGCACGGTGACCACGAGGTGGATGATGATCTGCGGCCACAGCGTGCCGAGCAGGCCCAGCCACTGGAACATGAGGAACAGCGGAATGAGGTAGGAGAGCCCGGGCGTGATGCGGGCGATCAGGATCACGATCGCCGATTTGTGCGCCGCCATCCGCGCAATGCCGTAGCCTGCGGGAACGCCGACCAGCATCGCAAGCAAGGTCGCGGTTCCCGTCACGATCAGGCTGTTCCTGAAATAGGTGAGGAAACGGTTGGAAGCTACGACATCGGCATAGTTCTTCCAGGCAAAATGCTCGGGGATGAAGACCGGCGGATAGGCCGCGTTGTCGATCTCGTACTTGACCGACAGCGAGGCCATCCAGAGGAAGAACAGGATCGCGGGAGAGACGATAACGAACACCGCAAACGCCAGACCGATGTTGCCGATGGTTCCGCGAAGGGTCATGCGCCCGGTCCGATTTCGGTCCACAGCGTGCGCTGTCGCAGATAGAGCAGCACGGCGGCGAGCATGACAATCAGCGCGAAAAAGATCACCGCGATCGCCGAGCCATAGCCGAGGTCGTAATAGACAAAGGCGACGCTGTAGAGATAGAGGTTGATGGTTTCCGATGCCGAGCCCGGTCCTCCCTGCGTGATCGCGAAGATGACGTCGAAGCTTTTTACCGCATCGATGGTGCGGATCATCGCGGCGATGAAGATGAAGGGCAGAATAAGCGGAAGCGTGATGTAGCGGAACATCTGCCACATCCCGGCGCCGTCGATCTCGGCGCTTTCATAAGGCTCGGTCGGAAGTGCGGCGATGCCGCCGAGCACGATCAGCATCACCAGCGGCGTCCATTGCCAGGTTTCGACCAGGACCAGCGAGGGAATCACGGTCGCCGGATGGAACACCCAGAGCTGCGGCGGAATGCCGACCAGCGAGAGCAGGTAATTGAGCACGCCGAGCTGCGGGTGGAACATCATGGTCCAGACCAGCGCGATCGCCACCGGTGTCGCCATCATCGGCATGATGAAGATCGCGCGCAGAAAGCCGCGGAAGAGAAATTTCTGATGAAAGATGACGGCGGCAAAGGTGCCGAAGATGACCGGCAGCAGCACCGAAAGCGCGGTGTAGACGAGGGTATGTCCGGCCGCCTCGACAAAGCGGGGGTCGGCCGGCAGCCGTAAATAATTGGCGATGCCGACGAAGGTGATGGGCGAGCCGACCTTCCACTCGTTGAAACTCATCCAGATCGTGAACAGCCAGGGAAAGACGATGACCGCGAGCACCACGACCAATGCAGGCGTCACGAACGGCCAATAGGACGGCCGCCGCCATTCCCGCTCCGGCGCGGGCTCTGCTTTTGCCGCGGCCGGAGTGGATTGCGTCAGCGCGCTCACGCCTTCTCGCTGCGTTCCAGGATCGGCCGGTACTGCTCGTGCGCCTTCTTGAGTTCGGTGGCGGGGTCGGCGCCCGAGAGGGTTGCGGTCAGCGCCGCGCCGACGATGTCGCGGAACTCTGCGACGGGTATGACGACGGGCAGGCCGAGCTTTGAGATTTTGGCGGAATCGATCACCGACTGCAGCCATTCGGCCGGCATCTTCACACCCTTGCGGACCTCCGGGTCGTTGAGGATCGAGTTGCGGAACGGTACGCCGCCGCCGGCCTGCAATAGCCGCGCGCCTTGCGTCTTGGAGACCGCCCACTGGCAAAGCAGGTAGGCGGCTTCCTTGTTCTTGCTCGCGGCGGCGACGCCGATGCCGTCACCATAGGTCGCGGAATATTGCCCTTTCGGGCCCGCGGGCACGATCGCGTAGCCGACCTTGCCCACGATGCGCGAGGCGTTGGGGTCCTCGAGCGGCGGCGCCCAGCCGACGCCGTCGATCCACATCGCCGAGCGCCCCTGGGTGAAGGAGGCCATCGACTCCATCCAGTTGAAGCCGGCGACACCGGGAGGCGCGACCTTGGTGAGGAGCTTTTGATAGAGTTTCGTCGCCTCGATCGCCTCGGGCCCGTCGGTCAGGATATTGCCTTTGCCGTCAAGGAACTCGCCGCCGTAATCGAGATAGAAGTTGGTCCAGAGCGTCATGTTGGCGTTGCGCAGGCCGCGCCCGACAAAGCCGTAGGTGCCTTCCTTGGGATCGGTGAGCTTTTCTGCGGCATCCACCATCTCATCCAGCGTCTTGGGGACCGCCACGCCCTTTTTCGCGAACAGCTCCTTGTTGTAATAGAGGATGAAGTAGTCGACCGACCATGGCAGCGACAGCATCCGCCCCTTGTCGTTCTTGGCGTACTGAAGTCCGGCCGCCGAGAAGTCGCTTTCGACAAGGTCGGGCGCGGTGAGCGTCGGGTCCTTGATATAGTCGGTAATGTCGGCCAGCCAGCCCGCCTTCTCGAACTGCCGCTTTTGCACGTGATAGCTCAAGTGAATGACGTCAAAGCTCGGCTTGCCCGATGCCAGTTCGATCACGGCCTTCTGCCGCTGCTGCTGTTCGGGAATCTGCTCGGACTCGACCTCGATGCCGGTGAGATCGGTAAATTCCTTGATGTATTTTTGCAGGTTGTCGCCGCGCGGCCCTTTGGCCAGGATGACCTCAAGCTTCGCGCCGGCATATTTCTTCCACTGCACCTGGTCTGCCCGTGCAGGCACCCCGGCGAGGCCGAGCGCTCCTGCGGCGACCGAGCCGGCCAAAACGGCGCGACGCGAAATGCGATGATGCTTCATGGTTTTCTCCCTGGATATTCTTCTTGTCTTGAGGAATGCTAGCGCGTTCGCGGTCCCCGCAACAGGGCCACCACGACGCAAAGGGACGCAGTATCCGGCTACGCCCTGACGAAGGCGAGCAGCGTGCCGTTGCCTTCGGCCGGCGTCACACAGATGGCATCGCCGCTGCGACGACCCGTGGCGCCAAGCGCCTTTTCCGCTGCGGCGAGATCGGCGGCGATGACGAGACCGGCAGCACCGCGCTCGGGCAGGCCCGCGAGCGGCACGCCGCCATAGCGCCTGCCGAGTTGCGACGCCGTCAGGAACACGAAGTCGGCACGATCCGCCCCGGACGGCACCGCAACGGCACCGTCTTGCTCGGTGCGGCTCTCGCGATCGATCATGCGGGCGAGATGCGCGGCTTCCTTTGCAGGGTCGGGCGCGACCAGAAGCACCTGCCTCAAGCGCCTGGCGCCGTTGGCATGCTTCATCAATTCGGGGATCCACACGGTCTCGCGGGTCTTGTGCTGGCAGGCGAAGATGCGCACGCCTCCCGGGGCTTCCGCCACCGGCCACTGGAAGGTCCGGAATTTCGCCGCCGACAGCGTGCCGTTCGGCATGGTCACCGGGCGCTCGAAATCGGTCGGTCCGATCGGGGCATAGCCGCGCGCGCGGATCTCTTCCGCGCCGGCGGCACTGTCCACCGCGGTAAAGGCAACGCGCTCGATACCCTCGCGCTGCGCAAGAAAGGCGCGTGCCGGAGCATTATGTTCGGTCGCAGCAAGCACACCGAGCAGCTCGATGTAGTCGGGGTCGAGCATGATGGTGTAGTTGCCCGAACCCATATGCGCGCTGTGGGTGCCGCGCGGCGAGACGGTGAAGCCGAGGTGCTTCCAGTTCTCGGCCGCCTTGTCGAGGTCTTTCACCATGACCACGGCGTGATCGATACCAATGACGTTTTTCAGTGCCACGCTATTTCCCCGGCTTGAAGCTGTGCTTTAAGGTAACCCGATCAAATGCAGGCTCGCAAGCTCGCTTCGCCGCAGGTCAGGAAGGACGATGATGAATAGCGCAACCGTGCAGTGGCCCAGCTCGCTCTGGGCTGCGGTCACGCCGGCAGGTCCGGATCTCGGCGAATTGACGGGCGCGCAAACGGCCGATGTCGTCGTGATCGGCGCGGGCTTCACGGGGCTCTCCACCGCGCTGCATCTGCGCGAGGCAGGTGTCGACGTTGCGATCGTGGAGGCGATGGAGCCGGGGTGGGGCGCCTCGGGTCGCAACAACGGCCAGGTGATTCCAACGCTCTCGCGGCCTGATCCCGACGATATCGTCGCCAGGCACGGCGCGGCCGGCGAACGTTTTGTCGCGCTGCTGCGCGACAGCGCATCCAAATTGTTCGATGTCGCGCGGCGCTACGATATCGCGGCCGAGCAGGAGCAGACCGGCTGGGTGCAGCCGGTGCATTCGCCCGGCCGCATCAAGATCGCGGAGCGGCGAGTGCGGCAATGGTCGAAATACGGCGCGCCCGTCGAGCTTTTGTCGCGTGAGCAGGCAAGCGACATGCTGGGCTCGGACGCGTGGTTCGGCGGGTTCTGGAACAAGAGCGGCGGGCACATCAATCCGCTGGCACTGTCGCGCGGGCTTTCGCGCGTCGTGCTGCAGAAGGGCGGGCGTATCTTTGCTCGTTCCCCGGCGACAGGCTTCGAGCGCCGCAACGGCAGATGGGTGGTGAAGACCGAAAAAGGAGAGATCGGCGCCAGGGCTCTGGTGCTGGCGACCAACGCCTATAGCGGCGAGCTCTCAAAGACGTTGGCGCCCGCGATTGCGCACGAGGTGATGCCGATCCTGTCGTGGCAGATGGCGACGCAGCCTCTGTCCGACAATGTCCGCAAGACCATCATTCCCGCCCGGCAGGCAATGTCGGACACCCATGGCGAGCTCTATTTCGCGCGTTACGATGCGCGCAATCGTTTGGTCACCGGCGGTGCGGTGATCGGGCCCGGCGACAAGACGCAGCGGATCAAGACACTGGTCACCGAACGCCTGCAGCGGCTTTGGCCGCAGATCGGCGAAATCTCCTTCGACTATGTCTGGAACGGTTATGTCGGCATGACCACGGACTTCTTTCCGCGCATGCATCGGCTCGGGCCCGACGCCTATGCCTGGGCCGGCTGCAACGGCCGTGCGGTCGCGCTCTCGATGGCGCTCGGCGATGAGCTGGCGAAAGCCGTCCGCGGCGTAAGCGAGCGCGATCTCGCGCTGCCGTTCACCGAGCCAAAGCCCATCCCCGCGCACTGGCTGTTGCGCAAGCGCGCGATGATGATGCTTTGGCTCTATCGGTGGCGCGATGCGCGCGAGATCGCTTGAGAGGCCGAGTACCCGTCAGCGACCGGCGGGAGCGGAGATTGCGCCGCCTTCGGCGCGTGAGACCCAATAGCCGTAGTCAGGGTTTGACCAGGCATAGGCGTTGCGGACGTCGGCGCTGGGGTTGACCACAACCGGCGCAGCGCGGACGACCCTGCGGTAATGCTCGCTTGCGCTCGCAACCTGGATCATCGATCCCGCCAGCAAGGCGGACGCAAGGATTGTCAGAATCGTCTTTTTCATTGTTGTCTCCGGCACAATTTTTTGTTGCCGCCGTCCAAACAAATCTTGCGGCGGTCCCGTAGAGATAACGATGGGTCGTCACGATTATTACGTCGCCGCCCATCACGAAGCGGCGAGCAATTTTTTTGATCAGGCGTTTGTTTGGCTCAAATATTCGGCAATCGCGGCTTGCAGCACGGATTCATGCGCCTGCCGCAACGCGGTGGCGCATGAAATCGCCGCCGGGAATCGAGGCGAGGAGGGCCTGCGTATAGGGATGCCGCGGGCTGCCGAAAACCTCATGTGTCGGCCCGTGCTCGACGATCGCGCCGTCCTTCATGACGGCGACCAGATCGCAGATTTGGGCTGCGACCCTCAGATCATGGGTGATGAAGACGATGGAGAGGCCGAGCTGCGCGCGGAGCTCGGCCAGCAGTCTCAACACCTGCGCCTGCACGGAGACGTCGAGCGCCGACACCGGCTCGTCGGCGACCAGCACATCCGGCTTCAGTGCCAGCGCGCGCGCCAGTCCGATGCGCTGGCGCTGGCCGCCGGAAAACTCGTGCGGGAAACGGTCGCCTGCGGCGGGGTCGAGTCCCACGAGCGCAAACAGCTTTCGAGCCTCGGCAATTGCTTCGGCGCGCGGCATGCCGTGCACGATCGGTCCCTGCGCGACCAGCTCGGCCGCCTTTCGCCGCGGATTGAGCGAGGCAAAGGGGTCCTGAAACACCATCTGGATATGCCGCGTTTCGCGGCGAACGTCTCTGTGCGACATGGCCGCCCAATTCTTGCCGTCGAGCATGATCGCGCCCTGGTCCGGATCGATCAGCCGCACGATGCAACGCGCGAGAGTCGATTTGCCCGAGCCTGATTCGCCGATGATGCCAAGCGTCGCGCCTTTGGGCAGGACGAGCGAGACGTCCTTGACCGCCGCCGTGACACGCGCACCGCGGCCGAGAAAACCGCCACTGCGGTAGGTTTTGGAAACCCCCGACAGGGTCAGGATGTTTTCGCTGGCAAGTGGGCGCGGCGGCGGCGCCTGCAGCGGCGGCACCGCGGCGATCAGCTGCCTTGTATAGGCGTGCTGAGGATGGCTCAGCACCGCTGCAGCCGGCCCTTGCTCCACCACGACGCCGCGCTGCATCACCACCACGCGATCGGCGATTTCCGCGACCACGCCGAAATCGTGCGTGATGAAAAGCACCGCGGTGTTCCTGCGCCGCTGCAGGTCGCGTATCAGTTTCAGGATCTGGGCCTGCGTGGTCACGTCGAGCGCGGTCGTCGGTTCGTCGGCGATCAGGAGCTTTGGATCGAGCGCGAGTGCCATCGCGATCATCGCGCGTTGGCGCTGGCCGCCCGAGAGCTCGTGCGGATAGGCCCTTGCCGCGCCATCCGGATCGGGGATGCGCACGTCGGCCAGGAGGCCCTTTACCTTTTTCTGGATGTCGGCTTTCGAAAGGTCGGTGTGAACCGAAAACATCTCGCCGACCTGGTCGCCGATGGTGCGGAGCGGATTGAGCGCGGTCATCGGCTCCTGGAAAATCATCGAAATGCCTTTGCCGCGCACGTGTCGCATCTCGGCGAGACTTGCAGCGCAGAGGTCGCTTCTCTCGAACATGATATGCCCGGTCTCGATTCGAACCTCCGGCGGCAGCAAGCGCATGATGGCATTGGCCATCACGGACTTGCCGGAGCCGGACTCGCCGACCACGCAAAGGATTTCGTTGGCGGACACCGACAATGAAACATTGGCCAGCGCTCGCGCGCGGTCCGCGCCAACAGGCAACCGCACGCTTAAATCCTCGATCGAGAGGACAGAATCGCTCATCGGCTCTTCAGCCTCGGATTGAGCGCATCGTTCAAGCCCTGGCCGACCAGCGAGACGGCGAGCACGGTGACCAGGATCGCAACGCCCGGGATCGCCGAGACATACCACTGCACCCGCAGCACATCGCGCCCGAGCCCGATCAGATTGCCCCAGGAGGCGACATTGGGATCGGAGAGATGCAGGAAAGCAAGCGCGCTTTCGAGCAGGATCGCGACCGCCATCACCACGCTGGCATAGACCACGACCGGCGGCAGCGCGTTTGGAAGAATCTCGCCGAGGATCAGCTGAAGATCGCGCAAGCCCAGCGTGCGCCCGGCCTGCACGAATTCGCGGTTGCGCAGCGACAGGAATTCGGCGCGCGTCAGCCGCGCCGGCGCCGGCCATGACACCACGCCGACCGCAATCGTGACCGTCGTCAATGTCGAGCCGAAAACGGCAACCAGCACCAGCAATAGCAGGAAGTTCGGCAATGTCTGAAATGCTTCGGTGATCCGCATCAACACGTTGTCGATCCAGCCGCCATAATAGCCGGCAAAGGCGCCGACCAGGATGCCGATCGCAATCGCAATCGCGGTCGCCACGCCGCCGATCAGAAGCGAGATGCGGGCGCCATAGAAGATTTGCGCGGCGATATCGCGACCGGAATTGTCGGTGCCGAGCGGGAAGCGCGGATTGGAGAACGGCCAGAGCAGGGGACGGCCGGCCAGCGCCAGGGGATCGCGCGGGTAGAGCCAGCCAGCGCTGATCGCCATCGCGATCACGACCATGAGCAGGATCAAGCCCGCAACGGCGGCCGGACTGCGGAAGTAGCGCTTGAGCGCATCCATCAGCCGTCCACCGTGATGCGCGGGTCGAGGCGCGCATAGAGGAGATCGACGACGAAATTCACGACGATGACGAGCAACGCCGAGACGAACACGATGCCGAGCAGCGTATTCAGGTCGCGCTGCACCACGGATTCGTAAGCCAGACGGCCGAGTCCCGGCAGCGAGAACACGCTCTCCACCACGACCGAGCCGCCGAGCATGGTGCCGGCCTGCAGCCCGATCAGCGTCACCATCGGCAGCAGTGCGTTGCGCAGGACGTGGCGGGCGATCACAGCGGTCTCGTCGAGGCCCTTGGCGCGCGCGGTGCGGACATGGTCGAGGTTGAGCACCTCGAGCATGGAGGCGCGCATGATGCGCAGGTAGATTGCAAGGAAGATCAGTCCGAGCGTCAGCGTCGGCAGGACGAGGTGCCGCGCGATGTCGATCGCGTGCCAGATGCCGGTCCGCACGCCGCCGATATCTTCAAAGCCGCCGGGCGGCAACCACTGCAGGTAGACCGAAAACACCACGATCGCCATCAAGCCGAACCAGAACGACGGCGTCGCGTAGAAGATCAGCCCGAGTGTCGAGATCAGCGTATCCGGCCATTTGTTGACGTCGCGCGCGGCGATCACGCCGAACAGGATGCCGAAGAAGAACGCAAACGACAGCGAGGCCGTCATCAGCAGGATGGTCGGCGGCAGCCGCTCCAGGATGACGGTCGCGACCGGCTTGCCGTAGATCGCGGAGAAGCCGAGATCGAGCCGCACCAGCCGCCAGAGGTAATTGCCGAGCTGGACTGGAATGGAGAGATCGAGCCCGTAGAAATGGCGCAGCTGTCGCGCGGTTGCGGCATCCCCGCCGCCCATCTGCGCCATCATCGCATCGACGGTGTCGCCCGGTGCGAATTGCAGCAGCAGGAACACGCCGATCAGGATCAGGATCAATGTCGGAACCGAGGCGGCAAGGCGCCGCCCCGCTAGGCTCAAGATGCGCATGGCCTCATCTTGACCGATAAAACTTTAGAGCGCGATGGCTTTTGCCATCCCGCTCTATTTTTTGTTTCAGCATGATCTTTTCGGAAAACCGGTGCCCACTTTTCCGGATCATGCTCAGGCTGAAAGCCAAAGATCGTGCCAGCTCGTCGAGCCCCAGCGCGGCGTGTTGGAATGATTGCGCGCTTTCGCCGAGATGACGGTGACGAAGATCTGCTCGATCGGCATCCACACCGGCAGCTCCGTGTTCACCTCCTTGACGAACTCGGCATAGAGCGCCTTGCGCTTGACCGGATCGACTTCGGTAGCGGCATCGTCGATGGTCTTGTCGACGGCTGTATCCTCCCAGCCCCACTGGTTGGTCCAGGGCGCACCCTTCGGCTGGCCGGAGCGATACCAGACCGTGGTCGAGACCGCCGGGTCGTTGCGGTACTGATGCCAGCCGGTCGCCAGGTCGAAGGCGTGCTCGTCATAGACCTGCTTCAGGAAGCCGCCGCCATCATTGCGCACGATCTCGACGGGGATGCCGACTTCCGACAGCGACTGCTGGATGAAGGTCGACCAAAGCGAGATGTCCTCGCCCCACGGCGCCGGCAACAGTTTGAGCGAAAAGCGCTGGCCGCTGGCGCCCGGCTTGAAGCCGGCCTCATCCAGGAGCGCGATCGCCTTGGCCTTGTCGTAAGGATATTGCGGCGTGTGGGGGCCCGGATAGAAGTCGGCCGAGGTCGAGGGGATCGGTCCGGTGCCGAGCTTGGCGAAATCGCCCAGGAAATTGTCGATGAAGAACGGCACGTTGATCGCATGCGCAATGGCGCGACGGACGCGGATGTCGGCGAGTTCCTTGCGGCGGAAATTGAACTCGATGGTGTTGGTGCGCGCATTGCCTTCATTGCCCCTGGTCGAGACGATGAAGCGCTTGTCCTTGGCAAGCCGCGCCATGTCGGAAATGGTGAGGCCCGAGAACGGGCTATAGTGCAATTCGCCGGCTTCCATCTGCGCGGCGGCGGCCGCGCGATCGGTGATCACGCGCCAGACGATGCGGTCGAGATAGGGCGCACTCGGGCGCCAGTAGTCCGGGTTGCGCTCGGCGATGATGTATTGTCCGCGCTCATATTGCACGAACTTGAACGGACCGGTTCCGACCGGCGCGAGGTTGTGCGGGTTCTGGCGGATATCGCCGCTTTCGTAGAGATGCTTTGCCGAGACATAACCGAGGTCCGGCAATGCGCGCAGCAGAAGGTTCAGCGGCATCGGCCGCTCGTAGCGGAAGATCGCGGTCTGCGGGTCGGGCGTATCGACGGCGGTCAAAAACAGTTGCAGCGTCGAGCCGTAGTTCAAGATCTTCTTCCACATGTTCATCGCGGTGAAGGCGACGTCATCGGAGGTGAACGGCTTGCCGTCGTGCCAGGTGATGCCCTTGCGCAGCTTGAAGGTGATGGTCTTGCCGTCGGGGGCAGCCTCCCAGCTTTCCGCGAGCACGCCGACCGGCTTGCCGTCGCCATCGAGATCGACCAGGTTCTCCTGGATCTTGCCGCTGATGATGTAGACGCCGGTCGAGGCCTGCAGGCTCGGATTGAGCTGGCGCTGCTCGGCGCCGAAATGGACATTGAAGACGCCGCCCTTGCGCGGCGTTTCCTCGGCAAACGCCCGCAAGGGATCGATGACGTTTGCGGCAATCGCAGCCGAGGTGAGGAGCGCCATGCGGCGGCTGATTTCAAGGCGAGTAAGATCCATCGTCGAGGCGTCTCCGGGAGTGACAATCGCCGCTGCGGCCGAGGCAGCAGCAAGCTCGGCTGCAATGTACGATGCAGTGAAAATCGAGTCATTTTATTATTGCTGCCGATGCGGCAAATCTATTCCGCTTTGAGCCGAGGGAAGGGGCAGCTTTCGGCTATATATTGAGCAGCCGAGCCAGTCTGCTCGTCGCCGGACGCCGACGAAGCGTTGCGGCGGGTTGGGCTCGCTTGATGTCGGACTTGGGACCCGAAGCAGAAACGAAACCAAACGAACTTGTACTCGTTTGCTTTTGACCGCTATCTTCGGATCATGACTTGCTGCGTTCTTCTCGACCTCGACGGTACTTTGATCGATTCATGCCCTGGCATTTTGGCCAGCTGCCTTGCGGCACTGCGCGCCCTTGGGCATGAACCGGATGAGACCCTCGATATACGACGCATCATCGGGCCCCCGCTCGAAGATATGATGCAAATCTTGCTACGCTCATACGGGGACGACAGAGTCGATGAAGCAGTCGCGGCCTATCGTCGACATTACGGTGAAAGCGGGCTTCACGGAAGCCTGCCTTATCCTGGAATTGGCAAATCCCTTGACGAGATGAAACGGACCGGATGGCGAATCTATCTCGCGACATCAAAAAGGGCGATCTTCGCAAGCCGCATTCTGGACCATCTGAAGTTTGCCGCCTACTTCGATGGCATCCATGGCTCAGTGCCGAGCGGCGATCTGGATCACAAGCCCGAACTGCTCGCCCATATTCTGTCTGAACATGGCCTTTCGCCGTCTCGCTGTCTGATGGTCGGGGATCGCCGATATGATATTTCCGGCGCCCATGCGGTCGGAATGCGCGCTCTTGGCGTGCTTTGGGGTTATGGTACCCGAGACGAGCTTGAAACTGCTGGCGCGGATCGGTTGGTGGATTCCCCTGCCGATCTCGCCCCTGCTGTCCTTTCGATGTTCAATGGGAAGCAATCCCCAGGCTAGGGCAGTACATTCAGGCAAGCAGCCCAGTAATCACATCTGGCCCGTCGTCATTTCGCTGCTACCTGGTGGCAGCGCCGGTTTAGGTGCAAGCGGACGGATCTGTGAGCATGCGGCCTGGCGGACCGGATTGCCGTTCGCATCATCTGGCTTGGACGCGCGATCACTTCATGAAAGTGATTTGCCCGACAAGTAAAGTCGGTCGCAATTCTCCGGTATTGCCCCCGTTTGCAGGCCTTCGGCCCGGCGAAATTGCGTGCGCGAAAGATCGAAATCCGCGAGCCGATTCAAATTGTTCGGGTCTTCCAGCCTGTCGCGTCAAGATTTTTCTTGCGTTTTACAGAAATTTCGACTTATCATAATCGTATCCCGCCTCGCCACGAGGGGCGTATCGCGATCGTCACGGACGTGAGGCGGGATGCGATGCATCGTATGACGTGCGATGCCTGCCCGCCGAAGCCTTTGGCCTGGGCGGGCGATGCGGACGGCGAATGCGTGTGGTCCTGGCACCCCTGGGCTGGTGCTAAGGTCGCGGGTGATGATCCCGCGGACGACGGTGACTAAAAGGTCATGGACACCGGGGAGAGCGCGAAAATAAGCGTTAAAACCATCGCGCAGGGAATGTCGTTTGTTCGGCTTCACCTGTAGTGACTTAAGCTTGTGTGCTTCCTTGCTTCGCACACAAGGCTGCGGGTGCAGCATAACACCCGGCATTCCCTGCGCCCTCGTTTCTTCGAGGGACGTGGTTCTTGCAAGACTCGGGTGCGACACGAGCCGCGAGAATGCAAAAACGCGTGCAAATTTGCCACAAATTCGGCAATCGGAATTGCTCCGCTCATGGACTTCCATTGAATGATCCAGTTCAATGTGGACCGGCCAATTGCGACGAGTTGAAACGATGAAGAAGCTTACTTTGGCAATTGTTGCGATATCGCCGCTGGTCGTGTCCTGGCCGTGCGCGGCGCAGACCCAGTTGGTGCCCAAGCCCAAGAGCGCTGCTGCCGCGCGCGTGGACGATTGCGCGCCGATCGGCCGCACCGCAAAGGGCGAATTGGTCTATTCGATGAAGTGCCAAAACATGCCGGAGCCGCCACCGCCGCCGCCCCAGGCGGAAGCAAAGGAAGCGCCGCCGCCGGAGCCGGAAACGCGACGCTCCGGGTTGTTCGGCTGGTCCTTCGACAGGCGGCCAGATCAGTAGGCCGGCCGCGCCTTTGCGAGCGCCGGCAAGATTGGGCGGGGCTGGAATGGTCCTTGCTTCAAAGGTCTTTTGGCTGCAATGGATAAGCTCGCCCACCTCGCCCGAGAGACAAGCATGAGCAAATTGATCGTCCGCGCCGGTGACTTCATCTTCGATGCCCGATTCGAGGAACAGCTTGCGCCGAAGACGGTTGCAGCCTTTCGCAAGGCGATGCCGTTCGAGAGCCAGGCGATCCATGTGCGCTGGAGCGGCGAGGGGGTCTGGATGCCGCTCGGCGATCTCGATTTCGGCGTCTCCTACGAGAACCACACAAGCTATCCGGCGCCCGGACAGATCATTCTTTATCCCGGCGGTATCAGCGAAACCGAAATCCTCCTGGCCTATGGCGGCGTGCATTTCGCAAGCAAGGTGGGCCAGCTCGCGGGCAACCACTTTATCACCCTGACCTCGGGGCTCGAGAATCTGACCACCTTCGGCAAGACCGTGCTTTGGAAGGGCGCGCAGAAAATCCGCTTCGAGGAAGTCTAGGTGAGCGAGCAGCGATATCCGAGAGATCTCCGCGGCTACGGCCGCAACCCGCCCGATCCGCGCTGGCCCGGTGACGCGCGCGTTGCCGTGCAGTTTGTCGTGAATTTCGAGGAAGGCGGCGAGAACAATATCCTGCACGGCGATCGCGCCTCGGAGGCGTTCCTTTCGGACGTCCTAGGCGCGCAGCCCTGGCCGGGACAGCGGCACGCCAATATCGAATCGATGTTCGAATATGGTTCGCGCGCCGGCTTCTGGCGGCTGTGGCGGATGTTCACCGAGCGCAAGCTTCCGACCACCGTGTTCGGCGTCGCGACC
>Ga0335079_10001908_pt1 | contig 23897 bp, 35 predicted proteins | sample Lox_Sample_33_FD_206719 | JGI IMG/M metagenome (GOLD analysis project Ga0335079, IMG submission 206719) | Soil microbial communities from Loxahatchee National Wildlife Refuge, Florida, United States - Lox_Sample_3.3 | ecosystem: Environmental > Terrestrial > Soil > Wetlands | place: USA...
CGACGAAAGTCCCGGCGAGCTGATTCTCTACCAGGGCCGCAGCTTCAAGTCCTATCGCGGCATGGGCTCCATCGGCGCCATGGCCGCCGGCTCCAGCGAGCGTTACTTCCAGACCACCGAAGGCGAAGCCTCTGCCGCCATGACCGGCCCCAGCGACGACGCCAACCGCCTGGGCAAGCTGGTGCCCGAAGGCATCGAGGGCCGCGTGCCCTATCGCGGCTCGGTCGCCATGATCGTTCACCAGATGGTCGGCGGCCTGAAGTCCGGCATGGGCTATTGTGGCTGCGCCACCGTCCCTGAACTCTTGCAGAAGGCGCGCTTTGTGCGCATCAGCGTGGCCGGATTGCGCGAGAGCCACGTCCACGACGTGGTTATTACCCGCGAAGCCCCCAACTATGCGGCGGAATAAGCCCCGCGAGGCCGCCGCTTGACCTCTGCCCGCAAGGAAATCTGGAAGGCGTGGATTCCCGCCCTCATCTGGCTGGGAGTCATCGTTCTTGAATCCACCAACCTGGGCTCGGCCGAGCACACCTTCCGCTATCTTTATCCCTTATTCCATTTTCTGTTCGGCATGGATCGCGCCCGCTTTTTGGTCTGGAACCATGCCCTGCGCAAAACCGGCCACGTGGTCGGCTACAGCGTACTCAGCTGGCTGCTCTTCCGCGCCTGGCGCGCCACCATTCCCGTGGGTGGCAGGCGGGTGCCCCTTCGACAAGCTCAGGGCAGGCCCTCGCCCGCCAGCAAGGCTCACACTGAGGAGCCAGCGCCCTTGCCCGCTGGCGGTGCCTCCCCGGACCTCCGCCTTCTCCCGCCCCGCTGGTCTTTCGCCTGGGCCCGCGTCTCTTTCCTTATGACCGCGCTGGTCGCCAGCCTCGACGAGTGGCACCAGAGCTACCTGCCCTCGCGCACCGGCCGCTGGCAGGATGCCGTCCTCGATAGCTGCGCCGCCCTCGCCGCCCAGCTCCTGCTCTGGCTGTTCCTGTCCAGGTCGTCGAACTGACTCCGCCGCCTTTGCGGGAAGCGGGAATGAAAGTGGGTGGGCATGGCTTTCAGCCATGCCACTACCGGCGTCAACTCCGTGGCGGCGCCCATAGAGCGCAACGGAAAACAACTCATTCCCCCGCCCCGCCTGGCCGATAAACCTTGATCCAGTGCGTCCTCACCCTCGCCCGAATCCGCTCGCCCCTCGAATCGCTGACAATCGCCTTTGACTCCTGCACCGGCATATGGCAGCCGACGCAGCCGCCGGCAATCCTGGCTCCCGCCTTCGAGAACAGGCCGCAGTCCTGCATCTTGTGGCAGCTCAGGCACCGGCCGGAAAACGCCGCCGCATCGCGCTGCGGCTGATGAACATCATGGCAGGTGGAACATGTCATTGCCGCCGACTGGTAACACCGGCTCTTCTTCAACAGCGCAACCTGGCCGCCGTGCACATCAATCTGCGCGTTGGGATCGGACCGGTCGGGGTCCAGGTACTCATCCAGCGGCTGCCCCGGCACGTAGGAAAAGGCGGCTGCAATCGGGTAGCGCATGCCCGCGTGGCACTGCGCGCAAACCTCCACCTGGCGGTCGCGCCCGAGCTTCGCCGGATTCACGATGGCTTCTGCCGCATTGCCCGCCCAACCCGGCTGGTGCCGCGCCACGTGCTCGCGCCCCGGCCCATGGCACCTTTCGCACGCGATGCCCAGCACCAGGCTGGTCTTGTTGTAGCGGTTGTCCAGTTGCGAGTCCGTCAGCAGCTCGGCGTAAGAGGCGTGACACTCCAGGCAGCGCCCCACCACCGGCCGGTCAAAATTGGCATCGCCGTCTTCGTAGCCCGGGCTGTTGACCCATTGCTTCACCTCAACCCAGTAAGAAACGGGAAGCTGAAAAAGCCGGTCGCCTTTCCAGTAGAGATAGGTTTGCCCCTTTCTCCCTGAACCGACAACCAGATCAATGGGCGCCGTTTGCGTGGTTGTATCCGGAGCAACTCCCCAGATCGCGGTCTCGTAGAACTGGCCGCCCTTGGCCTCCATGCGGAAACGCAGCCCCGGATTCGACGTGCTGAGAATGTTTGCGCCGGCAGCAAATGTGCCGGCGATGGAGTCCGCCGTGGCTTCTCGCGAGCTCAAGTGGTGGGCTGTCCGGAAAAAGGATTCGAGCTTATCCCGGTGACACGAGCCGCAGACTTCATCGCCGGCATACTGATCACGAGCAACCGGCTTTTTTGTGTTCTGCAAATCAAAGCTCGCATAACGCAGTTTGTGCCCTGTGCTTTGGGCTGAAAGCTCAGAAAGAGTCCCGGGCATCAGCCAAAGCCAGGCCGCCAGCCCCGCCGCCATCGCCGAAATAGATCGCCTTCCAGCCATATCTGCAGTCGCGCCCCACGGGCGCCCAGGCAAAGGTCATTCCTTCTTCATTTGGGCGTCTCAGCCGTCAGCAACTTCACAAATTCGTCATAAAAACGCTGCCGGTCGAGATCTACCTCAATCTCTACCGGCTGCACGGCGATCTTTGGCCGATCTCCCATCACCCAGGTAAGGACGCTGCCGTAGCCTGCGCCACGGTCCAGGTCCACATCCATGAAACGTGTTTCCCTTCGGGTAATCACGCTGGGGTCGAGCCATGCCACCGCCGCCAGTTCGTCCCACAGATAGTTGTACTCGCCGGTCAGATGAGAATACTTGCCGATGTAACGCGCCGCCGCAGAGTCGCCCGCTTTAACCCGGTTGATGAGTTGCAGGTTCAGATTGGTCTTCACCGAGATATCGACCGGCGTGCAGGTGATTTTCTTCCACGGCGCCCGCAGCACGATGTGCGCCGCCTCCGGGTCGAACCACAAGTTAAATTCATGCCGCGGGTTGTTCAGAAATTCCGGATTGGTCGTCTGCGGATTCAGGCTCGCTCCCATGAAGACCAGCTCCCTGGCCAGGCGGGGAAACTCCGGATCAATCGAAATCGCCAGCGCCAGGTTGGTCATGGGCCCGCCGGCATAGATCGTCACCTCGCCCGGATACCTGCGCACCGCACCCACGAGAAAGTGGGCGGCGTCTTCCTCGGCGGGCTTGGCGCCAGGCAGCCCCTCGGGCATCTCTCCCAGCTCATCCGGCGGATGGTATGTCTTAGCATTCCACGCCCCCAGCCACGTCACTGAACCATAGCGTTGTTCCCAAAGCTCGGTCTCAGCCTTGCGCCGGATGAGCGGGTACTCGGCCCCCGCCATCACGGGAATGTCGGTGCGCCCAATCAGCTCGAGCATGCGCAGCGTATGGGCGAGCTCCGCCCTGAGCCACTGATCTCCGGTCACCACCGTGATGCCGAGTACCTGAGTCTGCGGCGACTGAATCAGCAGCAGCATCGCGGTTTGATCTGTGCCCGCCGGTCCGGCGCCATCCTGATCAATGATGATCTTCCTCTGGCCTTGCCCCCAGCAGAAAGACGAGAGGCAAACCGCGAGCAGGCCCGCCACCACGGAAAACCCAGGTCGTTTCAGCTCCATGTTTTTCTCAGGCATTTATGTAGGACCCTTGCCCCCATTATGCAGCCTGATAGGGCCCTGCCCGGCAGCTCACTTTTTGTTCGTCCCGCCCTCTTTTCATAGACTTGCGTGTCATCACAAAACTGTATGCACACTTCTGTATGCACAATGTGTTCCCGCGGGAACATTAGGCCAATTTGGTTCCGCGCACCCAGCGAGAAATCAACAACGTGGCTGCGGCGGCCAGGGCGAGGCCACCTGAAAGCAGGAAGGGTATGCGCGCGCCATACACCTTCCACAGCTCGCCGGTGACCAGGCTGGCGATCAGGATCGCCACGCTGGTTACAAAAAAATAAATGCCCAGCGCCCGGCCCCGCGCGCCGGGCTCGATCGCCTCGACGACCAGCGCCTTCAGCACCGGATTGGTCAGCGCGTAGAACAGGCCATACGAGGCCATGGCCATCCAGATCGCCAGCGTCGAAGGCGCCAGCGCGAAGACGAAATACACGCCGGCAAACACCAGATAGCCCGCCGCGGCCAGGGTGCGTCGCGAGAGCCGGTCGCTCAGTCGCCCCGCCGGCCAGGAGAACAGCGTGTACATCACATTGAAAACCAACCCCAGCAGCGGCACGTGCCCGACCGGTATGCCCATGTTCTGCGCCCGCAGCACCAGGAACATGTCGCTCGAGTTGCCCAGCGAAAACAACGTCACCGCCGCCAGGACCACATAGAACTTGCCCGGCAGATGCAATTGCCAGATGGAGAGCGGCTGCGGCTGCTGCGCCCGCGCCTCGCGGCGCCACCCGGTCTCGCGGATCCAGATGGCCGCCACCGCTACGCACAGGGCGCCGGGAATCGCCGCCGCCCAGAAGACGGTGCGCAATTTGTAATGCTCGAGCAAGAGCAGCGCCGCCAGCGGACCCAGCACCGCCCCGGCCGAGTCGAGAGCCTGAATGAGTCCGTAGGCCGAGCCCAGCCGCGACTTATCGACTGACTCTGCCACCATGACATCGCGAGGCGTGTTGCGAATGCCTTTCGAAAGCCGGTCGGCAAAGCGGATGCCCAGCACATGCCACCAGGAGGTCGCCAGCGCCAGCAGCGGCTTGACCGCGTTGGCCACGAAGTAGCCGCCGACTACCACCGGCTTGCGGCGAGGAATGCGGTCGGCAAGAAATCCTGAAAAGAGCTGCGCGCCTGAGGCCACGCTCTCGGCGATGCCCTCGATAATGCCCAACTGCGCCGGCCCGGCCCCAATGGAGGTCAAGAAGGCCGGCAGCACCCAGTAAGCCATTTCCGTGGCCGTGTCGTTGAAGAGAGAGGTGAATCCGAAGGCATAAACGTTGCGGGAGGCGCTGGCGTTTTCTGTACCGCGGCCAGGCTCGGACTCTGATTCGCTCGGCTGAGACATGGAAGGTTCTCAGATGATAGAACGCCACGCTGTCGCCGTGTGTAGCGATTCCTGCCGAGGGCGCAAGGCGCATCTCCACGGGCGCCGACTGGAAAGGAAGTCTGCGGCTCACGACATCAGACTAGTTCTTAGTTTCTAGTTCTCAGTACAGCGCGTCGTACTTGGTGACTACCCAGTCGCCGCCGTCGTTCTCGAGAGTGAGGGAAAACAACCCGGTATAGGCCGCCGGCTGGCCGGCGGTCTCAAGCCGGGTGCCGCGGTAGTGCAGAATGCGCAGCGGGGGCGTGTCTTCCCAATCGGCGATCTTCCACGACACTAAAGGATGCTGCGCCTCAGAGTCGCAGATGAATTTGGCGTAGGTCTTGCGGTAGTCCTTCTCCCAGGCGGAGAGCAGCTCGCGGCAGTGGCCATCGCGCATGCCGCGAATGAATTGGCCGGCGGCGCGCTCGGAGGAGCGGTCACGAAGCGGATTCAAAGTGATGGAATCGGGAATACCGGAAAGCGGGTCGCGCTGCTCGGAGCGCGAGAGCACTGGCCCCTGATTGTTCAGCCAGATCAACCCGCCGAAAAAAACCAGCAGCAGGAGCGCGCCGGCGCCGGCGGCGATGGCGAGTTGGGTGCGGGAGACCTGCATTCTGTTGAGGAAAGTCTAACCCGGCAGGGCGGGAAGGCAAGATTACGCTTGGGATGCGGGAGTGGTGACGATGAAGGAGGAAACGCGGAAGCCATGGGTCCCGCGTTTCCCTGGAAGGGCTATTCTTCTTCTTTTTCTTTCTTGCCGGCTTCTTTCCCGTCTTTTTTCTTGTCTTCGGCCGCGGCTTCGGAGTCAACTTTGGCCTGGGCCTCGGCTTCTTCCATGGCCTTCTTGGTTTCGGCGGCGCGCTTGGCGCGGGCGGCGGCCCGCTTCTCGCGCTTTTCTTCCTGCAGCTTCTCGCTGCCCAGCAGCTCGATGAAGGCCTTATCGGCGCCATCGCCTTTCTGCCAGCCCGAGCGGATGATGCGGGAGAATCCGCCTTCGCGGTCGCCGAAGCGCGGGCCGATGGTCTCGAACAGCTTGTTCACGGCCTCGCGGGTCATGAGGTAGGCATGGGCCTGGCGGCGAGCGGCCAAGTCGCCGCGCTTGCCGAGGGTGATCATCTTCTCGACCTGCGGGCGCATGGCCTTGGCCTTGGGCACCGTGGTCTCAATGCGCTCTTCCATAATGAGCGAGGTGACCAGGTTGCGCAGCAGGGAGCGGCGGTGGGCGGTGGTACGTCCCAGTTTGTAGCCTGCAACTTTGTGACGCATGACGGTTCCTTTTTGCGAGAGACGTAGCAAGCTACGTCTCTACGGAGGATGTCTTTCAGCTCCTGCTCCACAGTTCCCGGTTTTCAGCCTGGATTAGAGCTGATCGTCGGGGCCGTACATCGAGGCCGGCAAGATCTGGTTCGAGGTGGGGCCGGGCACGGCGTTGCCGTGCTCGTCAATCTTCATGCCCAGGCTCAAACCCATGGACGAAAGAATTTCTTTGATTTCGTTCAGCGACTTGCGGCCGAAGTTCTTGGTCTTGAGCATCTCGGCCTCGGTCTTCTGCACCAGCTCGCCGATGGTCTGGATGTTAGCGTTCTTCAGGCAGTTGTAGCTGCGCACCGAAAGTTCCAGCTCTTCGACCGAGCGGTTGAGATTCTCGTTGCGAATCTCAGGCTTGCGGTCGTCAGCCACCGCCGTGGTCTCGATATCTTCCTCGAAGTTGATGAAGATGTTCATGTGGTCTTTGAGCAGCTTGGCCGCCAGGCCGATGGAATCGGCGGGCAGAATGGAGCCGTTGGTCCACACTTCGAGGGTGAGCTTGTCGTAGTCGGTGATCTGACCGAGGCGCGCGGCTTCTACGGTGTAGTTGCACTTGCGCACCGGCGAATGAACGGAGTCAATGGGAATGAAGCCGATGCCCAGGTCTTCATCGAAGTTCTTGTCGGCGGAGACGTAGCCGCGTCCGCGCTTCAGCCGCATCTCCATATCGAGGCGGCCGCCTTCGCTGACGGTGGCGATGTAGACATCTTTGTCGAGGACTTCGACGTCGGCGTCAGCCTCGATCATGCCCGAGGTGACCACACCCGGCTGCTCGGCGCGCAGGTAGATGGCCTTGGGAGCATCGCCGCTCAGCTTGAAGGGAACCTGCTTGAGGTTGAGGATGATGTCGGTCGCGTCCTCGACTACACCGGGGATGGACTGGAACTCATGCAGCACGCCCTCGATCTTAACCGCGGTGATGGCCGCGCCTTCAATCGAGCTGAGCAGCACGCGGCGCAGGGCGTTGCCGATGGTGGTGCCGAAGCCGCGCTCGAAGGGCTGCGCCCAGAACATGCCGTACTTATCGGTGAGGGTGGAAGTATCTACTGCAAGACGCTTGGGTTTCTGAAAGCCTTTCCAAAGCATGTCATTCTCCTCCGGCCATGTGGCTCGATGTCACTCGCTGAGTGGTCCAACTCAGGTCAACGTGAACAAAGGCTGATCTGGCGCGAATGTACTGGACCAAGAATGCAGATCCTTCGACTTGGCGAGCGCTTGCGCGCCCGCTTCGCTCAGGATGACCGCTGCGGGCTCCCGCTCCGCTCACGCCCGCAAAGCGCGGTCACTTGCTATACAACTCCACAATCAACTGCTCATTGACCGGCATCTGGATCTCGTCGCGCTTGGGCAGCGAGAGCACCCGGCCCTTGAAATTGTCGCGGTCAACTTCCAGCCAGGTAGGCACGGTCTGATGGCTGGCAAACTCCTTGGCCTGCTCCAGCAGCGGCGTCTTGCGGCTGGCTTCGCGGATGGTGATCTCTTCTCCCACGCTCACTTCGTAGGAGGGAATGTTCACCTTACGTCCGTTGACGGCGACGTGACCGTGGCGCACCAGCTGGCGGGCCTGGCGGCGCGACATGCCGAAGCCCAGGCGGTACACGACGTTATCCAGGCGGCGTTCGAGTTGCTGCAGGAGCATTTCGCCGGTCACACCCTTGGTGCGGGCGGCCTTTTCGAAATAGTTGCGGAACTGGCCTTCCTGGGTGAAGTACATCCGCTTGGTTTTCTGTTTTTCGCGCAACTGCAGCCCATAGCCCACGACTTTGGCCTTGCGGTCCTTGCCGTGCTGGCCGGGAGCAAAGTTGCGCTTCTCAATGGGACATTTGTCGCTGAAGCACTTGGCGCCTTTGAGGAAGAGCTTCATGCCCTCGCGGCGGCAAAGACGGCAGACGGGATCGGTATAGCGTGCCAAGTTTTCTTCTCCTATTAGATGTCCGGTTTACAGGTTTCGATCCCAAGCAGCCAAAACCGGCCTTGTTGGGAGCCCTGGCTTCACCCTTCGTCCCGGACGAAATCAACTTTCAGCCTACAACTGTCAGCCTGTCAGCCAAAGCAGCAATCTTGCTGATCGCTGATGGCTGAAAGCGGTTATACCCTTCTCCGCTTGGGCGGGCGGCAGCCGTTGTGCGGAATGGGAGTGGCGTCGCGAATCACGCGTACGTCAATGCCCGCCGCGGACAATGCGCGGATGGCCGACTCGCGGCCCGAGCCCGGACCGCTGACCCGCACTTCCACCGAACGCACCCCATGATCGCGCGCCTGGTTGGCGGCGTTCATGGCGGCCTGCTGGGCGGCGAAGGGGGTGCCCTTGCGCGAGCCGCGGAAGCCGAGCGAGCCCGAACTCTTCCAGGAGAGCACGTTCCCCGCCGGATCGGAAATGGTCACGATGGTGTTGTTGAACGAGGCCTGGATGTGCGCAATGCCGAACGGTACGTGCTTGCGCTCCTTTTTCTTGAACTGCTTCTTCTTGCCTTTTTTCTCCGGCGCCGCCGGGCTTCCGGATGCTGCTGGGGTTTTTGCCATAGTTAGCCTTTAGCGTTTGGCCCTTAGCTGAAGCCGCGGCGAAAAGCCAACGGCTAACGGCTAAAGGCTGGTTTTATGTTTTTGCCGTCGCTTTCTTGCGGGTGGCGACGGTGCCTTTGCGTGGACCCTTGCGGGTGCGCGCGTTGGTGTGCGTACGCTGCCCACGCACGGGCAGATTGCGGCGGTGGCGGTATCCGCGGTAGGAGCCGATCTCGATCAGCCGCTTGATGTTCATCTGCACATCTTTGCGCAGATCGCCTTCCACCATGCCTTCGCCTTCGATGACCTGGCGGATGCGGTTGACCTCATCCTCGCCCAGGTCCTGGACCTTCTTCATCGGGTCCACCTTGGCCTCGTCGAGAATGCGGGAAGCGCGGGGAACCCCGATGCCGTAAATGTAGGTGAGCGCGATGAACGAGCGCTTGTTGCGCGGCAGGTCCACGCCAGCAATGCGTGCCATAATTATTCCTTTTCAGCCTTGGCGCTGCTTGTGTTTGGAGTTTACGCAGATCACCCGCACCACGCCCTTGCGGTGGATGACCTTGCACTTATCGCAAATTTTCTTTACCGATGCCCGGACTTTCATGAAACCCCGCTTTCAGCTCTTCGCTTTGCTCAGAATGACCGCTGCGGGCTCACGCCGGCAAAGCGCGGTCACTTATAACGATACACAATCCTTCCGCGATTCAGGTCGTAGGGGGAAAGCTCGACTGCCACTTTGTCGCCGGGCAGAATGCGGATAAAATTCTTGCGCATTTTGCCGGAAACATGGGCCAGCACCTGGTGCTTGTTTTCGAGTTCCACCCGGAACATGGCGTTGGGCAGCGGCTCGACGACCGTTGCCATAACTTCAATCGCGTCTTCTTTGCTCATTGACCCCCTGAAAATGTTCTGCTGCAGAGATCCCTCGCTGCGCTCGGGATTTCGGCGCGCGGCTCAGACGCCGCGCAAACGCCTCAACTTCAATCGCGTCTTCTTTGCTCATTGACCCCTTGTGCCGGCACTCTGCATTCAGCCTTCAGCCCAACCATCGAAACTAGGTGCCCGCTGCGCTCTTCTTCGGCTAAAGCCTGACGAAGGGCTGACTGCTGAGTGCTGACGGCTTGTTTACTGCGTCAAAATCACCGGCCCATCCTTGGTCACGGCGACGCAGTGCTCGAAGTGGGCGCTGCAGCTGCCATCGGCAGTGACGGCGGTCCACTTATCGTCGAGCACGCGGGTTTCCGGCCGGCCGGAATTCACCATAGGCTCAATGGCCAGCACCATGCCGTCGCGCAGGCGGGCGCCGTGGCCGCGCAGGCCGAAGTTCGGCACCTGCGGCTCCTCATGCAGGCGGGTGCCGATGCCGTGGCCGACGAACTCGCGCACCACGCTGAAGCCGTTGGCCTCGACATATTCCTGCACCGCGGCGCCGACATCGCCCACCGAGTTGCCGATGCGCGCCTGCTCGATTCCTTTGTAGAGCGAGGCCTCGGTCACCTGCAGCAGCTTTTCCACCTGCGGCGGCAGCGAGCCATCCACCGGCACGGTGATGGCAGCGTCGCCGTAGTAGCCATCGAGCACCACGCCGCAATCAATGGAGACGATGTCGCCCGCCTTGAGCGTGCGCTTTTCCGACGGGATGCCGTGCACAATCTCGTCATTGATCGAGGTGCAAAGCACGCAGGGATAATCGTAGTATCCCTTGAAGGCGGGCTTGGCCCCGAGCTCCTTGATCTTGCGCTCGGCGGCATGCTCCAGGTCCATGGTGCTGGCTCCGGGCGAGACCAGCGAGCGCACATGATCGAGCACCTGGCGCACCATGCGGCCACTGCGCCGCATCTTGTCAATCTCCGCCGCTGATTTGCACACAATCGCCATTCTTTATTTCTGTGGCCCGATCTGCGCCGTGCCGCTTGCGGCGCCACCCTGGGGCGCTTGCGGGATGTGGCCTTCGATCACCTGAAGAATCCGGGCTGCGACCTCTTCCACCGGCAGGTCGCCGCAAACATCCACCAGGCGGCCCTTCTTCTGATAATACTCTGCCACCGGCCGGGTCTGGCGCTCGTAGGCGGCCAGACGCTCGCGAATCACATCCTCGCGGTCATCATTGCGGGTAACCAGCTCGGAACCGTCCACGTCGCAGATGCCAGCGACGCGAGGTGGCTGGAAATAGACGTTATAGATGTGCCCCTGGGCGAGACAGGTGCGGCGGCCGGTCAGCCGGCGGAAAAGGTAATTATAATCCACCGCGATGCGGATCACAATCGGCCAGTGCCGGGCCTTGGGCAATTTGTCAAAGAACTCGCGCTCCAAGAACATGTCGAGCCAGCGGGCCTGGGCCGCGGTGCGGGGAAAGCCATCGAGCAGAAAGCCGCGGCGGCAATCGGGCTGGCGCAAGCGCTCCTTGACCATGTCGCAGACCAGGTGGTCGGAGACCAGCTCGCCCCGCGCCATGACATCTTTCGCCTGCAACCCCAGGGGCGTGCCGCGCTCGACATCATCCCGCAACAGGTCGCCGGTCGAAATGTGCGGGATGCCGTAACGGGCGGCGATCCGCTTGGCCTGCGTTCCCTTGCCGGCGCCCGGAGCGCCCAGCAACACAATGGGCCCGACGCTGCGCGAGGTTTCCTCTGCCATCGAACGGACCTCGAGCCTCCCGTTGATCTCCAGCTGCGCCCCCAAGCCCGCACCCGCCGGGGGCTACCGCCGATTTCTGCCCTAAGAACTCTGAGCCCCAGGAAACCGCAAACCTGTTTCCTGCAGGGTCAAGCCCAGGAGCGGCGGCCGCGTATGCGCCCGCTGCGCTGGCTGAACCCGTCGTAATGGCGCATGATGAGCTGCGCCTCCACCTGGGTGACCGTATCCATGGCCACGCCCACCACGATCAGCAGGGAAGTGCCGCCAAAATAAAAGGTGACGCCCAGGCCGTTCGTGACCCAGGTGGGCAATTTTTCAAAAAACCCGCCCAGCGCGCCGGGCAGGTGATTCAGGTGAATACCGGCGATCATCCACTCGGGGATGAAGGAAATAATGATCAGGTAAAGCGCGCCCACCAAGGTGATGCGGGTGAGGATCTCGTTAATGTGGTCGGCGGTGCGCTTGCCGGGGCGGATGCCGGGAATGAAGCCGCCGTACTTGCGCATGTTGTCGGCGACTTCGTTCGGGTTGAAGACGATGGAGACATAGAAATAGGCAAAGAAGATGATGCCTAAAGCATAGAGCAGGGTGTAAAGGGGCTCGCCCCAGCCCAGGGCATGCATCAGGCCGCCGAAGTAGCGGTTGTCGCGCAAGCCATAGCCGACGGTTTGCGGCAAAGTGAGAATCGAGGAGGCGAAGATCACGGGCATGACCCCGCCGGCGTTGACCCGCAGAGGCAGGTGGGTGGATTGCCCGCCCATGACCTTGCGTCCTACGACGCGCTTGGCGTACTGCACCGGAATGCGGCGCTCGGCGCGCTCGACGTAGACGATGAAGGCGACCACGGCGATCATCAGCGCGACCAGCAGGATCATGGCCGGGGCGGTGAAGGTGCCCCAGGCGTCATTCTTGACCTTGTCATAGAGATCGGCGACGCCGCGCGGCAGGCCAACCACAATGCCGGCGAAGATGAGCAGCGACATGCCGTTGCCGATGCCGCGGTCGGTAATCTGCTCGCCCAGCCACATGATGAAGACGCTGCCGGTGGTGAGGGTGAGCATGGTCATCAGAATGAAAGCGGGGCCGGGGTTGACCACGAAATCGCCGGCCTTGCCCAGGCTGATGGCGATGGCCAGCGACTGCACCGCGCTCAGGCCGAGGGTGAGGTAACGGGTCCACTGGGTGATCTTCTTGCGGCCCAGCTCGCCTTCTTTCTGCAGCTTGGCCAGCGGCTCATAGACCACGGTGAGCAGCTGCAGAATGATGGAGGCGGTGATATAGGGCATGATGCCCAGGGCGAAGATGGTAAGGCGGCGCAGCTGGCCGCCAGAAAACAGATCTACGAATCCGAGGAATGAGCCCCGGTTCTGCTCGAAGAACTGCTGCAGCTTATCGGCATTTACGCCCGGGGTGGGAATGTGCCCGCCCAGGCGATACACCGCCAGCAGCGCCAGGGTGAACAGAATGCGCTTGCGCAGGTCGGGAATACGAAAGATGTTGGAGAATTTCTCCCACATTACTGCAAGACCTCGAACTTGCCGCCGGCCTTGGTGATTTTCTCCTGGGCCGACTTGGAAAACTTGTGCGCCTGCACGGTGAGGGCGGCGGTCAATTCGCCATCGCCCAGGACCTTGACCGGAAGCGCGGTCTTGATTACCCCGGCCTTGCGCAGGACCTCAGGATTGATGGTAGTTTCGCCCAGGGCCGCCAGCTTTTCCAGGTTCACGATGGCATATTCCTTGCGGAAGATGTTGGTGAAGCCGCGCTTGGGCATGCGGCGGTGCAGCGGCATCTGGCCGCCTTCAAAGCCGCGCAGCATGCGCGAGCCGCTGCGCGAGCGCTGGCCCTTGTGGCCGCGGGTGGAGGTTTTGCCCATGCCCGAGCCCATGCCGCGCCCGACGCGCTTGCGTTTCTCCGAGGCCTTTTTCGGCGCGCGAATGTTGGAAAGGTTCATAAGAGTTCCTGTGGAGACGTAGCTAGTACGTCTCCACTTCACTTCACAATTTCCACCAGATGGGGCACCTTGGCCACCATCCCGCGAATGGCGGGGGTATCCGGGCGCTCGATGACCTGATTCAGCCGGGTAAAGCCCAGGCCTTTGACCACCTTCTTCTGCTTCACCGGCGCGCAAATCGCCGAGCGCACCCACTTCAACTGGATCTTGCCGCCATTGCTGGATGTCTTCGCCATATGGTTTCTGCTCATGCCGGCCAGGGCTACAGTTCCTCCGCGGCCTTGCCGCGCATGGCGGCGACCGACGCTTTGTTTTTCAGCTTCTTCAGCGCGTCGAAGGTGGCCTTGACCACGTTATGCGGATTGGTGGTGCCAATGGACTTGGTGAGCACGTTCTGAATGCCGGCCGAGGTCATGACCGCGCGCACCGCGCCGCCGGCAATGACGCCCGTGCCTTCAGGCGCGGGCTTGAGCAGCACCATGCCGGAACCGAAGCGCCCAAGCACCGTGTGCGGAATCGTGGTCTGCGTGAGGTTGACGCGGTAAAGATTCTTCTTCGCCGACTCAATCCCCTTGCGGATGGCCTGCGGGACTTCCTTGGCTTTGCCCGAGCCATAGCCCACCACCGCTGCCGTGGGATCGCCCACCACCACCAGCGCGGCAAAGGAAAGATTCTTGCCTCCCTTGACCACCTTGGTCACGCGGTTAATGGCGACCACCTGGTCTTTGAGCTGGAAGGCGCCGGCATCGAGCTTTTTCATCACAGTTGGCATCAGTAATCCATTTGGTAATTTGGTAATCGGGTAATTTGGTAATTGAAAATCTCTCGACACAGGTTTTTAAATTGCCAAATTACCTGATTACAAAATTACTCCATCAAAACTTCAGTCCGGCTTCGCGGGCGGCATCGGCCAGGGCCTTGACCCGCCCGTGATAAATGTAGCCGCCACGGTCAAACACCACTTGGTCAATTCCCTTGGCCCGGGCGCGCTCGGCAATGGCCTTACCCACGGCTTTGGCCGAGGCCACGTTGCCGCCGGTGCGGCGCTCGGCCTTTTTGCCTTCGGCCGAGCTGGCCGAAACCAGGGTTGCGCCCTGCAGGTCGTCAATCAGCTGCACATAGATGTGGTTCAGCGAGCGGTACACGTTCAGCCGGGGCCGCTCGGCCGTTCCCATCAGCTTCTTGCGGATGCGCTCATGCACCCTCCGCCGGGTCGCGTTCTTAGAGGTTGATGTCAGCATAGAAAACCCATTTGATAATTGGGAAATCTGGTAATTGAGTAATTTACCAACGCGCCGGTTGTTCCAAATTACTCCATTACACAATTTCTCAATTACTCAATCTATTTCGCTCCCGTCTTGCCCACCTTCTTCTTCAAGCGCTCGCCCACATAGCGCACGCCCTTGTTCTTATAAGGATCGGGCGGGCGCAGGCCGCGCATTTCGGCCGCCACCTGGCCGACTTTCTGCCGGTCGATGCCGGTCACGGTCAGCCGGGTCTGCTTGGCATCCACCGCGGCCTCAATACCCGAAGGCAGCGGATACTCAATCGGGTGCGAGTAACCCAGGTTGAAGACTACCGTGGCCTTGCCCTTCATTTCGGCGCGATAGCCGATGCCTACGATCTCCAGTTCCCGGGTCCAGCCCTTGGTGACGCCTTCGACGGCGTTGTTGACCAGGGCGCGCGCCAGCCCGTGCAGGGCGGCCTGCTCATCGTTCTCGCGGAGGGCGACCAGGTGGCCGTCCTGCTGTTGCATGCGGATGCCCGCGGGCAGCGCCGTTTCCAGCTTGCCCTTCGGCCCCTGCACGGCGACCAGATTGCCTTCGATTTTGACGCTCACTCCCTTGGGGAGGGGAATCGGTTTTTTTCCGATGCGTGACATAAATTAGCCTTCAGCACTCAGCCCTCAGCGCTCAGCCAAACCCTCCGCCCCGCATTCTTACCGAATGCTGACTGCTGAAGGCTGACGGCTTTTACCAAACTTCGCACAATACCTCGCCGCCCACGCCTGCCTTGCGCGCCTGCCGGCCGGTCATGACCCCACGCGGGGTGGTGAGAATATTGATGCCCAGCCCGCCCAGCACCCGGGGAATCTCGGTGCGCCGCACATAGACGCGGCAGCCCGGCCGCGACACCCGCGCCACGTTCGAAATCGCGGCCTCGTTGTTGTTGCCATACCTCAGATAGATGCGAACCACCTTGTGCCCCTCTTCCTCGGTGGCCTTGTAATTGGAGATGTAGCCCTCCTCTTTCAAAATGCGGGCGATCTCCACCTTCAGCTTGGAGGCGGGGACATCCACCTTCTGATGCCGCGCATTCACTGCATTGCGAATGCGCGCCAGCATATCTGCGACCGGATCCGTCAACCTCATCGCTTCTCCTCAAACTGCCCGTTTGCTCCGCCCCACGCGGAGAACCCGCGGCAGATTCACCGCTTAACCTGGCCGATGGCCACGGCCCCCGACCGGGGACAACTCTACCAGGACGACTTCGAGACCCCGGGTATCTCCCCGCGCAAGGCCAGTCCGCGGAAGCACAGGCGGCAGATGCCGAACTTGCGAATGTAGGCCCGCGGCCGCCCGCAAATCTTGCAGCGGTTGTGCCGGCGGGTGGAGAACTTCGGCCTCGGGCCCTTGCCCCGAGAGTCGTCAAACTTCTTCTGGATCTTCGCGTCCTTGACTCGTTTTGCTGTAGTTGCCAAAAATCAGCTCCTGGCTTTTGGCTGACAGCTGTCAGCTTTCAGCTTGCAGTTCCACTCTATCTCTTTCCCGCGTTCGCTTCTAACCATGACGGCACCCAGCTTCTGGGTTCTTGCTAAAACCTGCTCTCAGGCCCGGAACGGCATGCCCAGCTGTTTGAGCAGCGACCGCGCCTGCTCATCGGAGCGGGCGGTGGTCACGATGGTGACGTTCATGCCCTTCAGCTTATCCACCTTGGCGTAATCAATCTCCGGGAAAATCAGCTGGTCGTGCAGGCCGAGGGTGTAATTGCCGCGGCCATCGAAGGCCTTGGTCGAAACCCCGCGAAAGTCGCGCACTCGGGGCAGCACGATGTTCACCAGCCGGTCGAAGAACTCATACATGCGGTCGCCGCGCAGGGTCACCATGGCGCCGATGGCCTGGCCTTCGCGCACCTTGAAGGCCGCAATGGACTTTTTGGCCCGCGTGACCACCGGCTTCTGCCCGGTGATCTGGCCCAGCTCGTTCACCGCCGGATCGAGCACCTTGGCGTTCTGCGTGGCCTCGCCCACCCCCATGTTGACGACGATCTTGTGCAGGTGAGGCACCGCCATGGGATTCTCGAGCTCAAACTCTTTCATCAGCGCCGGCGCCACTTCCTTCCGGAAGCGGTCTTTCAGGCGCGGAGTTTCCCTGGCGCTGTGCCGCGCCGCCTCGGGCGGCCGCTGCTCTTCCTGAGGAGCGCCTTTTCTCTCTTTTTTTTCTTTCGCCATGGTTGTAACCCGCTCTTAAAAAGTCTTCCGCTCTCAGCTCTTCCGGCATTAAGCCAGCTGAATGCCGATGGCTGACTGCTGAAAGCTATTTTTCCAGGGTGGTGCCGCACTTCTTGCACACCCGCACCTTGCGCTCGCCGCGGACCTCATGCCCAATGCGCACCGGCCCGCAACTGGGGCAGAGCAGCTGCACGTTGGAGATGGCAATCGGCGCCTCCTGGTCGGCAATGCCGCCCTGCACGTTGCGCTGGGGGTTGGGCCGCACGTGCTTCTTGACGACTTTCACGTGCTCGACCAGCAGGCGCCCGCTGTCGGGAAACACCCGCAGAACCCGCCCCTCTTTGCCTTTGTCCGGCCCGCTGATCACCTTGACGGTGTCGTTGCGCCGGATATCCACCCGCTTGTGTGCCGTCGTTGCCGTCGCCATTTTCTAGACCCGATTTCGTAATTGTGTAATTTGGTAATTGAAAACCCTGGGACTCCTGGCCTTTAAATTTCCCAATTGCCAATTTCCCAACTACTAAATTGTTTTCACAGAACTTCCGGCGCCAGGCTCACGATCTTCAAGAACTTCTTCTCGCGCAGCTCGCGCGCCACCGGGCCGAAAACGCGCGTGCCCACCGGCTCGCCCGCGTCATTGATCAGGACCGCGGCATTCTGATCGAAGCGGATGTAAGTGCCGTCGCGCCGGCGGTGCTCCTTCCGGGTGCGCACGATGACCGCTTTGACCACCTTGCCCTTCTGCACCTGCCCGTCGGGCGAGGCCTCTTTGACGCTGGCCGTGACCACGTCCCCCAGGCCGGCGCGCAGTCCGGTGGAGCCGCCGAGCGGCAGAATCATCTGCAGCTTGCGGGCGCCGGAGTTGTCGGCCACCTCCAGCATGGATCGCATCATCACGGCCATAGGTAAATCCTCAATTTGGTAATCGGATCATTTTGTAATCGGGCAATTTGAAGACCCCGGCTTCCGCCAACTGAGGTGTTCAATTTCTCGATTACCGAATTCCTCAATTACTCAATTCTTTCTACGCCGTGACATCCGGCGCCAAAGCCGCCTTGCGGATAACTTCTTTCAGCCGCCAGCGCTTCAATTTCGAAAGCGGGCGGGTCTCTTCGAGGCGTACCACATCGCCCACGTGCGCCTGGTTGCTCTCATCGTGGGCGTAGAACTTCTTGGCCTTCGAGACCACCCGGCCGTAAAACGGGTGCGACTTCTTGCGCACCACCTCGACCACGATGGTCTTATGCATCTTGCTCGAGACCACCTCGCCCACCACCAGCTTGCGCGGGCCGGGAACTTTGTGCGCCTGCTCTGCCGTTTCCGCCATGCTCACTTGCTCTCCGTCTGGGACTGCGCCGCCAGTTCGCGCTCGCGCGCGATGGTCTTCATCCGGGCGATATCTTTGCGCAGCCCGCGAATTTTTTTGAGGCTTTCGGTCTGCCCCATGTTGAGCTGAAACTTCAGCTTGAAGAGCTGGTCGCTCAGGTCGCGCTCCTGGTGGCGCAGCTCCTCATCGGTAAGATTGCGAACTTTGTCGGCTTTCATAAGTAAGCTCTCAGCGATCAGCTCTCAGTGCGCCCCCGGCCGCGAGACCAGCGTGGTCCGCAGCGGCAGCTTGTGCGAGGCCAGGCGCATGGCCTCAGAGGCCTCCTGCGCGGTCACGCCTTCCATCTCAAACAGAATCTTGCCCGGCCGCACCACCGCCACCCAGTGGTCGGGCGCGCCCTTGCCCTTGCCCATACGGGTTTCGGCCGGCTTTTTGGTCACCGGCTTGTCGGGAAAGAGGCGAATCCAGATCTTGCCGCCGCGCTTGATGAAGCGGGTCATGGCCACGCGGCTGGCCTCGATCTGCCGGTCGGTGATCCAGCCCGGCTCGAGCACCTTTAATCCATAATCGCCAAAGGCCAGCTCGCCGCCGCGCCAGGCCTTGCCCGCCATGCGCCCGCGCTGCTGCTTGCGATACTTCACTTTTTTCGGCATCAACATAAATCAGCTCTCAGCTGTCAGCCCTTAGCTCTTAGCCCTTAGCCCTTAGCCTTCCGGCCAACTCTCAGAAGCAGCAGCTTCAAAACGCTCCCGCCGGCTGCGACTCCCGCTTCTTGCTGGGCAGAATCTCGCCGCGGTAAATCCAGCACTTCACCCCGATCACGCCGTAGGTGGTTTTGGCCTCAGAGAAGCCGTACTCGATATCGGCGCGCAGGGTGTGCAGCGGCAGCCGGCCCTGCAGATACCACTCCGAGCGGGCGATTTCGTTGCCGTTCAGCCTTCCGCTCACCCGCACCTTGATTCCTTTGCAGCCGAAGCGCAGCGCCGAATCCACCGCTTTGCGCATGGCGCGGCGGAAGCCCACGCGCTTTTCCAGCTGGAGCGCGATCGATTCCGAGACCAGTTGCGCATCCAGCTCGGGCTTGTGGACTTCCTGGATATCCACGTACACCTCGCGGTTGGTGCGCTTCTGCAGCTCCTGCTTGAGCTTGTCAATTTCCGCGCCCTTGCGCCCGATGATGATGCCCGGGCGCGCCGTCTTGATGATCACCCGCAGCTTGTTGCCCGGGCGCTCGACCTCGATCGAGCTGACGCCCGCCGACTTGAGCTTGTCCTTCAGCTCGTTCTTCAGCTTGACGTCTTCAAGCAGCAGCTTGTCGTAGTCCTTCTCGACAAACCAGCGCGAGCGCCAGGGCTTGGTGTAGCCCAGGCGAAAACCGTAAGGATGAACTTTTTGACCCATAAATCAGCTTTTCGCTCCTAGCTTTTCTTAGCAACCGCCTTCTTCGCGCCGGCCGCTTTCTTTCCCGCCGCCTTGCGTTTTGCGCGGGCGGGCGCCTTGGCCGCGGGCTTGTCTTCGCCGACTACGGTGGCCACGCCCTCGCCCGTATTGCGCTCGGCCAGCACCAGCTGGATATGCGCGATGCGCCGCACATAGCGGTAGGCCCGGCCCATGGGCGCCGGCCGGATGCGCTTCATCCGCGGGCCATCGCCGGCCACGGCCTGTTTGACGTAGAGGTTGTCCACATCCACGTCGAAGCCTTTCTCACCGCTCAGGTAGTTGGCGTTCTCGACCGCCGAGCGCAGCAGCTTCTCGACCGTCGCCGCCACCCGCTTCTTGGTGAAGGCCAGGGTGTTGAGCGCGTCTTCCACCTTGCGGCCCCTGATCAGGTCCAGCACCAGTCGCGCCTTCTGCGGCGAGACGCGCATGAATCGGGCTTGTGCTCGAAATTCCATAGTCTTTCGCTTTCAGCCATCAGCCTCTGTAGAGACGTAGCTAGGCTACGTCTCTACCCTTGATGCCGCATCTACGCCTTCGGCGCTCCTGCCGCCGGAGCGGCCGGGGCTGCTCCACCCGCGGGCACAATGGCTCCTGGACCGCCGGGCACGCCCGCCGGCCTGGCCGCGACTTCGGTGGCCGCCTTCATCGAGTGCCCTTTGAACTGGCGGGTAAAGCTGAACTCGCCCAGCTTGTGCCCCACCATGTTCTCGGTGATGTACACCGGGGTGAACTTCTTGCCGTTGTGCACCGCGATGGTGTGGCCGACAAACTCGGGAATGATGGTCGAGCGCCGCGACCAGGTGCGCAGCACCTTCTTCTCGTTGCGCGCGTTCATGGCTTCAATCCGCGTCTGCAGATATCCGTCGACGAACGGCCCTTTTTTGGTTGAACGTGCCATAAAACCCTCTGTAGAGACGTCGCTTGCAACGTCTCATTTGTCTTGCCGCCGAGACGTAGCAAGCTACGTCTCTACCGGTGCGCCCTATTTTCCCCTCCGGCTCACGATGAAGGCGTCCGTGCGCTTGTTGTTGCGCGTCTTGTAGCCGCGGGTGGGCTGGCCCCAGGGCGTCACGGGATGGCGCCCGCCCGAGGTCTTGCCTTCGCCGCCGCCATGGGGATGGTCCACCGGGTTCATGGTCACGCCCCGGTTCACCGGACGCCGCCCCAGCCAGCGCGTGCGTCCCGCCTTGCCGATGGTGATGTTTTCGTGATCGGTATTGCCTACCTGCCCGATGGTGGCCATGCAATCCTGCGAAACTTTGCGGGTTTCGCCGGAAGGCAGCTTCACCAGGGCATAATCTCCTTCTTTCGCGACCAGTTGCGCCGCTCCCCCGGCCGAACGCACCATCTGCGCCCCCTTGCCCGGCTTGAGCTCGACGTTGTGGATGGTCGTGCCCGGAGGAATATTTTTCAGCGGCAGCGCGTTGCCGGTGAGAATGTCGGCTTCGGGGCCACTGACTACTTTTTGCCCAACCTTCAAGCCGTTGGGCTGCAGGATGTAACGCTTCTCGCCATCCGCATAGGCCAGCAGCGCGATGCGCGCCGAGCGGTTGGGATCGTACTCAATCGAGGCCACGGTGGCCGGAATGCCGGTTTTATCGCGTTTGAAGTCAATCAGGCGCAGCTTTCGCTTGTGCCCGCCGCCGCGGTGCCAGATGGTGATGTCGCCCGAGTTGCGCCGCCCGCCGCTGCGCTGCTTGCTTTCAAGCAGCGGCTTATGCGGCCGTGCGCTGGTGATATCGTCATTCACCAGCGTGGTACGGTAGCGCAGCGTCTGCGTGGTCGGTCTGTAAGTCTTGATGGCCATAACAAGCTCTCAGCTGTCAGCTATCCGCTCTCAGTGCTGCATACTCGGTCGTTCTCTGATAACTGGCGACTGAGAGCTGATTTCTTTCTCCGTTCCCAAGCGATTCGGCCACCGCCGCCGGAATCGCGCCGCCGCAAGGCCTTGCTGCTTTCGCCACCTGCAATGGCCTGGAGCGGTCTTTCCGGCCTCGTCATCAAGCGATTCGGCCACCGCCGCCGAATCGCGCCGCCGCAAGGCCTTGCTGCTTTCGCCACCTGCAATGGCCTGGAGCGGTCTTTCCTAACTAAAGATTCTGCGCGTACTCCGGCATCTTCTCGCCCGACTTCAGGCGCACGTACGCTTTCTTCCAGTCCGGGCGGTAGCCGGCGAACTTGCCCCGGCGCCGCTCTTTTCCCGGATAGGTGGCGGTGCGCACCGAATGCACCTTGACTTTGAAAATCGTCTGCACCGCTTCTTTGATCTCCGTCTTCGTGGCCTTGGGCGCCACCTGGAAAACCAGGGTGTTCTGGTTTTCCTTGATGGCCAGGCCTTTCTCGGTAATCACCGGCCGGCGGATGATCTGATAGGCCGACTTCATCAGGCCACCTCCGCCGCTTTTTCATGCTTCGTCCGCCGCCGCGGTGGCGCGGCCTTCTTCTGCCCCTTGTGCTCTTTTTGTCCTTCGCCTTCGCTGGCCTTGGCCTTGCGTCTGGCCAGCGAATTCTGCAGCGCCACCTGCATCTTCTCGATCGCCGGCTGCGAGAAAATCACGCGGTCGTAGCGCAGCAAGTGGTAGGGATGCACTTCGTTGCCGGCGATCAGCTCGATGCCTTGGAGATTGCGCGAGCTCAGCTCCAGGTTGCGGTTGCCATGACGCGGAACTTCGACCAGCAGCGCGGTTGAATCCACCTTCAGCTTGTCGAGGGCCTCGCGGAAGACTTTCGTCTTCGGCTCTTTCACCGCGAAGGCGTTGACTACCAGCAGTTTGCCATCCGCCAGCTTGGCCGCCAGCGCCGAGCGCAGCGCCCCCATCAGCTTCTTGCGGGGGAAGGCGTAGTCATAAGAGCGCGGCTGCGGCCCATGCACCGTGCCGCCATGCCGCCACAGGGGCGAGCGGATGGAGCCAATGCGGGCGCGGCCCGTGCCCTTCTGCCGCCACAGCTTCTTGCCTGAGCCGGAAACCTGCCAGCGCGCCTTGGTGGCGTGCGTGCCCTGGCGGCCGGCGGCGCGATAGTGCTTCACCGCCTCCCACAGCAGGTCTTCGTTGACGGCGCCGAAGACTTCGTCGGCCAGCTCGATGGTTCCCACCTTCGCCCCGCCCAGGTCGTGAATGTCAATCGTTGCCATAGCTTCTCATGTTGCGCGGGCGCCCTCGCCCGCGACCAATCCTTATGCCTTCTTGGCCGCGCGCTTGGCCGCCTTCAACGGATCGACCGTGGTCGCGCCGGCAAACCCGCGCCGCTCTCTCGGCGGCTTCTTGGCCTTGGTGATCACCAGGTATCCGCCATTCGGCCCCGGCACCGCGCCTTCGACCACCAGCAGGTTGTCGTCTTTATCCACGCCCAGAATCCGCAGGTTGCGCACCGTCACCCGCGCATTGCCCATGTGGCCCGACATGCGCATGCCCTTAAAGACGCGCGAAGGGAAGGCGGAGGAGCCAATCGAGCCGGTGATCTGAAACATCGAGCCGTGCGACTTGGGGCCGCCGCCGAAGTGGTGGCGCTTGACCACGCCCTGAAAGCCGCGCCCTTTGCTCACCCCAACCACGTCCACGAACTTCTCGCCTTCGAAAATATCCACCAGCACGCGCTCGCCGGCTTTGATGGCCCCGCCGCCATCGGATTCGGGCTTCTCCGCAGCCTCCACCGGGACCTCGCGCATGAACTTCACCGGCGGCAGATTGTGCTTGGCCAGGTGCCCGCGCTCGGGCTTCGACAACCGGGTTTCTTTCACGAACTCGACCAGGCCAAGCTGGGCGGCGGCATAGCCGTCTTTGGTCTCAGTCTTGTGCTGCGTGATTACGCAGGGACCGGCCTGCAGCACGGTCGCCGGGCGCACGTCGCCCTTGGAGTCGAACAGCTGCGTCATGCCGACCTTCTTGCCCAGAATGCCTGCTACCTTTGCCATCTATCCAACTCCACGGGCTGTGTGGCGGCGGGGCGAAGCCCCGGCACCACGGCTTACTTGTGTTCCTTCCCGAAGGCCTTGATCTCCACATCCACGCCCGCCGGCAGATCGAGCTTCATCAGCGCATCCACGGTCTGCGGCGTGGGGTCCAAAATATCCAGCAGCCGCTTATGGGTGCGGATCTCGAACTGTTCCCGCGACTTTTTGTCCACGTGCGGCGAACGCAGCACGCAGTATTTGTTCTTGGTCGTGGGCAGCGGAATGGGCCCGGCGATGTCGGCGCCCGTGCGCTTGGCCGTGGCCACGATCTCGCTGGTGGACTGGTCCAGGATGCGGTAATCGTAGGCCTTCAGCCGGATGCGAATTTTCTCGTTTCCTATCACGTTTCTCTCTCTTGCCCCCTCCGGCGCTCCGGAAGGAAAGATCGTGCGGCATGATGCAAGCCGCGATGCTGCTTCGGTTCCGGCGGGGCTAGG
>Ga0335079_10001909_pt1 | contig 23888 bp, 21 predicted proteins | sample Lox_Sample_33_FD_206719 | JGI IMG/M metagenome (GOLD analysis project Ga0335079, IMG submission 206719) | Soil microbial communities from Loxahatchee National Wildlife Refuge, Florida, United States - Lox_Sample_3.3 | ecosystem: Environmental > Terrestrial > Soil > Wetlands | place: USA...
CTCGTCTTTGGCGTGGCGACCACCATGTACACTCCCGTTGCCGTCCATGCGGGCGACCCAGCCTTCGGGAGCGAATTCCGCGTTGAGTTTGTCAGCGACGATCGTTAGTGTGCCGTCGCCGGTTTGCAACGTAAGCTCCGGCGGCTTGCCACCCGGAGGGGGCAGCGCCATAAGGCGGCGTGCACGAAAGGCAGCGTCCAGCTCAAGGGTCAACTCGCCGGCGGTCAAACGGGCGGTAGCCGATTGGGCGTCGGCGGGGCCCGAGATGTGCAGGAGCCGCGCGTCGCGGCCGAAGTCGAGAGCGGAGCCGTTGATGTGGACGATGTTATCTGGCTTGTCCCCGGGGATTTTGGGCACCGAGCCTTTTAGCGCGGGAGGCTTGAGATTCAGATGCACGTCCTTCAGCAAGCGCAGTGTGCCAGCTTCGGAGTTGTATTTTGCGCCCACCGCCTGGCCGCTGCCGTTGGGAAAAGTGAATTCGACGGGTTGCTCGGTTTCGGCATCGCCGCTGGCGCGATCGAAATTCACGCCGCGAGTTTCAACGTGGACAATCTGGGGCGGAGGGGCTGGATTCCTTGCCACATTTTCGGCGTCGGCGGCGCTTTCCAAATCGATTTGAACCGTGCCGGTGCAAACGATGGCGCCTTGTTCCTTTCCGTACTGGCAGCTTTGCGTTCGAATGATGTCGTGGCGATCGCCGGTTTTGCCAAAGATGGTGACTTTCACGTTTTCGAGCAGGCTCGCGTTCTGATCCTTGAAGTCCGTGGATTTCGAAGCTTCCACGGTAAAAATCTTTCGCGGGCCGTCCATTTTTGCGAAGGTGAGGCCGCTGGACTGCTTCTCTACGTTCACGGGAGGCGCCGGGGGCGCTTTCTTTTGCTCGCTGATCCTTTGCCAGCCGCGTTTGAGATACACACCGGCCGTAATGCAGGCCAGCAGCATAGCCACCGCTGCAGACCAGCGCGCATACCGCGCCGCTTCGCTCCTGCGCATGAGTTCAGTTAAGCAAAAATCGGAGGGACTGTATAGGTGACGGGAGGAGCGAAGCAGGAACGGGAATTAGCCGGCGGATTCGGCGGCGGCTTGCGCGGTATCTGGCAGGATGCCGATGTTGGCAGCGGCCACGCTGTCGCGATTGGTGTTTTTGACCAGATACATGGCTTCATCGGCGAGGTGCAGCAAGCCTTCTTTGGTGCGCGAATCGGTGGGATAGGAAGCGACGCCGAGGCTTGGCGTCAATTTGATGCGGAGGCCTTCGGGCTCGAGCCAGGCCGTCTCGCGAATGAGCTTGTGGATGCGGCGCGCGACGTTGAGGGCATTGTCCTTGGATGTTTGCGGGAGAAGAATAACGAATTCGTCGCCGCCGTAGCGGAAGGCAAAGTCAATGAGACGGCAATGGGCTTTCAGGGCGTTGCCGATTTCCCAAAGGAGGCGGGAGCCAACGAGGTGGCCGTGCGTGTCGTTGACCTGTTTGAAATGGTCGAGGTCGATGAAAACTAGAGAGAACTGATAGTTGTAGCGTTGTGAACGGTAGATTTCGGTTTCGAGAATGAAGCTCATGTGACGGGCGTTGTAGAGGGTGGTGCAGTCGTCGGTGATGGTAAGTTCGTGGATGCGTTTGACGTGGCGGGCGTTTTCGAGAGCGATGGCTGCGAAATCGGAGAGCGCTTCGAGGAGCTTGAGGTCGCGGTTGTCAAAACCGTTGGGACCCAGGCAGTTGATGAGTTCGATGACGCCCAGGCACGTGTCGCGGAATTTCACCGGTACGGCGACGATGGACTGCGTTTCGGTTTTGGTTTTTTCGTCGACTTTGGCGAAAAAGCGGGTGTCTTTGGAAGTGTCGGGGACGACGACGGTTTCGCCATGCTGCGCAACCCAGCCAGCGATGCCCTGCCCCATCTTGATGCGCACGTCTTTAAGGGCTTGCGAGGCTTTGCCGACGGCAAGTTCGAAGTAGAGCTCCTGCTTGGCTTCGTCGAGCAAAAGCAAAGACCAGTTTTCCGGGCGGAGAAACTCGTCGATTTTCTCCATGATGGTGCGGAGGACCTGGTCGAGCTGCAACGAAGAGGTGAGCGCCTTCCCCAATTCCTGGAAGACGGCGACTTCACCCGCTTCACGTTGCTCCGCGGACACCGCGGGATTGCGGCGGCGGTCGACGGCTGGAAACTGCTTTACTGGGTCCACGCTCGGTCAATCCCTAAGCTGAAAATCTAACGGGCCAGCCCGTAGCCGCCTCGGCAGACAACACCACGAGCGCGATTCGAAGCTGGACAGCGAATCCTGGCCAGTATAGGCACCAGTTAAAAAGAGGCGCAAGAATCTCGTGGTACAGGCGTGGCTATCTTGCCATCGCCGAGTACTGGGAGCGTGGGCCGCGCACAAAAATGCGCTATTTATGGGCAAATGCGCGGATTGCCGCGGTCTCGCGAACGACCATACAGCCCGACAGCAAATCGTGGATGGCACGTTTCTGCGAAGTCAGACCGACGTACAGGCAGTCCAGGAGGAAATAATAGCCGCCGAGGACCGGGATGTGCACAAGGAGACGGCCGGCGCAGAAGCGCAGGCTGGCGCGCCAGAAGTCTACCGGCTGGCCGGAGGCATCCGTCACATACAGGCCAAGCAGGCGCTTACCAAGCGTGGCGTGCCAGGTGGAACTCTCTGACATTGCGAAGTAAAGCCAACTCTGCGCAGCAAAAAAACAAACGCAAAGGGTGAGCAAAGCTGGCCCAAGTTGCTGGAGTGTCTCGTTCAGCGGCGCTCCCGCGCGATGGTTGAAGAACGGGTTGGAGATGCCCGTGGCCGCCGCGGAGAAAGACACGAAGATGGCAAAGGGCACGATGAGGATGGCAAGATCAATGCTCCCTGCGACGAGCCGGAGCCAAAAACCCGCGCGGGGTGGAAGAGCGGCGGCGTGGTTTTTTGGCTGCGCCTCCGCAGCTGATTGGGCGGCGTCGAACCCCGGCGATTGATGGGCGGCGGCCATTGGCGCTCCAGCGCAAGCAGAGTTTATAGATCATTTCCAGAGGGACGGCGAACTGGTTGTTTGACACTGTTGCGCAACACCGCCTATAGTGCCGGTCAGGGGATTTTACGCGCGCCGCGCAAGCGGAATCGGCTTCGTACGAGACTAGGCCCATTTGCCTGCCAGATTCACCAACAGAAGCGCCCGGGCTGGCGTAAACTCGCAAGCTACGAACGCCAGGTGACTTGATCGCTGCGCGAGCGAAAGGTGCCCGTCCGAGGACGGATTTCGATTCATGGCCAAGGGCAATTTTGGAGAACGCCTGCACCGCGAGCGCGAGTTGCGCGAAGTGTCGCTGAAGGAGCTCACCATAGGGACGCGCATCAGCGCCCGCTATCTCGAAGCGTTTGAGAGCGAAGATTGGGACAAGCTGCCGGGCGGCGTGTTCAACCGTGGATTTGTGCGGTCCATCGCGCGCTACCTCGGGCTCGATGAAGAGAATCTCCTTGCGGAATACGATATGGCGCGGGGCGAACAGAATTTGCCGACCCCCCGGCCTTATGAAAACAAAATTCCGCGGCCTCCCATCTGGATTCCCATCGCGATGGTCTTGGGAGTCCTTGCCATTCTGGCCGGGCTGGTTGCCGGCGGCGTTTACGGCTGGCGCCGCTATGCGGCGCACCGGACAGCAAAGGCGTCGTCCTCTTCGACCCTATCCACTGCGCCGAGCGGCCCGAACGCGCCGGCTTCGGCAGCAACAGGCAACGCGCAGCCAGTCTCAATGACGGATCCTGCCGCAGACGCGGCGGGCGCCGCAGACAACCTTCTGCTCGATCTTTCGGTTTCCACTTCGGCGGCCACGCGCGTGCGTGTTCTCGGCGACAACGTCGTGCTACTCGACACAGAGCTGGCGGCCGGTGAAACGCGCCATTTTTCGGCCCGCCAGCAATTCGAAGTCACCGCGTCGGATTCGTCCGCGGTGTTGCTGGAATTGAACGGCAAGGCCATGCCGCCCATCGGCGCGCCGGGAGCCTCCGGTACAATAGTGCTGAGCCAGAAGGATTTGAGGCAGGCACCCGGTGGAACCGCTCAGCCCTGAGGTCATTGAAGATCTTCGCGCAGGCCGCGCGCCCCGCGAGCGCAAGATCGCGGTTTGCGCCGGCGGAGCGCATCTTTCGCCCACCGACCGCGCGGAGATTTTGGCGGTGCTCGCAGGAGACGCCGATGAAGTAGTGGCGCAGCGAGCCCAGCAAGCCATTCTCTCGCAACCCATCGAAACGTTTGTGGAAGCGCTGAAGCGCGAGAAGGCCGTGCCGGCGCTTTTTGCATACGCGGGAAAACATTTTGCGGACAAGCCCGGCGTGTGCGACGCCATGGTGCAGAACAAGAACTGCGCGGCGGAGCATCTGGTTCCTATCGCACGGCACCTGTCATCCCTGGGCGTCAAGGCGTTAATGGAAGAGCTGGACCGCGTTAGCGAATCGCCCACGCTGGCCGCGGCTCTGGAGCATTCCTCGGCCATCACGGCGGACCAAAAGCAGCAGCTTCACGAGCTACTGGGCTCGGCCATCGATGAAGCCGCGCTGGCGGAGGCGGCGGCCGAAGCGGAGCCCGACGTGGCCAAGCGTCAGACCTTGCTGCAGCGCGTGGCAAAAATGACCGTCGCGGAGCGCGTGCAGTTCGCCATCAAAGGCGGCTCCGAGGCTCGGCGCACATTGATTCGCGACACGAACAAAGTGGTGCAGCGCGCTGTGCTGCAATCCCCACGCCTGACGGATCAGGAAGTTGAAGCCTTCGCGTCCATGTCCACGCTTACGGATGAGATTCTCCGCCTCATCGCGAATAACCGGAACTTTCGGAAGAACTACACCGTGGTGCGAAACCTTCTGAACAACCCGAAAACACCGCTGGACGTGTCTCTGCATATGCTGCCGATGATCAACGCCGTGGACCTGAAGCGGCTGACCACCAACAAAAACATCCCGGAAACTTTGCGCAGCACCGCGCAGAAGTTGCAGCGCACGCGCGCGGAACAGAAGAAATAGCTCGAGCGATCGTGGACCTTTGCTGCGTTTGCGGCGTGACGGTTCGGTAGCGTTGCCGTTTGGCCGGAGTGATCCCATCGCTCATTTGGCGAATTCCCTTTACAATTCCTGCGAGGAGTTTTGCCATGTTCAATCCGCTGAAGGCTCGCAGTGCCGCCGGAATCTTCGTTGTAGCTCTTTGCGCGGCAGCCCCGCTGCTTTCGTGGCTGTACCCGATGCCGCAGGCTGCGGCAAATCAAGAAAAAACAGCGGATCCCTGGAGTAGCACGGAAATCGTGCGACCGGCGGATTTCGCGCGCGAAATCGGCGGAGCGAAAGGCGCAGACTCGCCAACGGTTGTGTATGTGGGCTTTCGCACGCTGTATGAGGGCGGACACGTGCCCGGCGCGATCTTCCATGGCACGACGTCTGCCGAAAAAGGCCTTGCGGAATTGAAGAAATGGCTGGCGGATGTGCCGCGCTCGACGAATCTAGTGATTTACTGCGGATGCTGCCCCTTCGATCGCTGCCCGAATATTCGCCCGGCATACAAGGCTTTGCACGAGATGGGATTTGCGCATGTTCGCGTGCTGCTCTTGCCGACGAGCTTCGCGGCGGATTGGGTGGAAAAAGGCTACGCGATGGAAAAAGGCCTGCCGTAATTCGTCGCCGTACTTTGTTTGCAGGGCCAAGGCCCGAACACCATTCAACCTCTGCGGAGAACCAGGCAGCTTGCAATCATGTCGTGAATGGCCTGCTTTTTCTCGGTGAAGCCCGCCAGCATGTAGCCGATGCCCAGAGGAATCATGCCGGTGATGATTTTTGCGAAGAAACGTCCGGAAGCCCGGCCAAAGGAGATCGGCTGGCCGGACATGTCCGTGACATAGAGATTCAGCAGCTTCTTGCCGACGGTTCCTTGCCACGAAGAGCTTTCCGAAAACGCATAGTAAAGCCAGCTAACGCCGAGAATGAGGGCGATGACGCCAAGCACAAACCCAACGCCGATGAACGCCGCCAAGTCGTCGCCGATATCATCACCCGAGCCGAGTCTGCTAAGGCCCGCGCCCGCTCCGGTCAAGACAATGAGCGCAACCAGAAGAATCACGAACGCGATACCCGAAATAAAGCCATCGATCAAATACGCGACAAAGCGCAACCAGAAACCGGCATAAAACACGCCGCCATACGTCGGAGCCGGAGCAAGCACCGCGGGGTAAGCTGGCGGAACTGGCGCCATGGACGCTGGACCCGGCGGCGCCAAACTGGTGACCGCCTGTCCGCACTGGGCACAGAAGCCCGCCGCCGCAGAGATTTCACTTCCGCATTTTGAGCAGTACACAGGGTCTCCTTTTCGCGCTGATCAGCCGCGGGACCGCCAGTTGCGAAAATCCTACTTTCCGCCGAAGCGCTGGTCAATCAAAGAGCACTGCTCGATGTTCCAAGCGCCTCGGGGCCGCTCACACTGTGATACGCGGATCTTGCAACGAAAGTTCAGTGTGGCCAATCAGAGCCGCGGGTGCTCCAAGTGGAAGTCCGTAGCGTTCTGATAAGCGCGAGCGAACGCAAGCAGTTTTGCCTCGCCGAACAAATCGCCCAGGAGAGTCAAGCTCACGGGCGTGCCCGGGCCGCCGGCGTTTTGAAAATCGCTGACATCCGTTGTCGGCGGCTTCGGCGCATCGTCGCCGCGGAATCCATTCGGCAGAATGACTGACGGGTTGCCGGTCAGATTCGTGATCACCAGTTGCTCGCTTTGCGTCGGCGCGACAATCACGTCCACGCCTGCAAAAACTTTGGCGACGGCCTCCATCGCCATGCGCCTTGCCCGGCTCGCCTGAATGTATTCCACGGCGGGAATAAAGCGCGCGGAGCGAAATGAATTGGGCCAGTCGAACGCTTTCTGAGACGTCAGCAACTTGTCCTTGCCGGTTCGCGTGAGTTCATCAAACGCGGCGGCAGCTTCGGCAGAAAGCATGGCCACCATGGACTGGTACGGGAATTTGGGCATCTCGACGGGGATCAAATTCACGCCCATTTCTTTGAGCCTGGCGAGCGCGGCGGTGTCGTACTTTCGGTCGTACTCCGCGCGAGCGCGCGCGGCGTCGCGGCGCTTCTTTTGTTCGTCCCGTTTCTTCTGTTCCTCCGGAGTCGCGGGCGGTTCTTCTTTCGCCGCTTCCTGCGGCTGCTCCGGGCGCGGCTCGAAGTCCGCCTGCAAATAGCCAACGCGCAGCTTGCGCCAATCGAGCGACGCGTCCCAATGAAATCCAGCGTTCTTCACGCTGGGATCGCTGCCGTCCGGGCCGTAGATGGCCTGCAACACGAGTGCACAATCCTCCACGGCGCGACAAATCGGCCCGAGCTTGTCCATGCTCCACGAGAGCGCCATGGCTCCGGTTCGCGGCACGAGCCCGAACGACGGGCGCAAACCCGTGCAGCCGCAGCGCGTGGAAGGCGAAGAAATCGAGCCCAGCGTTTCCGAGCCGATGCTGAATGCCACACATCCCGCGGCGGTCGCCGACGCCGGACCAGCGGACGATCCGCTCGAGCCTTGTCCGGTATTCCAGGGATTCCGTGTGACGCCGCCGAACCAATTGTCGCCAAGAGCCAAGGCTCCCAGCGTCAACTTCGCCACCAGGACCGCTCCGGCTTCATCCAGGCGCTTCACGACGGTGGCATCTTCGTCGATCATTTGGTTGTCAAAACCGCCCGCGCCCCACGTGGTGCGATAGCCTTTTGCCGCCAGCAAGTCCTTTGCGCCCCACGGCAGTCCATGCAAGGGTCCGCGATACTTTCCGGCAGCAAAGTCGCGGTCGGCCTCCTTGGCCTGCGCCCGCGCGCGTTCTTCCGTGAGCGTGACCACAAATTTCAGCGTGGGGTCATAGCGCTTCAACCGCTCCAGATACATATCCGTCAGCGCCACGGACGAAACCTTTTTTGTGCGCACCAACTCTGCCAGTTCCCGCACGCTGGCAAACGCTACATCTTCGACATTCTTCGGTGCGCCTGGCACAGTTATGGCCGAAGGCTTGGCGCTTCGCGTCACGCGGTTCTCTTTCAGAAAAATCGTGCCCGGCACTTCGGGATCAAAAACCAGGCAGGGCGGAACGGAATTGGGAATGTGCAACGCGTAGATGGCCTCATAGCCCTCAGCGTGCTGGTTCAGATTGTCGAGCATCATTTCTTTATATTCGTCGGAAATGGGCACATCGGCGATCGCAGCAGCGTTGTCGATCATCTCTTTGGTGATCTTTGTAGCTTTTTGCGCTTGTGCCTGGGCCCACAACACGCCCGGGAAAAGTGTTCCCGTTAATCCCAGTCCTGAACAGGCGCTCAAGAATCGTCGGCGATCGAGCATGGCATTTCTCCTTGGTACGTCCGGCGCGCGATTGTAATACAACACCTGCCCGGGCTGCCCAACGGCCAAGGAACCGAGGATAGAGAAAGCGCCGGATGTCGTGGTTGCCGCTCTGCGTTTGCAAACAAAAGCAGCGCCTCATCTCTTACAAGACAAGGCGCCGCCGGCCAATCTGAGAAAAGGGTTTCGCGCTACTTATCGAACTTCAGGCAGATTTCCAGCTGGCGAATGGCCTCATCCGTTGCGCGAATCGCATCGACACGATGGCCGCCGAAATCATGCGCGGCATGATCCATGTGCTCCCTGGCACGACGCAGTGCGTTGAGCGCGTCATGGATTTCCGGATGCGGCTCCGCGGCCGGGTTTGCCGCGGCGTTGGGTTGCGGAGCCGCCGCGGGCGTTGCATTGGGACTTGCCTTGCTCGCTACAGCAGGGGACGACATCGCGTAGGCGAGCCCGATAACCAGAGCCACTACGGCGAAAATAGTCAGAATCCTCGTTTTCATGAACCACTCCTCCTCGTCCGATTCCTGGCCCGGATTGCCAATCGTTCCTCAATCCACCGTCTGCGCGCACACCGCCGCGCTACTACCAACCCGAGCGACGCGAACGCGCCAAAGAGGCTTTCTTGTTTCGGCTCGGCCTGAGCCTCGACTAGCCTTCTTTTTTAGGTCATCTTGGGAGGCAGTGACAGAACAATTTCTTGCTCTGCGCTCAATCGGGGAACCCCTCGCAACCGAAGCATTTTCTCAGGGGAGGCTTATTTTTGCTCCGGGAGCGCGAAAGCAACGTACACGCCGCCGGACGGCGCCTTAGGATCCTTCCCGCCTCCCGCGGCGATAACCACATACTGCCGCCCGTTGACGGCGTAGGTCACGGGCGTGGCGTTTCCAGCGAAAGGCAACGTCGTTTCCCACAGCAGTTCACCGGTAGCTTTGTCGTATGCCCGGAATTTCTTGTCGTAGTTCGTGGCTCCAATGAAAAGCAAGCCCCCGGCCGTCACTATCGGACCACCATAGTTCTCCGAGCCCGTATTTTTGAGTCCTTTTGCGGCCAGCTCGGGATATTCGCCGAGATTCACTTTCCAAACGTACTCGCCCGTGTTCAGGTCAATCGCGCTCAGCGTGCCCCATGGCGGCGTAATGGCCGGATAACCCTCGGGATCGAGGAATCGGTGATAACCCGTGAAGCGGTACTGCATGCCTGGCGGCTGCGGCGCAGTGTTCGGCAGGTCTTTGGAGTTTCCATTCGTCAGAAACTCTACCAGGGCAGAGAGCTGGTCCTCATTCAGGCTTGGGAACCCGGGCATCCGTCCCTTGCCGTTCTTGATTGTCGCGGTGATCTGCGCCTGGGACAAGCGGTCGGCCACACCAATGAGCGAGGGGATCACCGGCGGAGAGCCGGCCATTTTTTCGCCGTGGCACACGCTGCACTGGCTTGCGTAGATGGCCCTGCCGCCGCTTCCCTCGGCGCTGGGTGCCAGTGCGCCGGTCCAGGCCATCTCGTTGGCATTCACATAGAGGATTGCCGTTTGCGGGTCCGTCGCCGGACCGCCCCACTCCGCACCCCCATCAAAGCCGGGGAAAATAATCGTGTCTTTCCCCACGCTGAAGGGCACAAACTGCCCTTCGCTGCGCATCTTGCGAAATTGTTCGAGCGCCCATTGGTGCATTTCAGGGGTGCGGTTCGTCAGCATCTCGACCGTGAGCAATTGCCGCGCGAAGGGAGCCGGCTTGGTCGGCAGAGGCTGTTCCCCGGCTGCCACTTCGCCGGGTACGGTGCTCGCAGGATATCGGCGGTACTCGATGGGAAAGAGCGGCTTGCCGTTCTCGCGATCGAATAGATAGACGAACCCCTGCTTCGTGGTTTGCGCCACGGCGTCCACCATTCGCCCATCGCGCTTCACCGTCACCAGCGCCGGCGGGGCCGGAAAATCGCGGTCCCACAGATCGTGCTTCACGGCTTGAAACTGCCAAAGGCGCTCGCCGGTTTCGGCCTTCAGCGCAAGCAGGCAATTCGCGAATAAATCGTCGCCCACGCGATTCGCGCCATAAAAATCAAACGCCGCCGAGCCTGTGGGCACATAAACGATTCCACGCTTCTCATCCAGCGCCATGCCCGCCCAATTGTTCGCCGCGCCGCTGTATTTCCACGCCTCTTTTGGCCAAGTCTCGTAGCCCAATTCTCCCGGGTGAGGAATGGTATGAAACGACCACCGCAATCTGCCGGAGCGCACATCGTAAGCCCGCACATCTCCCGGCGGCGCCGGCAAGGTTTCCGGATTGCGCCCTCCAACGATGATCAGGTCTTTGTAAACGATGCCTGGGCTGGTCAAAACCACGGACTGCGTTTGTGGATTGCGCCCGAGGTCCTCGCGCAAATCAATCCGTCCGCCTCTCCCGAAGCTTGCCACCGGTTTTCCGGTGCTGGCGTCCAGCGCATAAAGAAAATTCATGACGCCCACGAGAATGCGCCGGTCCTTTCCGCTCGACCAAAACGCCAGGCCGCGATCCGGCTGCGTGCCGGTAATCCCGGAATCGAACCTCCACAGCAGCTTTCCCGTCGCCGCACCCAAGGCGAACACGCTCTGCTTCGGCGTGATGCCATACAGCACGCCATCCAGCTCGAGCGGGCTCGTCTGCAGCCCCCCGGCCTCGCCGGTGTCGAAGCTCCAGACGGCAACGAGGTTCTGCACATTCGTGCGATTGATTTGTGTCAGTGCCGAGTAATGCGTCCCTTTCGAGCCGCCGCCGTAGCCGGGCCAACCGCGCTGCCCTTCCGAGCCGGCGGGCGCCTGGAACGCACTTCCAAACAGGGTGCCGAGACCCAACAGCAATCCACAAGAAATCGCCAGTGCGGCCAGCGTTGTCTTCGTTGCATTAGGTTTTCTCATCGGCGAATTCTCAGGAAAGTTTTGCCTCTGGCGGTGTCGCCGCATCGGAGTCTACGCGCCTGCCAACTCTGCACGCAAACGAACATTCCGCCCAGGAGCGTCTTCAAAAAAGTCCAAGAGCGCGGCGGGCTGCTATAATCGGCGCGCTTTCTCCACCTGAACCTTCGAGCTCACGCCGAGGCAAAATATGAATGCGACGATCTCCTGGCTAATCGCTTCCCTGCTGTTGCTGGTTTTTGGCGGCGCAGTGGGGAGGGTATCTACTCCAACTCCCCCGACACACGGAATTTTGCTCATCGCGAATCAGTTCGAGCACACCACGCTGCTCGTGGACCCCGCAACGCGCCAGCAACTCGCCAGCGTCATCGTCGGCGTCAACGGCCACGAGGTCGCCGCCGCGCCCGACGGCCGTTTTGCTTATGTCCCGATCTACGGCAATTCCGGTGTCGGCAGGCCAGGAACGGACGGCACCACCGTGGACGTGATCGACCTGCGCGAGCGCAAACTGGCCGCGACCATCGATCTCGGCAAGCCGCTGCGTCCTCATCGCGCGGCCTTCGGCCCCGATGGCTTGCTTTACGTTACCGCAGAGCTCGCCAATGCGGTCTACGTGATTGATCCCGCCACGCGCAAAGTCATCGCGCAAATTCCCACCGGCGCGCCGCAATCGCACATGCTTGTCATCTCCCCCGACGGCACCCGCGCGTACACCGCAAACGTTGGCGCCGGCAGTGTCAGCGTGCTCGACCTGAAAAAACGGGCGTTGGTTACCGTAATTCCTGTGGCCAAGACCGTCCAGCGTATTTGCATTTCCCGGGACGGCAAGCAGGTCTTCACGCATGACCAAGACGCTCCGCGCATCGCCGTGATTGACACCGCGACCGACAAAATAGACCACTGGATTCCTCTTCCCGCCGTCGTTTACTCTTCTTCACCGACGCTCGATGATCGCCAACTTGTGGCCAATTCGCCTTCCGGAAAAATCTTCATCATTGACCGCGCCAGCTCCCACGTGGAGCAGTCTTTCGAGATTCCCGCTGCGGTGGGCGAAGTGCTGCTTGCGCCGGATGGCAAACTCGCCTTTGTAAGCTGCCCGCAGGCCGGAACTATCGAGATTCTCGATCTAGCCGCCGGGAAGTTGCTCGAGCCGATCCAGCTCACCAAAGGTGTGGACGGTTTGGCCTGGGCGGCGATGCACTAACAGGAAGTTCGGGGAGCTGAGAAAACATGGACGTCGAGTGGGTTCGCAACCTCTGTCTTTCGTTTCCGCGTGTCACGGAACAAGAGGTCTGGGAGAATGACCTCACCTTCAAAGTGGCGGGAAAGATGTTCGCACACTCCGTGCTAATCCCCGCGCCAGTCTGGCTCTCGTTCAAAGCTTCGCCGGAATCCTTCGCCGAGTTGACCGAGCGCGCGGGCATCATTCCGGCGCCCTATTTGGCGCGCGCCAAGTGGGTTGCGCTCGAAACGAAAGACGCTCTCCCACCCGACGAACTGGCCCAACTCCTGCGTGCTTCGTACGATATGGTCGTCGCTAAATTGCCGAGGAAAACGCAAGCGGGGCTCGCGGTCCAGGCTCGTGCCCTCAGCAAGAAGTCGCGCTCCCGGCGCCAGCCGCGTGGAAAGAGCGTGCGCAAGCAGCGGGCCAGACGCAAAAAACCCTCTCGTTGACGAGAGGGCCTCACGACAACGCCGTCTTCTGTTTTTCGTCGTTTCTACGCGGAGAATTTCGAGTCCAGTGCCCGGCGGAGTGGTCGCGAACCCGGCAGCGGAAAACTCATGTGCCAGAAATTAGAATCCGGCGAGATGAACTCTACTCCCACATACGTCTTGTTTTCGCGATCGCGCTTCACCGAAACCACCCGGCATTCCACCGTGCGGTCGCTGTTTTCATTCACCAGAATGAGCATTTGTCCGACAACCACCGCTTGATCCAGCTGCAGCAGCGCACCGTGACGATTCACGGATTGCGACTTCGCCTTCACACGAAACTTGTCGCCACTCTCATCCTGACCGTGTACGGTTATTGGAACATTGATGCTTACTCGCAATGTCCGCCGCCGCTCTTTGCAGCGAAAGTGAAGTATGGCCATTAGGGACACGGACCTTTCTTAAGATCGTTCCGGCCGGGAGCTAAGCCTGCCCAAATTGAGCCGACTGCAGCAAGACAACCTTGGCAAACATGACGCCGAAGTGAACGGCTGACATGACCGAGGAGATGAGTACGAACATCGTCCACACAACTTGAATTGTGTGTCTTGCCGTTTTCCCCGGCAATAGCGGGACAGTACCAAAAGACCCGATTTGCTACGGTACTCTAGTACGTTACTTTTCCCAGTTCAATCCCAATTTGAAAAAATCACGTTCCCTTCATTGTGCATCAGCCCGGCAAAGCGTTTCAGCCAGACTCTCGAAAATCCCTATATGCCAGCAAGTGCAGCATTTACAATAACTTACAAAACGATCTAGCCTCCAGTCTACACTTTTCCCGAAACATCAGTGAACTCCACCTTCCAGGGCTTATCCTGCAGGTCTAAGCGGGCTACCGTGATGGGAAGTTGGAACCGCCTCGGCCCGGCGCTGCCGGGATTGACGTAAAGGACACCGTCCTTTTCGCTTTGCCCCGGCTTATGGGAATGCCCACTCACCACGATAGAAAACCGGGCCGCCCGCGGGTTAATGTCTAACTCCTGCAAAATGTGCAGCATATAGATGGTAGCCGGGCCGGCTTCGATGACCTGTGTCATCGGCAGAGCTTCCGCCCATCGTCCTTCGTCCACGTTGCCTCGAACGGCAACGACTGGTGCTAGCTGCCGCAGCGCATCAAGAATCTCCGGCGCGCCGACATCCCCTGCGTGCAGAATCAACTCCGAGCCGCGCAACGCGCGCAGCGCTTGCTCGCGCAACAATCCATGTGTATCGGAAATGAGTCCGAGGTGTCGTATCTGCATCTTCAAAGAACCGATCCCGGGTGCGAATCTTCAGCGGGTTTTGGCGCTAACCGCTTGACCAATCACGGCCGCGCGTCTATCCGTTTCCCAGCAACTTCACGATATCCAGCGCGTTCACGCGCGCGCGCTCCACCGTTAATCCCCAGTGGAGGTGTGGCCCCGTCACCCTCCCGGTCGCTCCCACTTTTCCCAGTACCGTGCCCGCATCCACCGTCTCGCCGACCTTCGCGTCAATCTCGGAGAAATGACAATAAAATGTGTAAATTCCCAGTCCGTGGTCCACCACAACCGTGTTCCCCGAGAAAAACAATTCTTCCGCAAGCACCACGCGCCCCCTTTGCGCGGCGTGCACCGGCGTCCCCGTTGGCGCAGGAAAATCCGTGCCGCCATGCGGTGATCGCGGACTCCCATTCAACACGCGCCGTTTGCCAAAATTGCTGCCCTTGAAATCGCCGTCGAGCGGTATCCGAAAACTCCCGTCCCACAAGCGCTCCGGCGTCACGTGGTCATAAATTTCCCGCAGCCGTTTTGCTTCTGCCTCCGCCCTCGCGGTCTGCTCGGGATTCGGCTCGACAAACCGTTTCTTCACCGTCAGATTTTCCGTGGCGAAGTGACCTTCGCTCACCTCCACCGTTGCCGCGCAGCTGGCGCGTTCGCCGTCGTGCCACTGCATCTCCACCGTGAACGTGTAGTTCCCCGTGGGCTTCTCAAGGTCGACTCCAATGAGCGCCCGCCGCACGTCCTTGCCGTCTGCCCCTTTGCTTTCATCTTTCCAAAAAGGGACCTCCCGCTCACCCCACTTTCCGCCAATCTCCGCCAACGGCTTCGCGCTGCGCACCTCGGCAAGCAGCAAACTCCCCTGCGCCGCCTCCACCGCGCTCAGTCGCAGCTCCACGCCGTTCCCACAATCCCCAGCGCGTGCGACACCGGCAAACACCAGCATCCCTGCCGCCGCGGCGAGCCCGAGGCGAGCGTATACTTTCCCGAAAACGAAAATAGTCGCTGGAAAACTCATTGCTTTGGCCGCAACACTTGAACCCGCGGCTCCATCTTCGCGTACTGCTCCCGTCCTGCCTTCGATCCCAGAATCGCTCGCTCCAGGTTCACCATCAGGTCCGGATTCTTCGTCCGTTCTCTCAGCTCTTTCAGAAATGGCCGCGATTTGATCAGAATGAAGAACAGCTCGCCCGAAAACGACGGCTGCAAGAACAGCTTCTCGTTCAAAATCCCGTTCACCACGAACGACGCCACAATGCCCCAGTAGCTCACCACCTGCCGGAACCAGTTGTTTTCCTGCGACCCCAGCGCAAATATCTTCAAAAAGTCGTCCGCGCGCTCCGGCCAGAACGTCGTCAGCCACCATTGCCGCGCTTTGCGCATTTCCGGCTCGCGCCGCAGGTCATATAACTGCAGGATCAGCCGTGCGTCGTCGTACCCTGGCTTCTTCGCCATCCACGCCTCCCGAACTACGCTTCAATCAAGTTGGATGCCGATTTTATCTCGAAACCAGCTGCCGCGTCGGCTCGTACTTCGCTGCTTCCGTTCGGATGAGTAATCCGTTCCGCTTCGTCCCTCTTTACTCTCCGCGCCGCCTCGGCCATGATGCGGTGCGCACAACTTGCCTTACCAGAGGAATCAAGATGCTCAAAACTGCTGCCGCCGTCATCGCCCTCGTCGCCCTTGCCACTTGTGTCGGCCTTAAAGCGCAAGAAGCGCCGCCCACAAGCCAGGCCGCCGCCAAACAAACCGAAACCGACGAGTACACCCGTTACGAACTGCTCGCCCCCGATTCCGCCAGCTTCAAAATCTATTACGAAGTGACGGCCACCGCTCCCGGCGCGAAATCTTTCTACAATCCCATTCGCAAAGGCAGTGTCGCCAGCGCCGAAGCCGTCTTCGATTCCATGACCGGCCAGCCGCTGCGCTTTGAAGTCGTCAGCGGCGCCGACGCGCGCAAAGACCCGCTCATGCCCGACGCTGACATGGACACCAACTTCATCAAAATTACTCTCGCGCGCCCCGTGCCTCCCGAAGGCCAAGGCCGCGTCCTAATCCTCAAAACCTACAAAGACCCCAAAAGCTACTATCGCGACGGCGATGCCATCGTCTTCAACCGCTCGCTCGGCATCAAGCGCAACAAAGTCGTGCTGCCTGCGGGCTACGAACTCGTCGCCTGCAAAGTCCCTTCGCAAGTTTTGCAAGAGCCCGACGGCCGCATCGCCATCAGTTTCCTCAATCCCAGCGCCGGCGAAGCCCCGCTGATCCTTCGTGCGAAGCTCGGTGCGCAGACTGGCGCCTCCGCGGCCCCGCATCCCGCCACACAAGCCAAAAGCTGGGAATCACCCTTCCCCGGCGAATCCGAGCGTGCCCGCCTGTCGGAACGCGCCCATCAGGATCGCGACATCGTCTACTTTCTCCAGCAGCCCGAGACCCACGCCTTCAGCCTCTATCACGACTACACCGAATCCCGCGAAGGCGCCGACAAATACCTCAACGTCGTTCGCGAAGGCAGCACCGTCTCCGATCCCTCTGCCTACATTCTAGACACCGGCGAAAAGCTGAACACCAAGCTGCTTACCGGCGCCGACCTCGCCGCCGCAAAGATCGACATCGGCGAAGAATCGGTAAAACCCACCACGCAGGTCGTCCTCATTCCCTTCCCGCCCGTGAAAAAAGGTCAGTCCATCCGCTTGCGCATCTCCGAAACCTACACCGCGCCTGTCAGCTATCGTCTCGACGGCGATGAGCTGGTTTTCGACCGCAGCCTCGGCCGCGCTCGGAACGCCGTCGTGCTTCCCGCCGGCTGGTATCTCACCGCCAGCGCCATTCCCGCCACTGTGACGCAACTTCCTGACGGTCGGGTCCGCCTCGACGTCTGGAACGGCCGCCCCGATTCGGTCGACGTCCTCATCAAGGCTAAGCGCCGCGCCGCGCCCGAGGCAAAATAGAATTCTCTCCCCTACGCGTGCCGCACTGATTCCATGGGGTCCGCGCTTATCCATGGCCGCGCGGCAGAGTAGGCCGTAAGCAGGGTCATACCAGCCATCGTTAGCGCGACTGCCGCGAAAACGGTCCACTCAACCGGACCGATTCCATATAACAAAGAGCGCACCAGCATGCTGGCCACGACTCCTCCAACAAGGCCCAGGCAGACTCCGGCGGCCGTCACTACGCCCGTCTGGCGCAGGATCATGCTCCAAAGATCGACCGGGCTTGCGCCAAGCGCTACGCGAATGCCCAATTCCTTTTTTCGCTCACTCACGGAATAGAACACCGCGCCGTAGAGTCCCACTGCCGCAAGCACCAACGCCAGGCCCCCGAATCCGCTAATGCAAATCAAGGTGATCCTTGGCACGAAGAGTGCGAAGTCCAGCCAATCGTCAATCGTCAGGTTCATAAAGAAAAGGCCCGGACCGGCTGGGTCTACTTTCTGTAATGCCTCCGACAGTGGACTCAGCCACGGACGGGGAGGTCCCTGCGTGCGTGCCAAGAGATATACGGCGGACTGATAGTGCTGATTCAAATCGAAATATATAAATGGCCGCAGCGGCTCGTCAATGTCGACGTACTTCCCGTCGCCCACCACGCCGACGACCGTCGCAACGCGATTCCCGTTTTCGATACGCACTGTTTTGCCAATGGGATTTTGCCCTGGCCAATATTTCTCCGCCATAAAGTGATTGACGATGATTACTTCGGGGCTTTTTGGCGCGTCCACCGCTGTGAACACGCGCCCCGCCAGCACCGGTATTCCGAGTGTCGCGAAGTAATTGTTGTCCACCACTCCAAACGCGATGCCCTCGCCGCTTCCACTCGTACTCACGGAATCTGCGAAATGGACTTGCTCTACATTGCCTTCATTTTGGCTCACCGGAACGTCGTTCGACAGTGTGACCGACTCGACTCCAGAAGTTTCCTGTGCGGCCTAGCGCATTCTTGCAATGACCTTCCTGCCTTGTTCTTCGGAGTAGCCATGAGCCTGCAAATCCGCGGTCAAAATCGCGATGTTCCGCGTGGAAAATCCGAGATTGACGTGCCGAAGATTGCTCAGGTTGCGAAAGCACAGCCCTACGCCAATCAGCACCAACGTGCAGACCGCCACTTGCATCGTGACCAACGAATTTCGCACTCGCCCTTTGCGCGTTCCGCCCACCGCGATTTCGCCGCTAAGCGCACCGGCCAGATTGGGCGTCGAGGAATAAAGTCCCGGCACCAGGCCCGTTGCCAATGCGACGAAAAAAACGAGCCCTGCCGTCGCCGCCATCACCGTCACGTCCGGCCGGAAATCAATCGTCAGAGGAAGAAACCCCAGGCCCGGTATGTACGGTTTGAATTGCAGGAGCTCTCTAAGCCCCAGAGACGCCAGCAAAAACCCCAGCGCGCCGCCTCCCCAGGCAATGAGCGTGCTGTCCAACAGCGCTTCCCGAATCAACCGCCTTCGCGTCGCCCCCATCGCCGCGCGCACCAGAATCTCGTGGCGTCGCGCGCTGCCAAGCGCCAGCAGAAGATTTGCGACGTTTGAACACGCCGCGAATATCACCAACGCCGCGATGACGAAGAGCAGCGCCGATATGGTCCTCGCCGGCGACACGGAACCCTCCGGAAGCATTCTCGTGTCGGTCACCCGCGCGGCGCGGTCCTTGTTGGTCTTTGGATACGCTGCCGCCAGCTGTTTTGCGATGGTCTCTACGTTCGCCAGCGCTTGCTCTCGCGTTACACCCGCTTTTAACCGTCCCACCATCCGCAGAGGACGCACCGTGCGGTCAGCCCGCCAATCCTGCCCCTCGTGGCCAATAACCGCAATCATCGAAAGCGGATACCACACGTCAGGCACGTCGCTGAAAATCGTGCCCACAAAACTCTTCGGCATCACCCCAACCACCGTCAGCGGCACGCTGTTTATGCTGATTGTTGTTCCGGCGATATTCGCGTCCGCTCCGAGCCACTTCCAGTACGCATAACTCAAAACCGCCACCGCCGATGGCTTGTCGTCCTCGCCTTTCGTGAACGCCCTCCCCAAAATGGGCTGCACGCCGAGAACCGAAAAATATGTATCCGACACCGCGTTGATCAGTCCCCCTTTCGCGCGCTGTCCATACACGATTGGGTTGAGCGCGATGGAATACGGAAATGCCATCGCCGCAGAAAAAACCTGGTTGTTGTCGCGATAGTATTTGTAATCGTCGTAGCACATCCCGCTAAACTCATCGGTGGGCGTCGAGGTGTACACCGTAACCAGCCGGTTCGGCGCAAAAACCGCCGGCGGCCGCAGCAGCAGCGCATTGAACACGCTGAATCCCACTGCTCCCGCCGCCATCGCAATGGCCAGCGAAAACACTGCGATCGATGTCAGCTTCCAATGCTTTCGCAGAATGCGCAGGGAGAACTTCATGCTGGACCAAAGGGCCATTTTTCCCCCGTAAGTCAGAGCTCGAGGACTGTGAACCTTCGACTTGGCAGATGCTCGAAAGAGATCCTGAGTTGCCGCAGCTGTAACTGCCCTCTTCAGAGGGTGGGCTTTTTCTTCGCCAGGTCCGTAGCCATAAGCCTCCTTTCTCCCGGCTCGCGACCGGGCTATACTCCGCGCCATGCGCCGCCGCCATTTCTTGACTCTCTCTGCCAGCAGCCTCGGCGGCCTTCTCATCTCTTCGCTCGACGGCAAAATCTCTCGCCTGGCCGATGCCGCGCAACCCAATCAGCCCATCCGCATCCCTTTGCGCTTCTTTACCGAGACCGAAGCGCTCATCGTCTCCGCTGCCGTCTCGCGCATTTTTCCCACCGACGATTCCGGCCCCGGTGCTCGCGAAGCTGGCGTGACCATCTACATTGATCGCCAACTCGCCGGACCCTGGGGCCGTGATCGTCATCGCTATACCCAGCCTCCCTTCGAAGACGCTCCGCCCGAATTTGGCTACCAGAGCAAAGCCACGCCCCGCGATACCTATCGCGAAGGCCTGAAGAATCTGACTGGTTTGCATTTGCTCGGGTCCGAAGAGCAAGACGCCGCGCTTCGTGGCATCGAAAACACGCACTTCTTTTCTCTTCTGCGTCGCAACACCATCGAAGGCATGTTCTCGGATCCGCGCCATGGCGGAAACGTTGGCCTGATTGGTTGGCAGCTCATCGGCTTCCCCGGCCCGCGCATGAGCAACTTAGAGGATATTGATCGCCACTATGGCGAAGCCTTCCGCCCCAAGCCCGCAAGTCTCCACCAAATCACCGGCAGCAAACTCACGGCTTCCGGGGACGAATCATGAAAATCCTTCCTCACGCCGATATCGTCATCGTCGGCGGAGGCTGGACCGGTCTCCTGATGGCCAAAGAACTCGGCTCGCGTACCTCCCTCTCGATTGTCGTTCTCGAACGCGGTGCCACGCACAGCTCCAGTGAGTACGCCTCCGGCATGGATGAGTTGGAATATGCCATCCGCTTCCGCATGATGCAGGATCTTTCGCAGGAAACCGTCACCATTCGCCATTCCGCGGGCGACCGCGCTTTTCCCCTGCGCCAATACGGCGCCTTTCTCCCCGGAACAGGAGTCGGCGGCGCCGGCGAGCATTGGAGCGCTGTCTTTCCTCGTTTTCTCCCTGACGTCTTCGAACTCTACTCGCGCACCGTCGAAAAATACGGCGCCGCGCACCTTCCTGAAGACCACGCCATTCAGGATTGGAGCGTCACCTACGACGAACTCGAGCCCTATTACACACGCGTCGAAAACCTTCTCGGCATCTCCGGCAAAGCCGGAAACATTCGCGGCGTCAAAATCGAAGGCGGCAATATCTTTGAAGGCTGGCGTAGCGCCGAATATCCGACGCCGCCCACCAAAGTTCCCTACTTCTCCGAATTATTCCACCAAGCCGCAGATTCTCTCGGCTACCATCCCTATCCCGTTCCTGCCGCCACTCTCAGCCGCCTATACACGAATCCCGAGGGCGTCACGCGCCCCGGCTGCACCTATTGCGGCTTCTGTGAAACGTTTGGCTGTATGATTGGCGCAAAGTCTCAACCCACCAACACACTTCTCCCCATCATTGCCAAGCGCAAGAACATTGCGATTCACTCCGGCGCCAATGTCCGCCGCATCGTGCACGACTCCACGAAAAATCGAAACCAGGCGCGCGGAGTCACGTACGTTGATTTGACCGGTCAGGAATTCTTCCAGCCCGCTGATCTCGTCTTTCTCGCTTCCTGGACTCTCAACAACACGCGCCTTCTACTGCTCTCCAAACTCGGCGAGCCTTTCGACCCCGCCACCGGCCGCGGCACCGTCGGCCGCAATCTCACCCATCAGGTCATGCTGAATGCCGCTACCGCCTTCTTTGAAAAGCCCCTCAACCGTTTCATGGGTTCCGGCGCTTCCGGCATGATGTTCAACGACTTGGATGGTGACGTCTTCGACCACACCAACGTACCCTTCCTGCGCGGCGGTGCTTTCCTCGGCCGCAGCGCCCGCTCTCTGCCCATCGGCGAAAGCGACGTCCTTCCGAAATCAGTGCAATCTAGGTGGGGATCCGCGTGGAAAAGAGCTCTGCTGCACTACTACGACCGCGCCGGGCGCATCACCTTTATCGGTGATCATCTCGCCTACCAAGGCAATTACCTGGACCTCGACCCAACCTACAAGGACCACCTGGGCGATCCGCTTCTCCGCTTGACCATCGATTGGCGTGACAATGAACGCCGCATGTCTGAATTTGCCGCACAAAAAGCCGTCGAACTCGCGCGCGCCATGGGCGCAAAAGAAATCAACCCCTCGCTGGCTTTAACTCATTACGACGCCACCCGCTACCAGTCCAGTCACATCCAAGGCGGCGCCATCATGGGCGCGTCGCCGGAAAATTCCGTCGTGAACTCCTGGCTCCAGCACTGGCTAACGCCCAATCTCTTTATCCTGGGCGCTTCTTCCTTCCCGCAAAACGCCGCCGCCAACCCCACCCCCACCATCCTCGCGCAAACCCTCCGCACCGCCGACGCCGTCGTGGACCACTACTTGAAAAGTCCAGGTGCGCTGATCTGAGGCCCGGCCCTTTGCGTGAACATTCCGCTCACGAGATCCCAACTCGGCCCCTACGTCTTGCCCTCCGGTCCTTTCCGCGTGTTCTCAATCAGCTTTCGGCACCCCTCCAGACACGCTCCCTCGAACTCCTTCGCAACCTGCCCAGTCACTTCCGAGCCCAAAAGAAGAATCGCTGTTCCATGAATCAACGCCACCAGCGCCATCGCCAGCCGCGCATGCTCCGCCGCCGCTCCACCCAAATCCTGGGCCAGCTTTTCTTTTAGAAATTCGAAGGATGGCAGCGGCTCCTTTCGTCCCAGCCGCTCCGCCCAGTCCGAGGTCAGCAACAAATACTCGTTTCCATTGGAGAGCGTGAATCTCAGCCCGAACTGGCAAACGTCCATGGCGGATTTGGCCGGCTGCAGCGCTTGGAACATTCGCTGTCGCGCCCGTTCCCGCAAAAACACAACCAGGTCCTGCTTGTCCTTGAACCGCTCGTACAACGTTGGCGTCGTCGTCTTCGCCGCCCTCGCCACCGCCCGCATGGTGAGCGCCCGCTCTCCCCCCTGACTCCACAGCTGGTAAGCGGCGTCCACGATCCGCCCTTCTAACCGTTCGTCAGCTTTTCGCGGCATTCTCACTCCTTTGTCCCTTAATAAATCGATTCAATATACTTGACGACGTTAAAGAAACATAGTATAAAAATACTATCGGCCTGTTACGGCTGGCGTGACCTACGTCACAGTCTTTAGCAAGGAGAAGTCAGCACCAAGATGTCCAGATTTGAATACACCATTCACACCAAGGCCAGCCCCGCGCTAGCCTGGTTCGTTTTTTCCGATACCTACCGTTGGAACAGCTTCGCCAACGTCTACGGCGAATTGCGTTGGCGCGACGGTATCCCTTGGCAGCCCGGAAGCCGCTTGCAAATCGAACTGCTCCGCCCCGTCAACGCCTTAATCGACCACGTAATTACCACATGCCTCCCCGGAAAAAAAGTGGGCTGGATTGACCACGCTATCGGCGTGGCTATCGCCCAGTGGGTTACTTTTGAAGATCGCGGCCTAGAGGGTACGCGCATCCATACCTGGGGAGAAGTCGTTCATTCCGGCATCACCATCGGCGGTCGCACCGTCGAAGAGCTACTCGCCAGCTTTACGCGCACTTGGTATGAGGCCTTTCGCCTCGCCTGCAACCAACTGGTCATTCCGGGCGGAGCCGCTCCCAATGACGCGTCTTATTTGAGCTTCTAACGCCTTTCGCAAGGCAGTTCTGAGCACGCAGTCGCGCAATTCGCCCATGGCATGTGGCCGGGGCCCTGCTTTCCGCCTCACGCCGCGCCACGAGTCTGCGTCTGCGGCAGCGTCCACTCGCCGATGCTCACGAAGAGCTCCAGCCCGATGGCAAATGACCCTTCTGGGAGCGGCTGGCAATAAACCACTCGTGCCTTGGACCTTAGGCTCCCGAGAAGCGACCTCACCGTGACCCGCTCATTTGGCTGCCAGGGCTGGTTGGTCAGTACCCGGGCGCCTCGTAGGCTCACGTTTTCCGTGATTCCTTGTTGTGCTGCTGTGTGCACATCGCTCGCCGAGAGGTCTACCGCCACACGCACAGGCGCGCGATTCTCCAAACGGCGCAACTCGCTATCCATGGACCACCGCACAGCTTTCCGGACTGGGTACAAGACGAGGACCGCGTTGGGGTAGG
>Ga0335079_10001911_pt1 | contig 23867 bp, 18 predicted proteins | sample Lox_Sample_33_FD_206719 | JGI IMG/M metagenome (GOLD analysis project Ga0335079, IMG submission 206719) | Soil microbial communities from Loxahatchee National Wildlife Refuge, Florida, United States - Lox_Sample_3.3 | ecosystem: Environmental > Terrestrial > Soil > Wetlands | place: USA...
GAGCCCATGCGGGCGACGACGGCATCCACCGCCGCCTGCTCCGCGCTGTCGGTCGAGCCGTCGGCCCGCGCGGCGAGCATGGCGATGGCGATCAGAGGTGCACGGTCGGCGGTGTTCATGATGGCACCCGGTGACGGTTGGTGGAAACGTGGTGGCGCGTGACCGCTCGCCTGAGCCTACGACGCCTCGGGGACGGCTGTTTCAGGACGGGCTCGAGGACCTGCCGACGGCGGGCCGCCGCCCAAAGGGCGCCTGCCACCTAGGGTTGCGTCATCCGGCGCATGAACTGCGAGCCGGTCATCATCCCCAATGCCCCTCGCGACGCCTGCTCCTCGTCGTAGCGCTCGGTCGCGTCGGGCGGATCACCCGGACGGAGGATCGCCACCGGCACGGGATCGCGGCCGTGCTGGCCGGTCGCGACGGGCGTGGGGTGGTCGGGGAGCACGGCGATGGCGGCACGGATCCCGCGCGACTCGAGACCCTCCAGGATCGGCCGCACCAGCCGCCGGTCGAGGTACTCGATGCAGCGGATCTTGAGATCAAGGTCGCGCGCGTGGCCCGCTTCGTCGGTGGCCTCGACGTGCACGTACACCAGGTCGTGGTCCGCGAGCGCGTCGAGACAGGCCTGCGCCTTGCCCTCGTAGTTGGTGTCGGCGAGGCCGGTCGCGCCGGGCACGCGCACGAGGTCCATGCCCACGCACACCCCGAGCCCCATGATCAGGTCCACCGCCGAGATCACCGCGCCGCGGACGCCGTACCGCGCGGCGAGCGACTCGAGCGGCTGGCGGCGCCCGGGCGACCAGGTCCAGATCGCGTTGGCCTCGTCCTTCCCTGCGGCGCGGCGGGCGGCGTTCACGGGGTGGCTCGCGAGGATGCGCAACGCCCGCTCGTACAGCTCGTTCAACCGGCGGGCGGTGAGCGCCGCACCTCGATCGAGAGCCCGGGGCAGCAGATCGGCCACGCGCCCGCCGACGTTGTCGTGAGGCGGCGCGCACTCCACGGCGGGCGATGCCCAGCCGCCGCGCAGCACCAGCAGGTGGCGGTAGCTGACGCCCGGGAAGAAGTGCACCGGATGCGGCCCCTGCCCCGCTCCCAGCTCCGCATCGAGCGCGCGGATCAGCTGCGCCGCCTCGGCGTTGGAGATGTGCCCGGCCGAGTGGTTCCTGATGCGCCGGTCGTCGAGCGGACCCTCGAGGCTGACGAGGTTGCAGCGCACGGCGACGTCGTCCGGCCGCAGCTCGACCCCCATGCTGGCGGCTTCGAGCACGGCGCGCCCCTGCGAGCTGGTCGCGGGGTCGTAGCCCAGGACCGCGAGGTTGGCCACGGCGGAATCGGCGGGGCCGGTCTCGCCCACCGTGCGCAGCAGCCCCATCCGGCCCTCGCGGGCGATGCGGTCGATGTGCGGCTTCCTGGCCGCCTGCAGCGGGGTCCTGCCGCCCAGCTGCTCGACCGGCCGGTCCGACATCCCGTCGCCGATCACGATGACGGACTTCATCGCCCGAACTCCCGCATCAGCAGATCCTTGAAGGCCCCGTAGTCGGTCTCCAGCGCGCGGTGGTGCTCCGGCATCCCGTCGAGCCCCACGAGGCTCGGCGGCACCGCGGGATCCACCCCGATGAGCGCGCGGATCTCCTCCGGGAACTTCGCCGGGTGCGCCGTCTCGAGTGAGATCGCCGCGGTGTCCGCGTGCTGCGGGTTGTCCGCCAGGAAGTGGTCCAGTCCGGCCCATCCGGTCGCGCCGTGGGGCTCCAGGATCGTGTGGTGGCGGCGCCAGGCCTCCACGATCGTCTGGCGCGTCTCGGCGTCGCCGATGCTGATGCCGCACAGCTCCCGCCGCATCCGCGCGAGGTCGGGCGGGGTCAGCACGTTGCCCTGCTCGTCCATCGTGCCGCTGTAGAGATCCACGACCCGCGCGAGGTTGGAGGGGTGTCCGACGTTCATCGCGTTGGAGATGCACTTCCGCGACGGAACGATCCTCTCGTACAAGCCGGTCGCGAGAAACCTCGGCACTTCGTCGTTCGCGTTGGTCGCGACGACGAACCGCTCCACCGCCAGTCCCATGTGCCGGGCCAGCAGGCCGCCCATCAGGTCGCCGAAGTTCCCCGAGGGCACCGAGAAGACCACCTTCTCGCCGCCGCCGGCGTCGGCCAGGCGCGACGCGGCGTACACGTAGTAGACCGCCTGCGGCAGGAGCCGTCCGATGTTGATCGAATTGGCGGAGGAGAGGTTCAGGCTCGCCAGCTCGGGATCGGCGAACGCCTGCTTCGCCAGCGCCTGGCAGTCGTCGAACTTCGCGTCGAGCGCGAGGGTCGTGATGTTCCCGCCGAGGGTGGTCATCTGCCGGCGCTGCCGCTCGGAGACTTCGTGGATCGGGAACAGGACCACCACGCGGATGCCAGCCACGCCGAGGAAGGCGTTCGCGACGGCCGAGCCCGTGTCGCCGGACGTGGCCGTGAGGATCAGCAGGTCCCGGCCACGCTCGCGCACCAGGCGGCCGAGCGCCCGTCCCATGAAGCGCGCCGCGAAGTCCTTGAAGGACGCGGTCGGTCCGCGGTCCAGCCGCATCACGTGCCGGGCGCCGTCCACGCGCTCCAGGGGCACGTCGAAGTCGTAGGCGTCCTCGCAGATCTCGCGCAGCGCGTCGGGGGAGAAGGTCCCCCCGGTGTACAGACCCAGCACCGAAGCGGCCAGCTCCGGATAGCGAAGCGACCCGGCGCGCGCCAGCAGGTCGCGGCTCATGTGCGGGATCGGCCGGGGCATGAACAGCCCCTTGTCGCCCGCCTGCCCCTGCAGCAGGGCCTGGGCGAGATCCACCTCCGCCGCCCGGTGGTTGGTGCTGTAGTAGCGGATGCCTACCTCCCCCGCGACGCCCCGCCCACCGAGAAGGACGCCGGCACGCTGACCGACACCCTGCCGTCGATGGCCGCCAGCGCCTGGTCGAGATCCGCGACGACGTCGTCGGGGTGCTCGGCGCCGACGCACAGCCGCACCAGGTTGGGCGGGATGTCCGCCATTTCCCGGCACTCCTCGCCCTGCTGCAGGTGCGTGGAGATCGCGGGGATGGTGGCGACCGACTTCACCCGGCCGAGGTCGGTGGCGCGCCAGATGCGCTGCAGCCCGTCGAACATGCGCCGCGCGGCGACCGCCCCGCCCTTCACGCGGAACGACATCAGGTGTCCGTAGCGGTTGGTCGGCGCGCCGTATTCGAGGTCGTGCTCGGCGTCCACCAGGAACAGGTACCGGCTCGCCAGCTCGTGCAGCGGGTGGCCGGGCAGGCCGAGGTAGTCCACCTGCTCGACGCGCGGGTGCTGCTCGAGGTACTTGGCCACCTGCATCGTGTTGCGGCTGAAGAGATCCACCTTGGACCGCAGGGTGCGGATGTCGTTGAGGGACAGGATCGCGTGCATCGGGGAGAGGTTCGGGCCGTGGTCGCGGTTCGGCAGCTTCTTCAGGTACATCGCGAAGTCGGCCTTCATCTCTTCGGGACCGGTGCGGCAGGTCAGGCCCTTTCGGGCGATGACCGCGCCGGCGATCCCGAAGCCGGACGAGGTCAGCGTCTTGGTCACGGACTGGACGACCACGTCCGCGCCGTGCTGCAGCGGCCGCAGCAGCGCTGGCGTCGCCACGGTGGAGTCCACGATGAGGGGAAGCCCGTGGGCGTGCGCCAGCTCGGCCACGGCGCGAAGGTCGAAGAACGCCTGTCCGGGATTCGAGGGCAGCTCTCCGTACAGGAAGCGGGTGTGCTCGTCGATGCTCCCTTCCCACTCGTCGAGATCGGTCGAATTGCAGATCCAGCGGCATTCGACGCCGCGCTCGCGGGCGAGGCGCTCGTTGAAGAACTGGAAGGTGCCGCCGTAGACCTGGCAGGTGGAGACGAAGTTCATCGGGCGATGGGGCTCCGCCGGGTCCACGGCGATGAACGGCTCGGTGGCGCTGACGATCGCCGACATGCCCGAGGAGGTCGCACAGCAGGAGGTGTCGCCGTCGAACCCGTAGCCTTCGAGCAGCGCGAGCACGTTCTCGAGGTAGTAGAGACTGGGATTCGCGATGCGGGAGTAGCACCAGGTGGGAATGCGGTACGACAGCGCCGCCTCCATCTCGTCGGCGTCGCGGTAGCCCTGCGACGTGCTCAGGTAGATCGGCTCGATCACCGAGCCCTGGTTGAAGTCGAGCGCCTCCCCCATGCTGTACAGCCCGTGCACCGCGATCGTGTCGAAGCGGCACCTGCGGATGGTGGCGACGTCGGCCGCCCGCCGGCGCGCGGCCTCCTCGGCGGTGGCGACGTAGCGCTCCACTCCGGATGAGCCGCTGGTGACGCCGGCGGCCCGCGGCTGCTCGACCGGCTCGACAACCGCGACGCGACGCTCCACTCCCGGAGAGATCCTGGCGTCGGACATGATGCAGCCCTCGAGGTTGGGTGCTGCGTTTGTCTGCGGGCCTTGCCTGCCCGGCCATGCAGCTGCGCGCGGACCTCGGAGCCCTGAAGCACTCCGGACCCACTCTGGTCGCTCAACAGTACGGCGCGGCCCGGGGCACGGCCAGAAGGGAGGCGGGGAGCCGGTCGGAATGACGAGCGCTGCGGTTGGATTTGCGGGCACGCGCGGACCGGTCGCACTCGGCCCGGCCGCCCGCCCGCCGCGGAGGCCGGCCGGGAGGCGCCGCGCTCAGACGCGCGCGGTCTCCGCCGCCACCCTCTCGCGCAGCTCGTCGATCGAAGGGTACGAGGTCGCTCTCGTGAGCGTGCGCTCGGGCATCGGGGTGGAGGTCGCGATCGCCTTCGCCAGCAGCTCGAGGGCGACCCCGGTCAGCGCCGGAGTCACGACCGTCGCGGCGAGCCGTCGCTGCTGCACCCAGACCTGGCCGCTGGTGGGAACGCCGTCGACGCCGGTGAACGGGACCTTCATCCACTGCGCCCGTTGCTGGGCGGACGTCAGCGTCTCCACCGCTCTCCGCGCGCCCATCGCCATCGCGTCGTTCTGACACCCGATGAGCCCGACGTTCGGCGGCGTCGGCCCCTGCAGCTGCAGCCGCGACGCGACGACCTCGTAGCCGCTCTCCTCCGTCCACTTCCCCCAGCCCGGCAGGATCCTGATGTTGGGGGGCAGCGTCGCGTCCAGGCCGGCTCGGCGCTGCTTGGTGACGTCGGTGCTGGGCCCCTCGATGTAGAGGATCGTGCCGCCGGCGGGCAGGAGCGCGGCGAACTGTCGTCCCTGTATTCTCCCGACCTCCGTGTTGTCGCACTCGATGCTCCCGATGGGCACCGACGACCGCTGGCGCAGCGGCACGAGGTAGTCCGCCTCGCGATTGAGCACGATCCAGCCGATGCCGTTGTCGGCGGCGGCGCTGGCCACCCCGAGCATGCCCGTGCCCACCGGCTCGGCGATGACGGCGTCGGGACGATCCGTCGCGGCGGCGTTGATCGCGGACAGGATCTGCTTCGTCTGGCCGATGGCGTCGCTGTCGGCATAGACGACCTGCAGGCCGATGCCCAGGCGTTGCGCGGTGGCCTCCGCGACCGATGCCTGCTCGCGCTGGTAGTCGTTGTCCCGCGTGATGAGCGACAGCAGCACCCTGATGCTCTTCATCAGTAGCCTCCGTTGGACGCGGTCACGGCGTGGCGCCGACGGGCTCGTGGACCGGTGGGGGCTGCGCCGGAGTGGGCGTCGGGGTCCTGACCACGCGGTCCACTGTCGCCGCCAAGCTCAGGGTGAACGTGCCGTACTCGTTGGCGCGCTGCGCGTTGGCGAGAATCTGGTAGGTCCCGGTGCGCGGCAGAGGGCAGAAGATGAGCGCGTTCAGCCCGCCGCCGCTGTCGTCGTCCTGCGCGATGATCTGCCCGTTCTGGTCCCGCAAGTAGACGTAGGCGTCGAAGTCGCTCGATACGAGCCTGATCTCCACCGTCTGCCCGGCCGTGCCGTAGAAGGTGAACAGCTTGTAGTGCGACGAGTCGGACGGGAGAACGGGATCCGCCGCGGTGAGGGTACCGGTCACGGACGTGCCCATGGCGATTGACTGTTGCGCCGTCGCGGGTCGCGCGGCCGATGCCAGCACGCCCACGCCAGCCAGCAGCACGCGCCCGAGGGTCGAAGCGTGGTGAGCCAGACTCGCCGTACTCCTTCCCGGTGCCTGGGTTCGGAGGTCCGCTCCGTGCGGGATGACGCCTGCACGGGCGAGTATACGCCCGACGGCGCAATGGGCAAGGACCGGGGCGGCCCCCTCGCGATGCCCCCTCGCGGGCCAACCGGTTCGCTGATAGACTGACATGAGGCGTCAGTTGCCGCGCCCCGCACGTGGTCGGAGGTCTCGCCCGTGACCGACACCAGCGCCGAACCGATGGGCTGGGCCCGCATTTGGGCGACGGCGCGTCCGTTCGCCCGGCCCATGCCGCGCGCCGGCGCGTGGTATCCCGTGGTGGGGGAGGCGTCGGGCCAGCGTGCCGTGCTCGAGGTCCGGGGCAAGCGCGTCGCGATCCTGAGGGAGCTGCTCGAGGTCCGGCCTCACCGGCCCGATCTGTTCACGGTCGTGGTGCGGTCGCGCGATGCCGCCGCCGCGGCGCCCCCTACCCGCGGCTCTCCGATCCAGCGGATCTACGCGGTCTGCCCGGCTTGTACGCAACGCGTGCGGGTGCTCGAGCATCAGGAGATGGCGAGGTGCGCCAAGTGCGGCCACCGCGCCGAGATCGCGTGGTGGGAGACGGGCTGAGCGTCGGACCGGCGAGGACCGGGGACACCCCCGGCTGATCGCGGCCTCCCTCGAGCACACGCATCGGAGCGGGCCGCTGACACGAAGGCCGGGGCAACCGCCCCGGCCTTCGTCACTCCTCTCGGGGGCGCCGCGCTCGAGCTAGCTCGCCGCCAGCGCCCGCACCACCCCCGCCAGCGTCCGGATCTTCGCGGCCTCACCCGCACCGGCCCCGTCGCGGTCGAGCTGCGACGCCAGCTGGGTGAGCGTCGAGCGGCGCTGCCGCCCGGACTGTGGCTCGGCGCGTTGCAGGGCCGTGCGCGCCGCCGAGATCTTCGCCGCCGCCAGACCGTTCGACCGCTCGAGCTGGTCCAGGTAGGCGCGTGCCAGCGCGAAGCTCGCCGGCCAGACCAGCCTGGGCTGGGATTGCACGTTGAGGAAGTCGAGGTGGACCGTCCTGGCGGCGTCGATCTCGTTCTGCGAGATCCACCCGCTCGGCTGGAGCTCGACGACGTCGAGCCCGCGCGCGATCTCGGAGCTGTAGATGTAGCCATTGTACCAGTACGCCGACCACGACCCGGCCCCCACCAGCTTGGTCGAATCCACCGGTCCCCGGTCGAAGAACGCGATCTCCCGGGGATGCGCCGGGTCGGTCCAGTCGAACACCGAGATGCCGCCCTGGTACCAGGCCTGGACCATCACATCGCGTCCGGGAATCGGAATCAGCGACCCGTTGTGGGCCACGCAGTTCTCGAACGGTGTCTGCGGCGCGAGCATCTTGTAGTAGCTGTGGAAGTGCATCGCGCCCTGCTCCACCGTGAAGATCGCGTCCGCGCCCCACTCGGGCCGGTCGGTCGCGCGGCACTTGGGCTGTCCACCGCCGCCCCACTCATCGGAGAACAGCAGCTTGGTCCCGTCGTTGTTGAACGTGGCCGAGTGCCAGTAGGAGAAGTTCGAGTCGGAGACGGCCCCGATCCGCCGCGGATGCGCCACGTCGTGGATGTCGAGCAGCAACCCGTAGCCGGCGCACGCGCCGCCCGCCAGGCCGATGGCCGGATAGACGGTGATGTCGTGGCACTGGTCCGGGCCGGGCTTCGGGTGGCCCGCCTGCGCCGGCGTGTTGCCCACCATGATGTCCACGATGCCCTGGATGGCCGGGCGCAGCGCCGCCGAATCCGCCGCGGTCGGCGCGCCCGTGCCGTTCCGCGACTTCACGACGCTGTCCAGCAGCGGGGCGATGTACCTCGGCGGGATGACGAATTCCATCCCGTTGATCGTCGCCGTGTAGCCGCCCTTGGCGCGCGCCTCGGCGGCCGCCTGCGCGGCGGCCGCGACGTCCTGCGGCGCCTCGGCGTGCGTCGGCGGCGCGGTCAGGCTGTCGAAGATGCGCGGCGAGGACACGATGTGCGCCCGCTCCGGGTGCGCGAGCGGCACCTGGATGACCTCGATGCGGAACAGCGCCGAGTTGGGATCCTGGTCCGGCGCCAGCCGCGAGCAGCCGGCCAGCTCCGTCGGCGAGCGCACGCCGGCCTGACCCGAGACGTACACGTACACGTTGGCCGTGTCGTTGAGGTCGGGCACGACCGTGTGCGTGTGCGAGCCGCGGCACGTCTGCACGTTCGCGATGTAGCGGGGATTCGTGATGTCCGTGATGTCGAAGATCCGGATGCCGCGCAGCCGGTCGGCGCTGACGGAGTCGTGCACGCCCTGCGTGCCGCAGTCCAGGCGGCCCCCGGTGCCCTCGCCCGAGACGAACAGCAGGTTCCGGTACACCGAGACGTCGCTCTGCGAGGCCGGGCACAGGTACCCGGTCTTGAGCGCCGGCGCCGCCGGGTTGGTCACGTCCCAGACCTGGAAGCCGTTGTAGTTCCCCTGGATCACGTACGGCCCCTGGAACGCCAGATCGGAGTTCGTGACGCCCTTGAACCGCTCCGACGGCTGCGTCCTCGAGACGACGCGCAGGTTCCACGTCGCCTCGGCGGCGTCCATGAGGCCGGCGCGGAGGCCCACGCGCGGATCCGGGGTGGGCGGCGTGGTGGACAGGTTCGGGGCCTGCGCGTACGCCATCGTGGCGCCCGCGGCAAGGGTGAACGATCCGATCAGGAGCGTCAGCGAGCGTCGCATGGACACCTCATGAGGACGGGGGACACGGGGCATCGAGATCACTGGCTGGGAGCGCCGAACAGCACCGTGCCGAGCATCCGCTGCATGCGGGCGATCTCGGTCGTCTGGTCGGCGTACACGTCGGACGCGAACTTGTAGACGGTTTCCTCTTCCCCGGCGCCGCGGGCGAACAGGGCGTTCACCATGGTGACGGCGCCGCTGTGGTGCTGGATCATGAGCCGCAGGAACAGGCGGTCGAACTCGGGGCCCCGGGCGGAGTCGAGCTGCGCCATCTGGGCCGGCGTGAGCATGCCGGGCATCAGCATCGGCTGGTCCATCCCGGGCATGGACATGCCGCGCGGATCCGGGGCCGGCACCGGCTGGTGGTGATCGCCGAGCCAGCGCCGCATCAGTGCGATCTCGTCCGTCTGCGCGTTGATGATGCGCTCGCACAACGTGCGCACCGACGGGCTCGCGCCGTGGCTCGGCGCCCAGCGGGACATGGCGACCGCCTGCGCGTGGTGCGCGATCATGCCGGTCATGAAGTCCACGTCTGCCGCGGTGTAAAGCAGCGCGCCCCGGACGGTGTCCGCCGGGACCTGGGCCAGTGCGCCGGCCGTACTGCCGCACGCAAGGGCGCACGGTACGAGGAGTGCCGCGAAGCGTTTCATTTATAGTAGTGGTTGTGGGTCCAATGAAGACTAACCACGTCGGAGATTAGACGCACGGGGCGAGCGGAAGGTTTCAAGCCCCCGCGGAGGCATCACCATGCCGGTGCCATGAGGATCGTAGCCGGACGGTTCGAGGGCCGGGACCTTGTCTCGCCGAACGATTTCCGCGTGCGGCCGACCGCCGAAGCCGTGCGCGCGGCGTTGCTCGATGCGCTCGCCGCGGAGGTCGGTGGCGCCCGCGTCCTCGACCTGTTTGCCGGCACGGGAGCGCTGGGGCTCGAGGCCCTCTCGCGCGGCGCGCGCAGCGCGGACTTCGTCGAGTTTCGGCCGGCGAGCCTCCACGCGCTCAAGGCCAATGTCGTGGCCCTCGGGCTCAAGCCGCAGACCCGCATCTTCAAGCGCGACGCGGTCCCGTTCGCCGAGGCGCTCGGCGCCGACAGCTACGACGTCGCGTTCGCCGATCCGCCGTACGGCTCGAAGATCCTCGATCGCGTGATCGCGGCGTGGCGGCGGAGCGGCTTCGCGCGGGTCTTCGCGATCGAGCACGACCCGGCGCACGACCTGCCGGCCGGCGTCCGTCGGATGGACTTCGCCGAGGCCGCCGTGACGATCTACCGGCTCTAAGCCGCGCGCGGCGGCAGCGCCCGGGCCCCACGCCCGGACGCGCAATGACACAGTAACTCATTGCGATATAGGAGCTTCCAGCGTCGGCCTTCACGACGCGCCCGGACCGGTCGCGTCGCCAAGCGCGCTCATTCCCGGACGGTTACATTTCCCGTCCACCTGCACATCGAGGTACCCATGGGCGCCCGCGCCGACGCACTAGCGGACCGCATCGAGCTTGGGGCGCGCGCGCTCGCGAGCTTCGCCGAAGGGCTGACCGACGCCGAGTGGCGCACGGCGGTCCCGCCCGACGGGCGCCAGGCCGGCGTGATGATTCATCACGTGGCCAGCATGTATCCCATCGAGCTGGACCTGGCGCGCACCATCGGGTCGGGCAAGGCCGTCACCGGACTCAGCTGGACCGACGTCGCCAAGCTGAATGCCGAGCACGCGCACGACCACGCCGCGGTGGGCAAGCGCGAGACGGTGGAGCTGCTGCGGCGCAACGCCCGGGCGGCCGCGGACGCGGTCCGCACGTTCACCGACCAGGAGCTGGACCGCGCCGCTCCCCTGTCGCTCGAGGCGGACGCCCCGCTGACGGCGCAGTTCTTCATCGAGCACCACCCGTTGCGTCACGCCTTCCACCACCTCGCCAGGATCCGGGCGGCGCTGCAACGCTAGTGTCTCACCGTTGCCGCCGCGCGTGACCGGGGCCGGGGTGCTCCGCCCCTGGCTGCCGGCCCGCTGCGGGGATCGTCCGCCCTCGCGCGCGCGGCGACGGAAGCCGTGACCCGCATGCTGCGCTTCCTGTCCCGCTTCTTCCACGACGACGTCGCGTTCGCCCGCGGCCGGACCGTCGCGCTCTACGCGGTGCTGGCGGCCGCCAACGCCGGGGCGTGGCTGTGGGCGGTCACCGCGTTCCGCGCCTACCCGCTGCTGCTCGGCACGGCGCTGCTGGCCTACAGCCTCGGCCTGAGACACGCCATCGACGCCGATCACATCGCCGCGATCGACAACGTCACCCGCACGCTGATGCAGGAGGGGAAACGGCCGGTCGCGGTGGGGTTCTTCTTCTCGCTCGGCCACTCCACCGTCGTGGTGCTGGCCGCCGTGGCGATCGCCGCGACGGCGTCCGCCCTGAGCACCCGGCTGGCGTCGTTCCGGACGGTGGGCGGGGTCGTGGGCACCTCCGCTTCGGCGGCGTTTCTCCTGCTCATCGCGGTGATGAACCTGTTCATCCTCGTGTCGCTGTACCGCACGTTCCACGGGGTGCGCACCGGGCGCCGCTACGAACCCGAGAGCCTGGAGGAGCTCCTCGCCGCGGGCGGGCCGCTGGCGCGCGTGCTGCGCCCGCTGTTCCGCATGATCCGGCGCAGCTGGCACATGTACCCGCTGGGACTGCTGTTCGGGCTCGGGTTCGACACCGCCACCGAGATCGGCCTGCTGGCCATCTCCGCCGCCGAGGCTGCGAAGGGCATGCCGATCTGGTCCATCCTGGTCTTCCCGGCCCTGTTCACCGCCGGGATGTCGCTTGTGGACACGACCGACAGCGTGCTGATGGTGGGCGCCTATGGCTGGGCGTTCACGCGGCCCATCCGCAAGCTGTACTACAACCTCACCATCACGTCGATCTCGGTGCTGGTGGCGTTGCTGGTCGGCGGCGTCGAGGCGCTCGCCCTGCTGGCGGACCGCTTGCACCTGAGCGGCGGCCTGTGGAGCGTCGCCGTGGCCCTCAACGGCGACATCGGGAGCTTCGGCTACCTGATCGTCGCCGTGTTCGTCGCGTGCTGGCTGGTCTCCGCCGCCATCTACCGCCTGAAGGGGTACGACGCGCTCGAGCTGGCGGAGCCCGCCGCGCTCGGAGACGCGGAGCCTCGCTGATCCCGCGCGCGGCGCGCGGCGTCCCGCCGCCTCACGAGCTCCCGATGAGCACGCCTGCCGCGAACACCAGGATGCCCCCGACCATCACCTGGACCACGGCCGGGATCGGGGGCGTGTCCATGTAGCGGTGGCGCACCCAGGCGATGGCGCTCAGCTCCACGACCACGACCGCGATCGCGACCGCCATCGCCACCGTGAACTGGGGGATCAGGAACGGGAGGGAGTGGCCGATCCCCCCGAGCGCCGTCATCGCGCCGCAGATCGCCCCGCGCAGCCACGGATGGCCCCTGCCCGTCAGCGTCCCGTCGTCCGAGAGCGCTTCGGCGAACCCCATGCTGATGCCGGCGCCCACGGAGGCGGCGAGCCCGACCAGGAACGCGTCGTGGGTGGCGTGCGTCGCGAACGCCGCCGCGAAGATCGGCGCCAGCGTCGAGACCGAGCCGTCCATCAGCCCCGCCAGGCCCGGCTGCACGATCTGCAGGACGAACAAGCGGCGCTGCGACTCCTCCTCGGTCGCCTTCGCGCCGCCGCCGAGCTTCTCGCTCTCCAGCTGCTCGGCGCGGTCGGCGTGCGAGATCTCGGCCTGCGCGAGGTCGTCGAGCAACTGCCGCGTCCCGACGTCCTGGGCTCGCGCGGCGGCGTGCTCGTAGAAGCGCCGGGTCTCCAGCTCCATGGCGCTCGCCTGGGCGCGGATCTTCTCCAGCCTCAGCGGCTGCATCAGCCACACCGGGGCGCGCTGCACGAACCCGCGCACGTCCTGGCGCCGGATCAGCGGAATGTGGTCGCCGAACCGCTGCCGGTAGAGCTCGAGCAGGCGCCGGCGATGGTCGGACTCCTCGCCCCGCATGCCCTCGAAGACCGCCGCCGAGGCCGGATAGTTCGGCCGCAGGCCGTCCGCGTAATCGGCGTAGATCCGCTCGTCCTCTTCTTCGAGCGAGATGGCCAGAGCGAGCACCTCGCGGTCGCTCAGGCTGTGGAAGTCGCGCATGGCTGTGCTCCCGGGCGCGCCCGCGTCGGGGACCGAGGACGCCGGGCGAGTTGGTGAGGATGGGCAGGCCGTGGCCTGGCCGGAGACTCGGCGAATGGTCGCAAAGTGCGGACCACGAGCCCGATGCGGAAGGACACCACCGGCATTCCCGCCGCGCCGCCCCGGTCTGGCCACCGCTCGCAGGCGCCACGGTGGTTGCCGCCAGCCGGCCCTGCCCGGGAGGGCGGCCCCCGGCGCTGGCCGACCGCGGCCACGCGCCGTAGGTTTGACGACCATGAGCGACACGCCACCTCCGCCCGCCGGCGGCGCTGCCCCGCCGCCCCCCGCCGCCCCACCGCCCCGCAAGCGATGGTGGCATCATTGGCGCGGCATCCTCGTCACCATCGTCCTCACGCCGGTCCTGCTGTTCGTCGCGTACACCTTCGTCGCCGTGAACTGGAGCTACTCCGACGGCGAGCGCGCCGGCACGCTCCAGAAATTCTCGCGCAAGGGGTGGCTCTGTAAGACGTGGGAGGGCGAGCTGATGCAGCCCACGGCGCCGGGCGTCGCCCCGACGCTGTGGTACTTCACCGTGCGCGACGACGAGACGGCGCGTCGCGTGGAGGCCGGCCTCGGTGTGCGCATCGTGCTCCACTACAAGGAGCACCGGGGCGTCCCCTTCGCCTGCTTCGGCGACACCCACTACTGGGTGGATCGCGTCCGCGTCGAACGGTAGGCCGCGCGCGGCGGGGTCCCGGCCCTCGCGCGGATCACGATCCCCCGCCTGACAAAACGCGCCTCACCGGCGGGCGAGCCGCCCGCCGGTGAGGCGACGCCGTGCACTGCGGAACCCGCGGCCCAGGCGCACGCTGCGGCGCCGCGAGCCGGACTCCACGCGCTCGCTAGGCGGCGGGCGCTTTCCCGACGGGCCAGATGATCAGGGCACCGGCCACGATCGCCAGGAGCGCCATGATCGTGTTCAATCCCGAGAAGTAGAGATGCAGCAGCGGGATCACTCCGGTGAGGACTAGCCAGATGCCCAGCAACAGCATGCCCCAGTCCTTGGTGATCTTCATCGAGAGACTCCTGCGAAGGGTGGACTGCCCTGAGGTAGCCGACCGTCGAGCGCACCGCGCCACGGGCGCGGGCGACGCCCCGCCGGCCATCCCTACGATGCACGCGGCAGCCCGGAAGCGTTAGAGCCGGCGTCGGGGCGACCACCCGCCGTCCGGATCGTTCCCTGCCCCCGCCTCGCTGGCGGGTGTGCCCCGTCGAGCGCCTCGAGCAGGAGGCTCCCGGCGCTTCGGGACGCTAGGGACGGGGTCGCGCCCCGGTGGTGTCGTGATGCTCGGCTCGCGGATGCTCGTGCTCCACGCCGACGATGGTGCCGTCGAGCGCGCTGACGTTGCACTCGTACACACCCGGTCGTCCCGCCAGCGTGAACTCCCAGGACCAGATCAGCTTCCCGTGCTCGTTCTCCAGCTCGACCGCCTGCACCTTGCCGCCCGGAATCCTGGCGGCGGCGACCTTGAGCGCCGAGTCTTCGCTGACCTTGGCCTGCCGCAGCAGGGCGGCTGGAACCTCACGCTGGTAGCCGGCCGCCGGGTTTCGCCCGGGGCCAGGCTGCTGCGCCGGGGCGCCGCCCGCCGCGATCAGCGCGAGTGCGGCCGCCATGAGGGATACGCTCTGCATGTCGTCCTCCTCCTGGACCGTGACGTCGAGCGGGGCGTGGACGGGGCGAGGTTCGTGAGTCCACCGCCGTTGCCAAGACTAGTCCGCCAAGCTGTCGGGAGGATGACACGGCGACAATCCGCGGGTCGGCGCCGGATCCGTCGCCGAGCGTACCCGAAGGCCTGCCGCGACGCCCGCGCGTCCGTGCGCGGCCCTGGCAGGAGGCCGGTCCCGCTGCTAGGCTTGAGGGCCATGTCAACCTGCGTCACCTGCAGTCGAGAGCTGTCGCCCGAGACGGCGTACTGCCCGGCCTGCGGCACGCCCAACCCCGAGGCGACGACGGAGACGATGCGGACGTCCGCGAGCCATGCGGCGCGCGCGATGGCCCCGACCGACCTCGCCTGGCAGCTGCAGAAGGCACTGGGCCCGAACTACCTCGTCGAGCACGAGCTGGGCGAGGGCGGATTCGCCCACGTATTCGCCGTCACCGACCGCAAGCTGTCGCGGCAGATCGCCGTCAAGGTCCTCCGCCCCGAGTTCACCGGCAGCCGCGCGAGCGTCCTCCGCTTCATCCGCGAGGCGGAGTCGGCGGCGAAGCTGCACCACCCCAACATCCTCTCCATCTTCTTCGTGGGCGAGGGCGAGGGGCTGGTCTACTTCGGGATGCCGCTCGTGCACGGGGAGACGCTCGACGCGAGGCTCAGGCGCGAGGGACAGCTCCCCGAGGCGGAAGTGATCCGGATCGGCGGCGACATCGCGGACGCCCTCGCGGACGCGCACGCGCAGAGCCTGGTGCACCGCGACATCAAGCCGCAGAACGTGATGCTGCAGGGCGAGCAGCGGCGGGTGCTGGTGGCCGACTTCGGGATCGCGAAGGCCGCGGCGGGCAGCGGCGAGCGGCTCACGGGGACGGGCACGGTCATCGGCTCGCCGCACTACATGAGTCCCGAGCAGGCCGCCGGCGGCCTGGAGGTGGACGGGCGCAGCGACATCTACTCCCTCGGCATCGTCCTGTGGGAGATGCTCGCCGGCGAGGTGCCGTTCGACGGCCCGACCACCCAGGGCATCCTGATCCAGCATCTCACCAAGGCCATGCCGGGGCTCAGGACCCGGCGGCCGAACGTGAGCACCCAGCTCGACCGGATCGTGGCGCGCTGCACCGAGAAGAAGCCCGCGGACCGCTTCCAGACGGCGAGCGAGCTGGCGGCGGCGCTGAAGGCGCGCGCGACGGCCGCGGCCCTGGCCGCGGCCGAGCAGCGCCGGTTCCCGTTCGCCCGCGCCGCGGCCGTGCTGGGCGCGGTGGTCGTGGTCGTCGGGGGTGGAGCCCTGCTCGCGAAGTCGTTCCGGGCACCTCGCGCGGCCTCGGGCGCCCGCGCCCCCGCGGCCGCGCCGCACGGTGCGGCGGCGCAGGGACAGGTCCACCCGGCCCCGCGCGCCCGCCCCGTGCCGGCGCAACCGCCCCGCAAGGTGCAGCTGGCGCCGACCGAGGTGACGCTGACCGTCGGCGCGACGCACAAGCTGACGGCACTCGCCTACGACGCGGACGGCAACGTCATCCTGTCCGGCCTGCGCTACCACTGGACGTCCAGCAACCCGCAGGTGGCCCGCGTCTCCTCGTCGGGGACCGTCACCGCTCTGTCGCAGGGGAAGGCGACCATCCGCGCGGAGGCTGCCGCCTCCGGATCGCCGCCCAGGAGCGGGACCGCAGACGTCACGGTGAGGCGGCGCGCGCCCTAGCGCCCCCTCACCTCGTCCGCCCCGACCGGGGGCGGCCCTGGCCCTCTACCGCACCCTTGACCGTCACCGCGAAGCCGCCGGCGCGAGCGACTCCCGGCAGGGCGCCGGGAACGCCGCGCGGAGGGTCAACCATCGGCAATCCGTCGCGAGGCGGGCCGCAACAGCGCTAATTCGGCGGCTGCACCTCGTCTTCCCGGGCCGGGCCCGGCATTCGCGCCCCGTCGCGCAGCTCCCGGCGCATCAGGGGTGCACCTCCGTCGCCGGGTGGGCGACAGGCGCGACGTCGTCGAACTGCTCGCGCGCGAGATCGTCCGCGGACTCCGCACGCGAATCGAAGGGACGCAGACGGAAGGCGTAGTGGTAGCTCGGCGCCAGCATCCGGTACTCGTCGTGCGTGTAGGCGCCCCAGGAATTGTCGCCGCCCACGCCCATCACGTGCAGGTCGAGGTCGAGCCAAACCAGGTCGCGGGGCCGGACGTCGTTGACGTGCCGGTTCACCGACTGGTCCCGGTCCACGTAGCCCGCTTCGGGCGTCTCGAAGTCCTCGGGCAGGTTCTTCAGGGCCGTCACCTCGAGGACCGGGGCGCCCACCGCGAGCAGCCCGACCCCGCTGCTGTCGGTGAGCGCGGCCCAGCGCACGTCGGTGCGGTTGCCGTTCTCCTGAGGCCGGACGTACGGCGTGTAGAGGCCGGCGACCGCGCTGGCGTACCGGCCAACCTGCGCCCCCGTCTTGCGGTCCCAGTAGTTCTCGAACGGGCCGCGGCCGAGCCACTCGTCGTGGTCGAACGCGCCCGGCAGGATGAGGCTCATGCCGACCCGCGGCAGCTCCGGCAGCGATGCGGACGCCTTGGTGAGCGTGTTGTCCACCAGCACGTCGCCGGACCCGAGGACGGTGTACGTGCTGGCGAACGTCGCGATCGGAAGGCCGGCCTCGTCCTTCAGCTGCTGCTCGATCGTCACCCGGACGACGCCGGCCGCCACCTGCTCCACGCCAGCCGACGTGACCGCGCGGTTCTCGCCGGCGTAGCGCCAGGCGCGGGCGCGCCGCGGCAGACCGTTCCCCCAGTCGTTGTCCGTGGCCGGGCGCCAGAAATACGGCTGCAGGGCCCGCTGGACCAGCTCGGTCCCACGGTAGCGGAGTGACGCCAGCTCCCCGCGGCCGAGGTCGAAGCGCACCGCGAGGTCGCGCCCGGTCACCGTCGCGCTCGAGTCCGTCTGGGTGAGCTGGAGCGCGGGGAGCGAGGCCGCGGCCACACGCGGCGCGGGCGCCGCCACCGACAGGGCGAACTGCTCCGTGGCGACCTCGTGCCCCGCCGGCACCAGGCCCAGCGCCGCTCGACGCCTGAGGCTCAGGTTGAGGAAGTACTCCCGTCCGGGCTGCGGCGCCGGCAGGCGGTAGCCCAGTGCCACCGTGTGCACGGTTCCGGGCGCGCCGGCGAGCGAGTCCACGACCCCGGAGTCGAGCGGCACGCCGTCGCCGGTGATCCGCCAGTGCAGAGCGAAGTCGTGGAGGTCGGTGAAGTCGTACTCGTTCCGCACCGACACCGTCCCCACGGCGAGGTCCACGGGCGCGAAGTTCACGTACTGGTAGACCTTCTTCACCTCCCACAGGCCCGGGTGCGGCGTGCGGTCCGGGTTCACCAGTCCGTTGTCGTTGAAGCTGCCGTCGCTCGGCACGCCCGGCGGACCGTAGTCGCCGCCGTAGGTCCAGTACGGTCGCCCGTACCAGTCGTGCTCCAGCAGGCCCTGGTCCACCCAGTCCCAGATGAATCCGCCCTGCAACTTCGGATAGCGCTTGATGACGTCCCAGTACTCCTGGAGGTTGCCGGTGCTGTTGCCCATGGCGTGGGCGTACTCGCACATGATCAGCGGCCGGTCGGCGTCGCTTCGGGCGTAGCGCTCGAGGTACGCGATCGGCGGATACATCGGGACGTACAGGTCCGAGTGGCGCTCGGGGGCGTTGGTCTGGATCCCCTCGCGCTCGTATTGCACGGGGCGCGTGGAGTCCCGCCCGTGGATCCAGCGGTAGTCCGCCAGCATGTTGTGCCCGTCGCCGGCCTCGTTCCCCAGCGACCAGATGATCACCGCCGGGTGGTTCTTGTCCCGCTCCACCGCCCGCTGGGTGCGGTCGAGGTGGGCCAGCGCCCACTCCGGCTTGTCCGCCAGCGTGACGTCCTTGTCGTAGCCCATCCCGTGCGACTCGATGTCGGCCTCGCCGATGACGTACAGGCCGTATTCGTCCGCCAGCTCGTAGAAGCGTTCCGGCTCCGGGTAGTGCGAGAAGCGCATGCCGTTGAGGTTGAACTCCTTCATGAGCTGGACGTCGCGGCGCATCGTGGCTTCGTCCTGCACCCACGCGGTCACCGGATTGATCTCGTGGATGTTCGTGCCCTTGAGGTAGATCGCCCTGCCGTTCAACAGGTACCGGCCGCCCTTCACCTCCGTGGTGCGGAAGCCGATCCGGCCGTTCACCACCTCGACCGGCCGGCCGGCCGGGCCCAGCAGCGCCAGCGTCAGGGCGTAGAGGTTCGGCTGCTCCGCCGACCAGAGGCGGGGCGCGGCGACGGCCAGCTCGAGACTCACCGCCGCGGAATCGCGGACGGAGACGGTCTGCCGGCCGGTCGCCACCACCTGGCCGCCGTCCCAGAGTTTCAGCTCGACGGCATACGTCCCCGCCGCCGCGCCGGTGTTCTGCAGCGCCACGTCAACCCTCAGGCGGCCGTCCCGGTAGTCCGGCGCGAGCGACGCCCGGGCGAAATAGTCGCGGATGTGGACGCGGGGACGTGCGTACAGATACACGTCGCGGAAGATCCCGCTCAGCCGCCACTTGTCCTGGTCCTCGAGGTAGCTGCCGTCGCTCCAGCGATAGACCTCCACGGCCAGCGCGTTGGTGCCGGCGTGGACGTACCGCGTGACGTCGAACTCCGCCGGCGTCTTGCTGTCCTTGCTGAAACCGACGATGCGGCCGTTGATCCACAGGTAGAAGGCCGAGCTGACCGCGCCGAACCGCAGGTAGATCTCGCGCCCGGTCCATGCCGCGGGGACCGCGAACGCGTGGCGATAGGAGCCGACCGGGTTGTCTGCGGGGAGCTCGGGCGGCGTGGGCCGGCTGAGAGCGTGGAAGGGGTACTTGATGTTGGTGTAGATCGCGACGCCGAACCCTTGGCGCTCCCAGTTGGACGGGACCGGGATCGTCGGCCAGGCGCGATCGTCGTAGCCCACCCGATAGAAGTCCATCGGCCGGTCTGCAGGCCTGGGCGAGTAGTGGAACTTCCACGGCCCGTTGAGGCTCCGGTACCACGGCGCGGTCGTCGGATGGTCGGTCTGCCAGAACGGTGCGATCGGACCGTCCGCCAGCGCCTGCGCCTCGGTCGCGAACGCGGTGAAGCTCGCCCGCGGCGCCTCGGTGTTCCGGTGCACCACGCCGGGGTTGTCCCAGTCGGGCACCGGACCGTCGCGGACCGGCGTGTCGAACGGCCGGCCGGTTCCCTGGGCCAGGACGTTCGCGGGAATCAGGATCGCGGCGGCGAGGACAACGACCGCTCGGGCAAGGTTCGGCGCACGGCTCCGCGGAAAGCGCACCGGGCTCGGGATCATCGGGAGTCTCCTGTTGCTGGTCGTGCACCGCGGTCCCAAGTATGCGGGCGAGGTTCACCCGCCGTCAAAGCGCGTCTGGCGCCGCTCGCGCTCGTGACGCACTGTTACCGGGACGTTGATGCGCTCGGAGCCGAGCGCGGCTTCTTCACCGTGACGGAGCAACGATCATGCGAGGACGCAGCGCGACCCTGGCTGTAGCGTCTCTCCTGGTGCTGGCTGGCGTCGCCGTCGCCCAGGCGCCGGTCCGCATCGTGATCAACGCCGATCTCGGCGAGACCACCATCAGCAGGTACATCTACGGCCAGTTCGGCGAGGACCTCGGGCGCAACATCTACGACGGGTTCTGGACCAGGGCCGGCACGGGCCAGTGGCATCTGCGCGACGACGTGATCGAGGCGCTGCGGCGGATCCAGGTCCCGACCCTGCGCTGGCCGGGCGGCTGCTTCGCGGACTACTACCACTGGCGCGACGGCATCGGGCCGAGGGACCAGCGGCCGAAGATGGTCAACACCGTCTGGGGCGGCGTGACGGAGGACAACAGCTTCGGCACCCACGAGTACCTGGAGCTGATCCACCGCCTGGGCGCCGAGCCGTTCATCGTCGGGAACGTCGGCAGCGGCACGGTCGAGGAGATGTCGAAGTGGTGGGAGTACCTCCACGCGCCGACCGGGAGCCCGCTGGGCGACGAGCGCGCGGCGAACGGCCATCCCGAGCCGTACGACGTCCGCTTCTGGGGCGTGGGCAACGAGAGTTGGGGCTGCGGCGGCGCGATGACCCCGCAGGCCTACGCGGACAACTACAAGCGCTACGCGGAGTACCTGCGCGGCGCCCGGCCGTTCCGCATCGCCTCCGGCCCCAACTCGGACGACTACGCCTGGACCGAGACGATGATGCGCGAGGCCGGCCGGATGATCGACGGCCTCGACCTGCACTACTACACGCTGGTCGGATCGTGGGCGCACAAGGGGTCGGCCACGGACTTCGGCGAGCAGGGCTGGTTCACGGCCCTGCAGCACGCGGAGCGCATGGACACGCTGATCGCGCGCCATGCCACGATCATGGACCGGTACGATCCCGAGAAGCGCGTGTGGCTCATCGTGGGCGAATGGGGCATGTGGCACGACCCGGAGCCGGGCTCCACGCCGGGGTTCCTCTACCAGCAGAACACGCTGCGGGATGCCGTGGTCGCCGGCCTGCACCTCAACATCTTCAACAGCCACGCGGACCGGGTGCGCATGGCCAACCTCGCGCAGACCGTCAACGTGCTGCAGGCGATGATCCTGACCCAGGGCGATCAGATGATTCTCACGCCCACCTACTGGGTCTTCGACATGTACAAGGTGCACCAGGACGCGACGCTGCTGCCGCTTCACATCAGTTCCGACGCCTACACGTTCAACGGTCAGTCCGTGCCGGCCGTCAGCGCATCCGCCTCGAGGGACAAGGACGGGCGCATCCACCTCACGCTCGTGAACCTGGACCCCGACCGCGGCCGCATGGTGCAGGTCGACATCCGCGGGCAACGGGTCTCCAGCGTCGGCGGGCGCCTGCTGACGGCGACGGCGATGAACGCCGACAACACGTTCGAGCAGCCGAACGCGGTCCAGCCCGTGGACTTCCAGGGGGCCAGGCTCACCGGCGGCAACCTGACGCTGGACCTGCCCTCCAAGTCGGTCGTCGTCGTCGAGCTGCGTTGAGCGAGGGCACCGCGTGAACACCGCGATCCGCCGACTGCTGCTCGCCGTCGCACCCCTCTTCGCCCTGACACCCCTCCATGCGCAGGTCGAACCCAAGGCGGACCCGGTCGCCGACCCGCGCAACGTGGTGACCGACGGCACCGTCCGTCTCACGGTGCTCACGCCCCAGCTCGTACGTCTCGAGTGGGCCGCGGACGGCCGCTTCGAGGACCGGCCCTCGCTCGTGTTCCTGGACCGGCACACGCCGCCCGTCGCGTTCACGCAGCGGAACGAGGACGGCTGGCTGGTGATCGCGACCGCGCAGCTGACGCTCCGGTACCGGCCGAAGAGCGGCCGTTTCGGACCGGAGAACCTGAGCATCACGGTGAAGAACGCGGACTCGACGGTGACGTGGCGGCCCGGCACGCCGGATACGGCGAACCTGGGCGGCACGACTCGCACGCTGGACGGGGCGGCGGGCCCGGTGACGATCGAGAAGGGGCTGGTCTCGCGCGACGGCTGGACGCTGGTGGACGACTCGGACCGCCCGCTGTTCGACGCCAGCCCGTGGCCGTGGGTGGTGCAGCGCGCCCCGGCCCAGCGGCAGGACTGGTACTTCTTCGGCTACGGGCACGACTACCGCCGCGCGCTCGCCGACTTCACGCGCGTGGCCGGGAAGATCCCGATGCCGCCGCGCTTCGCGTTCGGCGCGTGGTGGTCGCGTTACTGGGCGTACACCGACACGGAGCTGCAGCAGCTGGTCGAGGATTTCCATCGCCACGACGTGCCGCTCGACGTGCTGGTGGTGGACATGGACTGGCACAACACCTTCGAGCTGCGCTGGCAGGGCCAGCCGAAGGACCAGGCGGGACAGCGGCTGGGCTGGACCGGCTACACCTGGGACCATGCCTACTTCCCGGATCCCGACGCGTTCCTGGGTTGGGTCAGGCAGCGGGGGCTGCACACCACGATGAACCTGCACCCGGCCTCCGGCATCCAGCCCCACGAGGCGCAGTATCCGGCGATGGCGCGCGCCACGGGTATCGACCCGGCCACCGGGCAGTACGTGCCGTTCCGGATCGAGGACCAGCACTTCGCGGAGGCGTACTTCGCCAACGTGATCCACCCCCTGGAGCGACAGGGCGTGGACTTCTGGTGGCTGGACTGGCAGCAGTGGGGCACTACGTCGATCCCGGGACTGACCCCCACCTGGTGGCTGAACTACGTCTTCTTCACCGACATGGAGCGGCAGGGCCTGCACCGGCCGCTGATCTACCACCGCTGGGGCGGCCTCGGCAATCACCGCTACCAGATCGGCTTCTCCGGCGACATGCACTCCACCTGGCCGGCGCTGGCCTTCGAGACGTACTTCACGGCCACCGCCGCCAACGTCGGCTTCGGCTACTGGAGCCACGACATCGGCGGGCACATTCCAGGCCCCGTTGCGCCGGAGCTGTACACGCGCTGGATCCAGTTCGGGATCTTCAGTCCGATCCTGCGCACGCACACCACCAAGAACGCGAACGCGGAGCGTCGCATCTGGGCGTATCCGGCCGAGTTCGCGGACGCGATGCGGGACGCCTTCCAGCTCCGCTACGCGATGATCCCCTACGTCTACACGGCCGCGCGGCGCGCCTACGACTCCGGCGTGGCCGTGGTGCACCCGCTCTACTACGACTGGGCGGAGGCGGCCGACGCGTACGCGTTCCGCGACGAGTACGGCTTCGGCGCGGACCTCGTGGTGAGCCCGGTGGTCGCGCCGATGGACAGCGCCAGCGCGCTGGCGCGCGAGCGCCTGTGGCTGCCGCCCGGCGATTGGGTGGAGTGGTCGAGCGGCGCGCGGCTCTCGGGTCCGCGCGCGCTGGACCGGGCGTTCGCCCTGGACGAGCTGCCGGTCTACGTGCGGGCCGGCGCGATCCTGCCGGAGCAGCCCAAGATGGAGCGGAGCGGCGAGCGGCCGGTGGATCCGCTCATCCTCGACGTGTTCCCCGGCGATTCCGGCAGTGCGCGCATCTACGAAGATGCGGGCGACTCGCTGGGATACCGCGAGGGCGCGTGCACCTTCACGCCGGTGCTCGAGCGGCGGACCGCCGACACCACCGCGCTCACGATCGCGCCCGTGGAGGGCTCGTTCCGGGGCATGCTGCAGGGGCGCGCGTACGAGGTGCGGCTGCGCGGGACGTGGCCGCCCGCGCACGTGACCTGGCAGGGCGCGGATGTCCCGTACCGGGCGGACGGGTCCGCACCGGGCTGGCGCTACGATGGGGACCGGCTCACCAC
>Ga0335079_10001912_pt1 | contig 23866 bp, 25 predicted proteins | sample Lox_Sample_33_FD_206719 | JGI IMG/M metagenome (GOLD analysis project Ga0335079, IMG submission 206719) | Soil microbial communities from Loxahatchee National Wildlife Refuge, Florida, United States - Lox_Sample_3.3 | ecosystem: Environmental > Terrestrial > Soil > Wetlands | place: USA...
TCAACGACCGGGCGGGCGTGCTCGTGCTCTCCGAGAATGCGGGCGCCCACGAGGAGCTCGGCGAGTGGGCGCTGACCGTCAACCCGTTCGACGTGCTCGGCCAGGCCGAGGCGCTCCACGCGGCGCTGTCGATGGACGCCGGCGAGCGCGAGCGGCGGGCGGACGCGCTTGCGAACCAGGTGCGAACGCACGACGTCGGGCACTGGATCGACTCGCTGCTCGACGACCTGGCGGGTGTGTCGGCGTAACCTGTCGCAGGTGAGCGAGCTCTCCCACGTCGACGACGCCGGCGCCGTTCGCATGGTCGACGTCGGTGGGAAGCCGGAGGTCGCGCGGCGCGCCGTCGCCCGGGCATTCGTCTCGACCAGCGCGGCGCCGCAGCTGCACGCGCTTCCAAAGGGCGACGCGCTCGTCGCCGCCCAGCTCGCAGGGATCATGGCCGCCAAGCGAACGGCCGAGCTGATCCCTCTGTGTCATCCGCTGCCGCTCTCGCACATCGACGTCTCGGTCGACGTGGTCGAGGGCGGGGTCGAGATCCGCGCCGAGGTCGCGACGACCGCGCGCACCGGTGTCGAGATGGAGGCGCTGACCGCCGTCTCCGTCGCGGCGCTCACCGTCTACGACATGGCTAAGGCGGTCGACCGGGCAATGACGTTTTCGGTCGAGCTCGTCGAGAAGGTGAAGGGATGAAGGCCGCCGTGCTCACCGTCTCCGATCGCGTGTCGCGCGGCGACGCCGAGGACACGAGCGGCGACGAGCTCGTCGGCAGCCTGCGGGCCGACGGGTACGACGTCGATCGCCGCGTCGTCCCGGACGAGGCGACGCTGATTGCGGCGGCGATCGCGGAGCTGGCAGGAGCGGCCAGCGTCGTGCTCACCACCGGCGGCACCGGCGTCGCCCCGCGCGACGTGACTCCCGAGGCGACCCGCTCCGTGCTCGAGCGCGAGGTCCCCGGCATCGCCGAGGCGCTGCGTGCGACCTCGGCCGCCAAGACACCGCACGGCTTGCTCTCGCGCGGCACCGCCGGCATCGTCGGGCGCGCGCTCGTCGTCAACCTGCCCGGCTCGCCCGGCGGCTGCCGCGACGGCTATGCCCTGATTCGCCCGGCGCTGCCGCACGCGCTGGCGTTGATCGCCGGCGAGCCGACCGAGCACCAGCAGACGTAGGCTGACGCGGTCGATGCGCATTGCACGTCTCTACTACCGGCTGGTCAAGTTCGAGCACACGATCTTCGCGCTGCCGTTCGCGTACGTCGGCGCGGTGCTCGCCGTTGGCGGCATTCCGTCCGGCCACGCGCTGTTCTGGATCACGGTGGCGATGGTCGGTGCGCGGTCGCTTGCCATGGCTCTCAACCGGCTGATCGACGCGCGAATCGACGCCGCCAACCCGCGGACCGCGGGCCGCGAGCTTCCGAGCGGCGCCCTCTCGGTTGCCGCCGTTGTCGCGTTCTGCGTCGCCGCGCTGGTCGTCTACCTCGTGGCCGTCTGGCAGCTGAACCCGTTCGTGCGGCCGCTCGCTCCGGTCCCGGTCGTGATGTTCGTCGTCTACCCGTACCTCAAGCGGTTCACGTGGCTCTGCCATCTCTGGCTCGGCGCGGTCGACGGCCTCGCCCCGGTGGGCGCGTGGGCGGCCGTCCGCGGCGATCTCGCCTGGGAGGCGTGGGCGCTCGGCGGCGCCGTTGCGGCTTGGGTCGCCGGCTTCGACCTCTTCTATGCGCTGTTCGACGTCGACGTCGACCAGGAGCAGGGGCTGCATTCCTGGGCGACGCGCTTCGGGGAGTCGGGCGCGTTCCTCGGCGCCCGGGCCCTCCATCTGCTCGCCGTCGTCCTGCTCGTCGCCGTCGGCGTGGGCCTTCACGTCGGGGTCCTCTACTGGCTCGGCGTCGCGTGCGTGGGCGGGCTGCTCGCATACGAGCATTCGCTCGTCCGCCCCGGCGATCTCCGGCGCCTCGATACCGCGTTCTTCGCGATGAACGGCGTCATCTCGATCGCGTTCTTCGTCTTCGTTCTCGCCGACGTCCTGTGATCGTCGGGCTGCTGCATCCGGGCGCGATGGGGGCCGCGCTCGGCGATGCCCTGCTCGCCGGCGGCCACGAGGTGCTCTGGGCATCTGCGGCCCGAAGCGGCGAGACGCGCGGGAGGGCCGCCGGCTTCCGCGACGTCGAGACCGTCGCGGAGCTCGCCGCCGCGAGCGACGTCCTGCTCTCGGTGTGCCCGCCGCACGCTGCGGTCGAGGTGGCGGCCGAAACGGAGGGCTTCGACGGCCTGTATGTCGACGCGAACGCCGTGTCGCCCGACTCGGCCCGTGAGGTCGCCGCCCTGCACCCGCGCTTCGTCGACGGCGGCATCGTCGGCCCGCCGCCCCGCGAGGCGGGCACCACGCGCCTCTATCTCTCCGGCGCCGAAGCGCCGGCGGTGGCCGCGCTCTTCGAAGGCAGCATGGTCGGAACACGGCTCGTCGCGGATGCGTCGGCGTTGAAGATGACGTACGCGGCGTGGTCGAAGGGGACCGCGGCGCTGCTGCTCGCCATCCGCGACGTCGCGCGGGCGAACGGCGTCTGGGACGACCTTCAGGCCGAGTGGCGGGACTCGGCCCCGGACCTGCCGGCGCGCCTCGAAGCGGCCGAGCGCTCGGCGGCGGCAAAGGGCTGGCGCTGGATCGGCGAGATGGAGGAGATCGCCGACACGTTCGCAGCCGCAGGGGCGCCCGAGGGCTTCCACCGCGCCGCTGCAGAGGTCTACCGCTCGTGATCCGCGGGCACGGCCTCGCCAAGCGCTACGGCGATCGCCGCGTCTTCAGCGGCATCGACGTCGAGCTCGCGGACGACGGCTTCCTGCTCGTGACCGGGCCGAACGGGTCCGGCAAGACCACGCTCCTGCGAATGCTCGCCGGGCTCGCCGCTCCCACCACCGGCGAGCTCGAGCTGCCGCCTCGCGCCTCGATCGGGTACCTCGCCCACGACCCGCTCGTCTATCGAGAGCTCACGCCGATCGAGAACCTGAATCTGTTCGCGCGCCTCTACCGCATCCCGGAGCGCGGCGAGCGCGTCGGGATGCTGCTCGAGCGCTTCGGCCTGTGGGAGGCTCGCCACCAGCGCGTTTCGTCGTTCTCGCGCGGCATGCAGCAGCGGCTCGGCCTCTGCCGCGTGCTGCTCCACTCGCCGCCGCTCCTGCTGCTCGACGAGCCGTTCAACGCGCTCGACGCCGAAGGTGCGGGCCTGCTCGACGCGCTGCTGCGCGAGGGAAGCCGCGCGTGCGTCGTCGCCACGCACGAGCCGGGCCGCGTCGCTCACCTCGCGACCGCGAGGCTCGCGTTCGCATGACGTACCTGCGCGACGTCGGCGCGCTCGCACGCAAGGACCTTCTCCTCGAGCTCCGTGCGAAGGAGACGCTGCCGGCGATGCTCCTGTTCGTCGTCGCGATGCTCACGATCTTCCACTTCGCGCTGCCGAGCGGCAGCAGCGACGCCGCGACGCTCGGGCTGCTCTGGTCGGCGCTCGTCCTGACCGCGTTGCTCGGGCTGACGCGGGCGTTCGTCGCCGAGCGGGAGCAGGGGATGTTCGACGCGCTCGTTCTCGCGCCGTGCGACCGGAGCGCGATCTGGCTCGGCAAGTCGCTCTCGGTGCTCGCGTTCCTGGTCTGCGCCGAGGCGGTCGCGCTGCCCGCGTTCGCACTGTTCTTCTCGGGAGTCGACGCCCGGACGGTCGCGGCGGTGGCGCTCGCCGATCTCGGCATCTGCACCGTCGGGACCCTGTTCGGCGCGATGGCGGTCGCCGGCCGGGCGCGGGAGCTCCTGCTGCCGCTGCTGTTCCTCCCTGCCGCGATCCCGATCGTCGTCGGCGGCGTCGGCGGCTACCTGTGGTTCCTGGCGCTCTACGACGTGCTCTTCGCCGTCCTCGCCTGGGCGACGTTCGAGTACGTCGTCGCCGAGACCTGACCCGCCCGGCCCGGCGCGCCGCCCGGTCTACGATTGCGCCTGTGAGAGCCCTCTCCTCGCGCCTGCCCGTCGTGGCGGGCGGCTGTCTGGTCGTGTTCACGACCGCCCTGGCGCTCGTCTTCTTCTACGCGCCGACCGATGCCAACCAGGGCCTCTCGCAGCGGATCTTCTACTTCCACGTGCCCCTGGCCTTCACGGCCTACGCCTGCTTCGGCTGGGGCGCCTGGAAGGCGCTCCGCCATCTGTGGAAGCGCGATCCCGAAGCCGACCTCGAGAGCTACGTCGCGATCCACCAGGGCGTGATCTTCGGCGCGCTGACGCTGGCGACGGGCTCGATCTGGGCGAAGATCTCGTGGGGCGTATGGTGGTCCTGGGGGGAGGACCAGCTCGTCCTCTTCCTCGTCCTCTTCCTTTTCTACTGCGCTTACTTCATGCTCCGTTATTCCGTCGAGCCGGGACCGCAGCGCGCGAACATGTGCGCCGTCTACGCGCTCTTCGGCGTCGTGCTGATCCCGGTTTCGTTCCTTGCGATCCGCCTCTCCAAGAGCTTCATCCATCCCGTCGTCTTCACCTCACACGGCTACCAGATGACCAACTCGCAGTTCCTCACGTTCTGCGTCTGCCTCGTGGCCATGCTCAGCCTGTTCGTCACGCTGTATTCGATCGAGCTCGCGGGCAAGCGCCTGGACGCTTCGCTGCGCGAGCTGCGCGAGCTGCTGGCATGAGCCGTAGGCTTGACGGAGGCTCACCAGGGGCGGCGGCGCCGGCATGGCCGGCACCGGAGCGGGGATCATGAGCCCATCCGAGAAGTACACGGCGGCTGCCTACCTCGTCGTGTTCGTGGCGGTGCTCGCGTACGTCGTGATCATCGCGTCGAAGCTGCAGCGTCTGCAGCGCGAGGTCGCCCGCCTCGTCGAGCTCGCGAAGGAGCGCCAACATGGCTGAGGCGCTGTTCTGGCCGGTGCTCATCGGCTACGGCGAGGCCGCGTTCGCGTATGCGTCGCCGCGCACCTCGCGCCTTGCGACCTGGGGCGTGCGGGTTGGCTGGCTCGCGCAGACGGCGCTGCTGATCGTCCAGGCCGAGCGCACGGACGGGTTCCCGTGGGCGACCTTCGCCGGCTCGCTCAACCTGTTCGTCTGGCTCGTCGTGAGCACGTACCTGATCTGGGGTTGCCGTCCCCGTTTCCGCCTCCTCGGCCTCGCGGTCATGCCGCCGGTTGCGCTCCTTTTCCTCGTCGCCCGGATCGGCGGCGGGACGACGAGCGACGCGGCGTCGCGGTACCCGAACCTGTTCCTCGTTCTCCACGTCGGTCTCGTGCTCGCAGCGTTCGCCGGCTTCACGCTCGCCGCGGCGCTCGCGGGCCTCTACCTGTGGGAGGAGAGCAGGCTCAAGCGGCGTGCGCCCGACATCCTCCGGCTGCGGCTGCCGCCCTTGCAGTCGCTCGAGCGGCTGACGCAGCGGGCGATCGTCGTGTCGCTGCCCCTGCTGACCCTCGGCCTCGCGGCCGGCATCGTGCGGCTGCGCCAGCAAGGTGCATCGACCGATCCGCTCGAGTGGCTCACGCTTCTGACCTGGCTCGTGTACGGGGGCTTCCTCGTCACGCGGCCGGCCGGCCGGCGCGGCGCGTATCTTGCGCTCGCCGGGTTCGTCCTCGTCGTCGTCTCGCGGCTCGCGCTCGCAGGAGGGCACTTCACATGACGGCGGCCGAGCTGACGCTGGTCGGGCTCTCGCATCACGTCGCCCCCGTCGAGCTGCGCGAGCGCGTGGTGCTCGACCGCGACGAGGCCGCGGCGTTCGCGCGCGACCTCGCGCCCGCGGTCTGCCTCTCCACCTGCAATCGCACCGAGCTCTACCTCGCAGGGGGGCAGGAGGACCGGGCGGCCGCGGCCCTCGCCGAGCTCGCGGGCGAGCCGCTCGACGGCGTCCTCTACCGCCTGCACGACGACGATGCCGCGCTGCATCTGTTCCGCGTCGCGGCCGGCCTCGATTCGCTCATCCCCGGGGAGGGCGAGATTCTGGGCCAGGTGCGCGGGGCCTACGAAGCGGTCGAGCCGGACAGCCTGCTCGACCGCGTCTTCCGCCAGGCGATCGCACTCGGGAAGCGCGTCCGCAGCGAGACCGCGATCGGCGAGAACCCGGCGTCGGTCCCGGCCGCGGCCGCCGCCCTGGCCGCGCAGGTGTTCGGCGACCTGACCGGCCGCCGGGTCCTTCTGATCGGCGCAGGCCGGGTCGGCGAGCTCGCGGCGTCGAACCTGGCGTCGCGAGGTGCGGTGATCGCCTACGTCGCGAACCGCTCTCCGGACGCGGCGCGTGGCCTCGCCGACCGGTTCGGCGGGCGGGGTGTGCCCCTCGACGCGTCTGCGCTCGCGCACGCGCTCGCCGACGTCGACGTCGTCGTGTCGTCGACCGGCGCGCCCGGCTTCGTCCTCCACGCCGCCGACGTGCCGGCGCGCCGACATCATCCGCTGTTCTTCATCGACATCGCGGTGCCGCGCGATCTCGATCCCGAGGTGTCGCGGCTCGACGGCTGCTTCCTCTACGACATCGACGACCTCGAAGCCGTGGTCGCCGAGACGCTGGCGGGGCGCCGCGCCGAGGCCGAGCGCGCCGAGGCGCTGGCCGCGGAGGAGGTCGAGCGGTTCCGGCGGTGGCGCGCGTCGCTCGACGTCGTGCCGGCGATCGCATCGTTGCGGGCGCACGCCGAGGAGATCCGCGCGGGCGAGCTCGCGAAGCTCGACGGCCGGGTGAGCGACGAGGAGCGTGCGCAGTTGGACTCGGTGACGTCGCAGATCGTCAACAAGCTCCTGCACCTCCCGACGGTGCGGATGAAGGAGGCGGCTGCGACCAGCGACGGGATCGTGTACGCCGACGCGCTCCGCCATCTCTTCGGGCTCGAGGACGGCGAGCGGTGAACGACGACGAACCGCGTCGCATCGAACGGCCGCTTCCGGTCGTTGCGCCGTCCGCGTTCCTGCGCGTGCGCCGGGGCCCGCTCACCTGCGGGCGCAGCACGAGGTCCACGAGGTCGATCTGTGCTCGTCCGCGTCGGGTCTCGCGGCTCTAGGCTCGCGCTCACGCAGGCCGAGCAGGCCGCGGGGCTGCTGCGCCGGCCGGGGATCGAGATCGCGTTCGTCCCGATCACCACGTCGGGCGACCGCGACCGCAGCAAGCCGTTCGGCGAGATCGGTTCGCGCGGCGTCTTCGTGAAGGAGCTCGAGGAGGCGCTGCTCGCCGGGCGCATCGACGTCGCCGTTCACTCCGCCAAGGACATGACGGCCGAGGATCACGAGGGGCTCGTCGTCGGCGCGTACCCGGAGCGGGACGATCCCCGCGACGCGCTCGTCGGCGCCGCCTCGGTGACGCCGGGGATGCGGATCGGCACGGCCTCGGCGCGCCGGCGCGCGCAGCTGCTCGCAGCCGACCCGAGCGTGTCGGTCGAGCCGCTGCGCGGGAACGTCGACACCCGCCTGCGCAAGCTGCGCGAGCGAGGCCTCGACGCGATCGTGCTCGCCGCATGCGGCCTCGACCGTCTCGGGCTCGCCGCCGAGATCGGCGCCCGGCTCGAGCCGGTGCAGATGCTGCCCGAGGCAGGACAGGGCGCGCTCGCCCTGCAGGTCCGTGCCGGCGAGACGGCGCTCGTCGCCGCCGCCGACCACCCGGAGACACGCCGCCGGGTCGAGGCCGAGCGTGCGTGTGTTGCCGAGATCGGCGCGGGCTGCCTCGCCCCGGTCGCGGCGCACCATGACGGCCGCACGCTTCACGCGCTCGTCGCCGGAGAGAACGGCGAGTGGCTGCACCGCTCCTCCGGCGACGATCCGATCGCCGTTGCCCGCGAGCTCGAGGCGTTCGCGGACTCGCGATGAAGGTGATGGTCACGCGTCCGCGCGGGCAGGCGGACGGGCTGGTCGCGCGGCTGCGCTCGCTCTCGGTCGAGGTGGTCGAGTGCCCGCTGATCGAGATCGAGCCGCTCTCGGCCGATCCGTTCGACGGCGGCGGCTACGACTGGGTGATCGTCACGAGCCCGAACGGCGCGTCGGAGCTCGCCCGGCGCGGGCGGAACCTTCCACGCATCGCCGCCGTCGGCCCCGCCACCGCGCAGGCGCTGCGGGACTGCGGTCTCGAGCCGGCGTTCGTGCCGGGCACGGCGACGCAGGAGGCCCTGATCGCGGAGCTGCCGCGTCCTGCCGGCCGGGTCCTCTTCGCAGCCGCCGAGGGCGCCCGGCGCGGGCCGGTGGAGGAGCTGGGGGCCGACTTCCTGCCCCTGTACCGGACGCGCCTGCTGCGCCCCGCGGTCCTTCCGGCGGTCGATCTCGTCGTGCTCGCGTCCGGCTCGGCGGCGCTTGCGTATGCGGAGGCGGGCGGCGCGGCGCGGGCGGTGACGATCGGGCCGGAGACGTCTCGTGTCGCTCGCGAGGCCGGGATCGACGTTGTGCGCGAAGCAACGACGCACGACGTCGAAGGCCTCGTCGCCGCCGTCCGCGATCTGATGGAGTTCGACGGGCGCTGATGGCGGAGACGATCACCTTCCTGACCGACTTCGGCCTCCAGGACGACTTCGTCGGAACCTGTCACGGAGTCATTGCAATGATCGCGCCCGACGCGCGCGTGATCGATCTCACGCACGGCATCGATCCGCAGGCGATCCTGCAGGGTGCGCTCGTTCTGCGAAACGCGGTTCAGTTCGCGCCGGTCGGCGTCCACCTCGCCGTCGTCGATCCGGATGTCGGAGGGAATCGCCGCGCGGTTGCGGTCGCGACTCGCGACGGGCGGAGATTCGTCGGCCCCGACAACGGACTGCTGCTCCTTGCGGCAGACGAGCTCGGCGTCGCTGCCGCGCACGAGCTGACGGAGCCGCGCTACCGGCTGGCCGACGTCTCGCGGACCTTCCACGCCCGCGACATCTTCGCGCCGGCCGCTGCGCATCTCGCCGCGGGCGTGCCGGTCGCCGAGCTCGGGCCGGCGGTCGACCCTGGGACGCTCGTTCGGCTGGAGCTGCCCCGTGCCGAGGTGGGCCGCTCGCAGGTGCGGGCCACCGTGCTGATCGTCGATCGCTTCGGCAACGTCGCCACGAACATGCACAGGCAGGAGCTCGACGAGGTCGGGCTCGCCGAGGGAGACCGCGTCGAGGTGCGGTTGCAGCTCGACCGGTACTTCGCCGTGCTCGTGGGCACGTTCGCCGATGCGCCTCCTGGGGAGCTGATCATGTACGAGGACTCGTACGGCCTGGTCACGCTCGCAATCAGCCAGGGGAACGCGGCCCGCCTCACCGGGGTCGCGGCCGGCGACGAGCTGAGGATTGCGCGCACGTGATCGATCTCAGGGTGCGGCAGCGCTTCGCGAGGCTGGTCACCGATCTCGTGACGGCGCGCCCCGGACTGTGGCGCGTCGTCCGGCGGCCGTTCATCTGGTCGTTCGGCGCGATCGCGCCCGACTGGGAGGAGAAGCGCGTCTCGCCCGAGCATCTCGCCCCGCTCGAGGCCGCGCTGGCGGCGGTGCCCGGCGAGCCGGCGGCCGCGCTCGACCTCGGCACGGGGACCGGCGCCGGGGCGCGCGCGATCGTGCGCCGCTTCGACCACACGACGGTCACCGGCGTCGATGCCTCGCAGCCGATGATCGACCAGGCCCGTGCGCGTGCGACGGGAGACCGGGAGCGCTACGACGTCGCCGACGCTTCGGCGCTTCCGTATCCGGACGCCTCGTTCCAGCTCGTCACGCAGTTGAACATGATCCCGTTCTTCGACGAGATGGCACGCGTGACCGCGCCGGGCGGTCACGTCGCTGTTGCCTTCTCGCGCGGCCCTCGGACGCCGATCTGGGTGCCGCTCGACCGCGTGCAGACGGAGCTCGAGCGGCGGGGCTTCTTGCACGTAGCGAACTTCTCGGCGGGCGTGGGAGTGGCGCTGCTTGCCCAGCGCGCGGACACGTCTTAGGGTGCGGCCAAAGGGACGTTCGCGACGCGGTAGCACCGGTCCGGACGTCTCTTTTTTCGTGCTCGCCGTCGCGATCGCCCTGCTCGCTGTGGGCGGGGCCGCGCGCGGTGCGGTGCGCACCGGCTCGTGCCGGCCGCCGTCGGTGACGCCCGCCTATGCGCACGCGGTGCGGTTCGCCGTCTCCGCCCGCCGCGACGTGTGGGGGCGGCGGCTGCTGCGCGCCCCGGGCGGCCCGACCTACGAGCGGGCCCGATCGTTCCTCGCACCGCTCTTCTATGCGGTCGGGCCGCGCGGCAAGAAGCTCACCGAGTCCGGTGTGTACTACCTGCCGTTCGCCTACCCGTTCAACGTCAGCGGAGGCCGGATCTTCTCGCTCCATGTCGCCGACGGCAGCGAGATCATCAACGACCGCGCCGGCGGGCCGAGCGTCACGATCGACGTGGGCCCTCAGGGCGACGAGCGCTACGGCTCGTGCCTCGCGCGGCTCGGGACGCCCGAGCTCGCCGACGGCTTCCTCCCGATCCTCGACACCACGTACACGGACTCCGCCGGAGTCCACTACGAGCAGGAGTCGTTCGTCGGCCGCGCGTACGGGACGATCTCGCTCAGCTTCATCCACATGCACGTCGACGCCACGGCATCGACGTCGGACACGCAAGTGCGGTTCGTGTTCTCTCCCGGATCGTTCCGCCGGGACGGCGACCAGCTGCTCGATCGTGGTTCGACGCGCTTCGCATGGAGCGGCGACGCGGCCGTGGACGGGCACGTCGTGAGCTTCGAGGTGCCTGCCGGAACGGTCGAGGACATCTATGTCGCCGTGCCGAGCGGCAAGAACGACGGCCGTTCCCTCGACGTCTCGCAGCGCACCTACGACGTTGCACGTGCGGACGTCGAGAACGTCTGGGACGCGCGCGTCGACGAAGGGACGGTCTTCGACGTTCCCGACGAGCAGGTGCTGGATGCCGAGCGCGCGGTGCTCGTCCAGCAGCTGCTGTTGACGTGGCGCTACAGCGCGGGGAACTCCTACGAGGAGCTGTCGTTCGCGGAGGCGGCCGACGTCGCCCGCGTGATGGCGGCGTACGGGCGGGCCGACGTGGCCGAGACGGTCCTCCGCTTCGCGCTGCGCCGGCTTCCGCTGCGCTTCACCACGTGGCGCGCCGGCGAGCTGCTCGTGGCGCATGCGGATCTGTACCGGCTCGCGCGCGACCGCGCCTTCCTGAACGCAGAGACACCACATCTCGCGCGGCTGGTGCAGACGATCGCCGCTCAGCTCGCGGTGAGCCCGAACGGGCTGCTCGCGCGCGAGCCGTTCTCGTCGGACGTCTCGCGCGAGGTGTACGCGCTGCACGGCCAGGCCGTCGTCTGGCAGGGCCTCAGCTCGCTCGGCCGCGTCTGGGGCGTCACCGGCCATCACGAGCTCGCGGCGCTCTGCGGACGGCTGGCGGCGCGACTGCGCGCCGGGCTCGACGCCGCCGTTCACCAGTCGGCGCGCCGTGCAGGCGACGGCTCGCTCTTCGTGCCGGCGGCGCTGCTGGCTGGACAGCGGCCGTTCCCGAGCCTTCCGCTCTCCCGCGCCGGGACCTACTGGAACCTCGTGATGCCGTACGCGCTGGCCTCGGGGCTGTTCCCGCCGCACGGGGCGATCGCGAAAGGGGTCCTCCGCTACCTGCTCGGCCACGGTGGCCGGCTTCTCGGACTGGTGCGCGCGGGCGCGACGAAGCTCTACGGCGACTATCCGCCGGCGCCGACCTCTGGGATCGACCAGGTCTACGGCGTGAACGTCGACCGGTTCCTGGCCGACGCCGACCAGCCGGACCAGCTCGTCCTGTCGCTGTACGGCATGCTCGCCGCCGCGATGACGCCGGGCACGTTCGTCTCCGGTGAGAGCGCGAGCGTGACGCCGATGCACGGGCAGCTCGATCGCACCATGTACCTGCCGCCGAACAGCGGCGCGAACGCTGCCTTCCTCGAGAACCTCCGCCTGCTGCTCGTCCACGAGACGCGCGGCCCGGACGGTGCGCCGCGCGGGCTGCAGCTCGCCTTCGCCACTCCGCGGGCCTGGCTCACCGACGGCAAGACGATCGCGGTCGAGCAGGCGCCGACCAGCTTCGGGCCGGTCTCGTACTCGATCGCCCGCGTCGGTGAGACGGTGCAGGGGACGATCGATGTCCCCGCGAGGCCGGCGCCCGCGTCGCTCGAACTGCGTCTCCGGCTGCCGGTCGGCGAGCACCTGGGCGCCGTCCGCATCAACGGCCGGCCCGCGGTCGTGGACCGCCGCAGCGACACGATCGACCTCACCGGGCACCGGGGGGCGCTGCAACTGGACGCCGTCGTCCGGTGAGCTACGCTGCAGCCCTTCGGGCGAGGTAGCTCAGTTGGTAGAGCACACGGCTGAAAACCGTGGTGTCGCCGGTTCAAGTCCGGCCCTCGCCACCTCCCGATCGCCGCTCACTGGCTGCGGTACTCGACGTTGACGAAGGCCTTGCTCGCCTGCGTCGCGGCGCACGCGAGGAAGGGAAGCTGTTGGGCGAGGCTCGGCGTGGCCGAGCCCCAGAGCGTCCGCATGTCCGTCGCGGCCATCGTCTGGCCGGGGCCGAGCGCGATCACGTCGCTCGCCTTTCCACAGTCGTCGGTCCCGTCTCCCGGCTTCACGAAGAAGAGCCGGACGCCGCCCGGCGGATCGGCCACCTTGGTCAGCACCGCGGTGTTCCCAGGGCCGCCGCCGAACGAGCCGAGGAAGGGCACGTAGCCCTCGACGGGCGGTTGCGCCGTCATCGTCACCGTCGCGTCGTGCAGCGTGCCGAACGCGCTGCCGGCCGGGTGATACCAGTCGAGACTGACGCCCCACGCCTGGTAACGCGAGATCAGGTAGGTCTTGGCGCGGCTGTTCCAGAGTGCGAACTCGTCGGCGAGCGGTGCGGGCCTGGAGTCGATCGGCGTGCCGGGGCGGTCCACCCCGACGACGTACCACTCGTACGACGGCGTGCTCGAGAGGACGAGGTCGACGCCCCAAGTCTCGTGGCCGTACGCCAGCCACCCGCCGCCCCAGACGCGAAGGGCGACCGCCTGGCCGAGCATGACGTGCGGTCCTCCTTGCGCCTCGATCTTCCAGAGCGCGGTCTTGCTCGACCAGTCGAGATCGACCCCGAACGTCTCGCTCGCGTGGACGAGCGAGCGTCCGCGCGGACGGTTGTAGAGGTCTCCCGTGCCGTCGTTCACGTCGCTCAGGCCGTTCCACACACGTGCGGCCGGCGGAACGACCTGCGGGAAGACGCCGGGGTCGGGTCGGACCGTGCAGTCCTCGGGCGAGTCGCCCGCGCCGAGCTGGCCGACAGCGGCGATCATGTAGCACTGGCCGCTGATGTCCGTGGCGTTGTCCGTGAAGGAGTAGTAGTCGCCGACGCCGGGCCCGTTGCGTGTCGGAACCTGGTCGATCTTCTCCCACGCGCCGGCCGCATCGCGCTTGTACACCGCGAATGCCTGCTCGTTGGTCGAGCGGTCGATCCAGCAGAGCGTCACCGACGACGGCAGCGGGTCGAGGCCGCAGTCGTAGGGCGCCGTCGGCAGGAGCGACCGGGCCGGGATCGGCGTGCGCGGGACCGGCGGAGATACCTGCGGCGCGCCGGCCGCTCGCGTGCTCCCGCCGAAGGCGGTCAGCAGGACGCCGCCCGCGACGGCGAGGGCAGTACGAAGCCACAGGCGGTTCGTCATCTCGCATCTCCTCTTCATCATGCGTTGCCGGCGCTCTTGGGCCCGATCGTTGCGAGGAAGCCGTGCACGGCGCCGTTGGCCGCCTGGTAGAGGCCGACGACGTCGAATCCGGCGCCGCTCCCCGGGCCGGCCGTGATCGCGGCCACGGCGTCGTTGATCCCGTTCGCGCCGGTGGCGGTTGCGCCGGGGTAGTCGAGGCGGGTGAACGTCCCGTTCGCGTCGATGAACCCCTGTTCGCCCGGATACGTCTCGTCGGGATAGCCGACTCCGTGGAACGGGCCGTACGCGCCGGTGATCACGCCGGCGCTGTTGATGCCGTGCGGCACCGTGTCGGCGGCGCCGGGAACGTCGAATGGGATGCCGGACGCGGTGGGGGAGCTGTACCGCATCCCGTGGTAGTTGCCGCTCGCGTCGATCGTCAGGCCCACGAGTTGCGCGTTGTCGGCGATCCCGTAGAGCTCGGACGACTTGACCGTCGTGAAGCGGCCGGTTGCCGTCTGCACGAAGCCCTCGAAGGCCGCGGCGGCCGGGTTGTCGTAGACGCCGACGACGGTCCCCGCGTTGTCGATCCCGAACGTCTGGTAGTCACCGCCGGCCATGCAGTGGTCTCCGGCGAGGTTCTGACGGGCATAGACGCCGTTCGTCCACGAGAACGGGCAGATGGCGCCTCCCTTCCCGATGTAGGTGCCGACGACCTCGCCGTGGCCGTTGATCGCGAACGGATAGGTGTCGTACGAGTCCGGGACATCGATTCGTGTGTAGTGCCCGTTCGAGTAGAGGAAGCCGTACGTGCCCTCGTGGACGCTGAACACGCCGACCACCTCGATCGTGCGTTGCATGAAGCCGGTGCGGTTGACGCCCCAGGCGGCGGTCTGGTAAGCGCCCGGGTAGTCGAGCGTCGTGTAGGTGGCGTGCGCGAGCGGCAGCGGATGCGGGCCGATCGCGGCTCTGCCGCGCGCGCCTGTCGCTGCCAGTAGCAGTGCGGCTGCGAGCGTGACGAACGCCGAGACTGCGCGGCGGCTCGTCACGAAGCCTTCCCGCAGATCGCCCAGATGAAGACGTCCGTACTGCCGTTGTCGCTGTTGTAGACGTCTGCGACCCACCCGGTCGCGGTCCCGTTCGGTCCGTTCTCGGCGATCGCTTTCAGGTTTGCGCCCTTGGCGTTGTACGAGGTCACGCCCCCGCCGAAGACCTTGTCGCCCGACGGGCAGCTGGCCGACCCGACGTTCTGGCCACCCGACGGGAGGACGAGCGTGCCCTGGACCAGCTGCCAGCCTGTGACGCCGTCCGCGCCGTCCGCGCCGGGCGCCCCGCGTGGCCCGACGGGCCCCCGCGCTCCGGTAGGGCCCTTCGGCCCGGCTGGGCCCCTGGAGCCGACGTCCCCCTGCGGGCCTGTCGGCCCTGCCGGCCCACCGGTCAGCTGTCCGGGGCGGAAGTCGGCTGCAGTCAGGGAGTGCGCTTTGACCTTGACGGCGGTCACGGAGCTCCTTTTCAGCTGTGCGGTGCCGACCGAGTTCGGCGGCAGCACGAGCCGCTTCGCGGCCTGGCCGACCGGAGTCGCTCCAAGGACCGCGATGACGACAGCGCTCGTCGAGAGGGCGAGGGGCAGCCGGTGTGTACGCCAGTGTGCGCGTTGAGTCACGACGATCCTCCTGCAGTCGCGGAAGACGCCGTCTTCCTGGGCGGATGAACGGCGAGCACGACGTCGGCGCAGGTCGCCCAGACGAAGACGTCTTGCGCGTAACCGCCTGCGTCCTGGACGTCCTGGATGGCGAAGCTCCAGCCCGACCCGCCGCCGTTCGGGCCGTCCTGGAACACCTGCACGAGGCCGGGTCTGGTCGAGGTCACACCACCGCCGAGGACTTTCTCGCCCGGAGGGCAGTTGATCCCCGTGTACAGCAACGGGCCGGTGCGTAGAAAGTTGTCGCAGTAGCCGCTGTCGGCGCAGCCGGAGAGCGCCGTCTGTGCGTTGACGAACCGCCAGCCGCTCAGCCCCTGGGAGCCCTGAGCGCCGGGGAGCCCGCGTGTGCCGCTCGGCCCTTGCGGCCCCGCCGGGCCCGTGGGGCCTGCCGGACCTCTCGGCCCCGGGCTGCCCTTCGGGCCCGCCGGGCCCTGTGCGCCGTGCGGGACCTGACCGAGAACGACGTCGGAGGTGAGGAGCGTTCCCGCCCGCACCTTCACAGCGGTCACAGCGTGGTTCCTCAACTGCGGCGTCCCGACCGACGCGGCCGGCAGCACGAGCCGCTTTGCGGCGGTGCCGAGCGGCGTCGTGATCAGGACGACGGCGACGAGCGCGCTCACCGAGGCGGCGAGCGGCAGCCGAGTCCCGGGGCGGCTCACGGTCCCGTCTCCCCGGCGCCGAGGGACGCGTGCACCTGCTCGACCTCGAGGCCCGCTCGCTCGGCGGCATCACGTACCGCATCGGCCGTGGCCCCCTCGTAGAGCAAGAAGCACGCGTCGCGCTCGGGCACGAAGATCGAGCGCAGGTGGCGGACCCGTGCGCCGTGGCGGCTGCATTCGTCGGCAGCCTCGCGGGCCCGGTCGGTCAGGCGCTCGACGCGGCCCCAGCCGTGCGGAGGGCGGGCGAGCTCGACGGTGTAGTAGCCGACGGTGTCGATCCATCGACGCTAGGAGGCGGGCGTCCGCCCTTCAATTGTGGGAACCCTCAGACTTTCAGCCGGCGGGCCAGCTCCGTTCGCGATCGCAAACCGAGCTTGGCGTAGATCTTCGAGAGGTTCGCCTCAACGGTGCGTGTGCTCACGAACAGGCGGGCCGCGACCTCCCTGTTGCTGAGCCCCGCGGCGACGAGCTCGGCGACCTCGCGCTCCCGAACGGTCAGTTCGGCGCCGGTCGCGCGTCGCCGGCCGGGGATCCGGGCGAGGTCGGTGGCTGCTTTCTCCGCCCACCGTGCGGCGCCGAGGGCGTCGAATCGCTCGAGCGCCTCGGTCAGCGTGGTGCGGGCGGCTCCCCAGTTGCGGGCCGCGTGCTCGATCCGGCCCGCAATGTGGACGGTGCGGGCATGCTCGAAGGGCTCCGGAAGCGCTGCATGCGCCTCCAGGGCCGAGGCGATCGCCGCTCGTGCGCCGATGTGGTCGCCGCGCGCCGAGAGGACGAGCGCCTCGCAGCGGCCTGCCATCGCGCGGCACCAGGGCTGCTCTCCGACGGCACACGCGCGCAACGCAGCCGCGATGGCAACGGCGGATTCGAGACGACCGGTCGCCGCGCATGCCTCGCCGAGCACCTGGGCGACGGGGAAGAGCGAGAGATCGCCCAGGCCGCGATCGACCATCAGCGACCACCCCGGCTCGAGCATCTCGACGGCGGCCTCCGCCTCGCCGTCTGCGAGTGAGACGAGCCCGAGCACGCCCCGGCTGTAGAGCGTCCACCAGAAGTCTCCCGTCTCCTCCGCGGCCGCAAGCGAGCTCGCCGCGAGTGCCTGCGCGGCGTCGTGCCTCCCGAGCAGCGCCTCGATCGTCGCCACGACGCACGACGCCGCCGCGATCACTTGCTTGGACGCCGCCTGGCGCGCGTGCTCGAGAGCCAGGCGCGCGTTCTGGTGTGCGTCCGACCAGTGCCCCGCGCGAATCAGCGTCTCGCTCAGATGACCGCGCGCGATCACCTCCACCGGTTCGAGCCCTCGCTCCACCGCGAAGGCGATCTCGTCGTGAAACAGCGCCGCAGCCTCTTCGAACGACGTGGCTCCCATGCAGACGCAGCCGAGCCACATGCGGGGCGAGTTGCCCTGCAGGTGCACGGTCCCGTCCCAGCGTGCGACCGCCTCTCGCGAACACTCGGGGACTCCCCCGCGCTCCATGCTCTCCGCAAATCCCAGCATCGCGAGCGAGGCGACGAGTGTCTGTTCCGCGCCGCTCCGCTCGGCCAGATCGATCGCGGCCCGGGCATGCCTGGTCGCCGCGGACAGGCGGCAGTCGCCGCAGGCCAGCTCGCTGAGCACGAGATGGAGTCCGGCACGAAGCTCGTCGTCGCGATCCGCCTCGTCCAGGGCGACCTCGATCAGCGGCACGGCGTCGCCGATCGAGACGTCGGGCCCCCAGCCGACACCGACCAGGTGCAGTCGTGCCCGTGCGCGGTCGGGGCCGGGCGGAAGGCGGTCGACGAGGCTGCGCGCCAACGCGGCCGACGCCTCGGCGTCACCGCCGAGCTCGAGCTCTACAGCAGCGCGCAGCTCCCGTCGAACGGTGGCCTCCGCCCTGCGGTCGGCCGAGAGCTCGATTCCCCGGACGAGGAACCGCGCCGCGCCCGCGTGGTCGCCGAGCCGTCCCGCCTCCTCCGCCGCCCCGTCGAGCAACTCGGCGGCGCTCTCGTCCGGCGCGGACGCCGAACGGGCAACGTGATGGCCACGCTCGACGGGGTCGTCGGCCGCGGCCGCCAGACGGGCGTGGAGCTCACGACGCTCCTCCGGGAGCAGCAGCTCGTACGCTGCGTTGGCGAGCAGGGGGTGCGCGAAGCGAAGCCGCTCGCCGTCGAGCTGGATCACGCCCGTTCGGAGAGCTGCGGTCATTGCCTCCCGGTCGATGCCCGCGCGCTGCAGTAGCTCCGAGGTCGGGCGCAAAGCCGCTGCAGCCGCCGAGAGCGGTGCTCTCTCGGCGGGCTTCAGCCCGCGCAGGCGGGCGGCCAGTGCGTGGGGGAGGGATTCGACGGTCGTGTGCGGTGAGCGGACCAGCTCGAGTGCGAACATCGTGTTCCCGCCGGAGACGCGCAACAGCTCGACCAGCTGCGGCCGCGTCAGCTGCTCGCCCGTGCGCTCTCTGACGACTGCGCCGAGCTCCGTGGCCGGCAACGGAGCGACTGTCAGCCGGCGCACGCCGTCCCACTCCTCGAGGCCGAACGGCATGGGGGAGGCATCGCCTTCGGTGCGCACGGCCGCGAGCACGCGCAGCGGGACCGCACCGAGCCGGCGCAGGGCGAACGTCATCGCCGACACGGTCGGGCGATCGAGCCACTGGACGTCGTCGACGACGACGAGCAGGTTGCCGTCCGCAGCATCGAGACGGAGCAGCTCGAGCACGCCGCGCGCAAGCGCGTGCTGGTCGACCGCGCCTGCAGCCGCCTCGCGGCCGAGCGCGGCCTCGACGGCCGCGCGCTGCGGTCGCGGCAGCCGTCGGAGTAGGTCGGATTCGGCGTCGCCGAACAGATCCCCGAGGCCCGCATAGGGAAGCTCCAACTCGGCTTCGGCCGGACGCGCGAGCCGCACACGCAGCGACGCCGCCGACGCCTCCTCGAGCCCGGCGCGGATGATGCTGGTCTTGCCGATCCCGGCGTCCCCTGCGATGACGACGGCGCAGCGTGCCGACCCCGGGCGAAGCACGTCCTCGAGCAGCGTCAGCTCGGTCTCGCGGCCGACGATCTGTGGCATAGCGAGGGCATAGCACCCCGCCGGGCGGATCACCACCCGGAGGACGCGGCACTAGACTCGCGCGATGACGCCAGCCGACGCCGCCGCGCGGTCGCGGATCGCCGACGCCGGCCTTGCGCCGGAGGGCGACCGGCGGATCGCATGGGCGCGGCAGCACATGCCGGTGCTCGAACGGCTGACGGGGCTGGAGCTTGCCGACGGCGTGCTGTGCGGCCGCCGCATCGCTGTCGTCGTCCACCTCGAGGCCAAGACCGCATGCCTCGTGCTCGCGCTTGCCGAGGCCGGAGCGCACGTCGTCGCGACCGGCTCGAACGCTCTCTCGACGCAGGACGCGGTGTGCGCGGCGCTCGTCGGCCGCGGAATCGAGGTGCACGCGCGGCACGGCGCCTCGCCCGAGGAGTTCACCGCCGACCTGCTCGCCGTCGCCGCGACCGGGCCCGAGCTCGTCATCGACGACGGGCTCGAGCTCACCCGCCGGGCGGAGGAGCACCTTCCGGACGTCTACGCGGAGCTTGCCGGCGTCAGCGAGGAGACGACGACCGGGGTTGTGCGCCTCCGGGCGCTCCAGGCTGCAGGACGTCTTCCCTTCCCCGCGGTCGCCGCCAACGACGCGCGCTGCAAGCACCTCTTCGACAACCCGTACGGCACCGGCCAGACGACGCTGACGGCACTGCTGGCTCTGACGAACGTGCTCGCCGCCGGGCGCGAGTTCTGCGTGATCGGGTACGGCTACGTGGGCCAGGGGCTCGCCCGCGCCGCCGACGGGCTCGGGGGCCGGGTGACGGTGGTCGAGGTCGATCCGGTGCGCGCGCTCGTCGCGCACATGGACGGCTACCGGGTGGCACCGCTCCGCGAGGCTCTGCCGGACGCGGACGTCGTGCTGACGGCGACCGGGCTGGTCGACGCAGTCGGCGCGGCCGATGTGTCGCTGCTCAGGGACGGTGCGCTGCTCGCAAACGCAGGCCATTCGAACCGGGAGATCGACGTTGCGGCGATCGCGGACGCCGCCGCGGAGGCGTGGTCGCCCCGCGCAGGCGTGACGACGTACCTGGTCGGCGGCCGTAAGGTCCACGTGCTCGTGGACGGCGCACTCGTGAACATCGCCGGTCTCGACGGCAACCCGATCGAGATCATGGACCTCTCGTTCTCGGTCCAGGCGCTGTCGGTGCGCGAGCTCGCTGCCGGCCGTCTCCCGGCCGGGGTGAACCGGTTCCCGGACGAGCTCGACAGCCTGATCGCACGGACGAAGCTCGAGACGCTCGGCATCTCGCTCGACGAGCTCCGTCCCGCGCAGCGCCGCGTGCTCGACGACTGGCGGGTCGGATGAGCACGTCCGACAGCCGTCCCGTCGCCGTGATCGGCGCCGGCCTCGACCTCGGTGCGGGCCGCCGCGGCGTCGACATGGGCCCGTCGGCGATTCGCTACGCCGGGCTTGCTGCGCGCCTTGCAGCGATCGGGCGCGAGGTTCACGACTCGGGTGACATCCACTCCCCCGTCCCCGAGGCGACCGAGGCGGGCGCCGGCAACGCGCATTACCTCGGACCAATCCTGGCGGCGTGCGCGCTGGTCGCGGACCTGGTGGCGGATGCCGAGTCGCGTGGCCGCATCCCGCTGACCCTCGGCGGCGACCACTCGATCGCAATGGGGACGCTCGGTGGGATGGCGGCGGCTCGCGGTGCCGGCGGCGTGCTCTGGATCGACGCGCATGGCGACCTGAACCGGCCGGAGACCTCGCCGACGGGCAACGTGCACGGCATGCCGCTCGCCGCCGCGCTCGGCGTCGCCGGCGGGGCATTCTCCCAGGCGCCCTACCCGACGCCCTCGGTGACGAAGGCGGCGCTGCTCGGCATCCGCTCGCTCGACCCCGGCGAACGGGCGCTCATCCGCGAGCTCGGCCTGCGGATCTACACGATGAAGGAGCTCGACGAACGGGGCGTTCAGGTCTGCACGGCGGAGGCGCTCGACTACCTCCGCGGCTCGTCGTTCGTTCACGTCAGCCTCGACCTCGATGCAGTCGATCCGATGTTCGCGCCCGGTGTCGGCACGCCGGTTCGCGGCGGCCTCTCCTACCGCGAGGCGCACCTGGCGCTCGAGCTCGTGTCCGAGTCGGGTCTCGCCGACTCGCTGGACGTCGTCGAGGTGAATCCGATTCTCGACCGCGAGAACGAGACCGGCGCGCTCGCCGTCGAGCTCGTCGCGAGCGCGCTCGGCGCGCGCATTCTCTAGCGCTCGCGCTTCGCATCGGCCGAGCGCGCGGCCGGAAGCTCGTCGCCGTGCCCGGACGGCTCGTAGTAAACGCGGCCGCGGAGTCGCTCGGGCAGACAGTCGAGCTCGAATCCCTCGGGATCGTCGTGCGGGTAGACGTAGCCTTCGCCCCGGCCGAGCTTCTTTGCGCCGTAGAAGCCGGCCGACCGGAGCTCGGCCGGCGGTGTGAGCGCCCCGTGCTCGCGGACGTCCGCGACGGCGCGTCCGAGCGCAACGGTCGAGGCGTTCGACTTCGGAGCGCGCGCGAGGTACACGGCAGCCTGCGCCAGCGAGTGGCGCGCCTCGGGAAGGCCGACATGCTCGACCGCGCCGGCGGCGGCGACCGCGACGAGCAGCGCCTGCGGGTCGGCGTTGCCGATGTCCTCGGACGCGAGGACGATCATGCGCCGCGCGAGGAAGCGTGCGTCCTCGCCCCCTTCGAGCATCGCAGCGAGGTAGTAGACGGACGCCTGCACGTCGCTTGCCCGCGTCGACTTGATCCATGCCGAGATCAGGTCGTAATGCGCGTCTCCGGCCTTGTCGTACTGCAGCGGCCGCTTGCGCGCGGCATCGTCGACGTGCGCCTCGGTCGGTTGTGCGTCCTCCGCCGCGGCGGTCGCGCTCGCGAGCTCGAGGATGCCGAGTGCCGTGCGTGCGTCGCCGCCCGCGCGCGTCACGATCAGCTCGCGGACGTCGCTCGAGAGTGTCACACCGAGCTCCCTCGCCCCGCGGTCGACGACCTGTGCGAGGTCGTCGTGGCCGAGCGGCTCGAGCTCGTACAGCTGCATCCGTGAGAGCAGCGCAGAGTTGACCTCGAAGTAGGGGTTCTCCGTCGTCGCGCCGATCAGCGTGACGAGCCCGCTCTCGACGCCCGGCAGCAGGGCGTCCTGCTGGGCCTTGTTGAAGCGGTGGATCTCGTCGAGGAAGAGGATCGTGCGGCGCCCGCTCGCGCCGAGTCGTTCGCGTGCCCCTGCGAGGACCTCCCGGACCTGCGCGACGGTGGCCGAGACGGCGGAGAGCTCCTCGAACTCGGCGCCGGTCGTCGCGGCGATGATCCGCGCGAGCGTCGTCTTGCCCGAGCCGGGAGGGCCGTAGAGGATCAGCGACGGCACCCGGTCGGCGGCGATCGCGAGCCGGAGCGCCCGGCCCTCGCCGACGACGTGCTGCTGCCCGACGAAGTCGTCGAGCGCCGCCGGCCGCAGCCGCTGCGCGAGCGGCGCCGTCCCGTCGAGACGGCGAGACGCCGCCTCCGAGAAAAGGTCGCCCACGCCGAAAGTATGCTCCCGGTGCGGCGTGAGCGAGGTCTGGAGCAGCGGCACGTACGAACGGCTTGCGGGCTGGTTCACGCCGGTGCACGAGCGTCTGGTCGATCTCCTCCAGATCGAGCCGGGAGAGCGCGTGCTCGATCTGGCGACCGGGCCCGGCGCGGTTGCGATTCTGGCAGCGCGCGCAGGCGCCGACGTCACCGGTCTCGATCTCGCCGAGCCGATGCTTGCGAAGGCGCGCGCCGCCGCCGAGCAGGCCGGTGTCGACGTTCGATTCGATCTCGGCAACGTGGAGCATCTCCCGTACGAGGACGCGTCGTTCGACGTGATCGCGTCGTCGTTCGGGCTCGTCTTCGCGCCGGACCACGCGAACGTGGCCGACGAGCTCCGCCGGGTCACGCGGCCGCGCGGGCGGATCGGCTTCACCGGCTGGCGGCCGAACAGGCGCCTCGGGGAGCTCTACCGCCGCTTCACGGAGGACCCGATCGAGGGCCGCGAGGCGTACGAGTGGGGCCGCGAGGACCACGTCGAGGACATGCTCGCCGACGACTTCGAGCTCGACTTCGAGGACGGGACGCTCTGGCTGGAGGCCGCGGACGGCGAGGAGATCTGGGAGCTGTTCTCCACGTCTGCGCCGCCCGTGGTCGCGTTGCTGCGGCGTCTCGGCCCGCCCAGGCGCGAGGAGTTTCACCAGGCGTTCGTCGAGGTCTACGAGAGCTACCGCACGCCGGAGGGCGGGATCAGGGCGCCGCGCCGGTACCTGCTCGTGCTCGGCACCCGCAGATAACCCGAGTTCGCTTCAATTCCCGTCATGGAGAACGAGGACAAGATCAGGCTCGGCGGGATGGCGCTCGGCAACGGCGTCCTGGTGCACGGGCCGCTGGCGTGGGCATGCGCCGTCAGGGCCGAGGACGGCGACCTTCGCGTCGTCGCCCGGCGAAAGCGCTTCTCGGCCGCGGCCGTCTCGTCACCGCTGCTGCGCGGCCCGGCGCGGATCGCAGAGGTGTTCGCACTCCTGCCGCAGGTCAAGCGCGAGCTGCCGGAGGCCGTCCTGCCGATGGAGCGCAGGCGTGTGCTCGCGGCAATGGCCGGCAGCGCGGTTGCGCTCCAGCTGCTCAAGCGCTCGCGGCTCCGGCCGGCCGTCCGCGAGCTCGCGTCGGGCCTGCTCTCGCTGGCTCCCGCGATGCTCGCCCTGCGCGGCGGCGAGCTGGCGGCGTACCACGGCGCCGAGCACATGTCGATCGGCGCCTACGAGCACGGCGAGGACCGGCCGAAGGAGCACGAGCGCTGCGGGTCGCACCTCGTCGGTCCGCTCCTGATCACGACCGCCGTCGGCCGGGCGATGGCCGAGCGGGTGCCCGAGCAGGTGCGCCCGGCGGCGCGCGCCGCCGCCGCATTCGGA
>Ga0335079_10001913_pt1 | contig 23865 bp, 22 predicted proteins | sample Lox_Sample_33_FD_206719 | JGI IMG/M metagenome (GOLD analysis project Ga0335079, IMG submission 206719) | Soil microbial communities from Loxahatchee National Wildlife Refuge, Florida, United States - Lox_Sample_3.3 | ecosystem: Environmental > Terrestrial > Soil > Wetlands | place: USA...
AGCTGCCACGGGCGACGACAACGCGGCGAAGTACTGGTACAGGCCCCACAGGAAGAAGACGGCCGAGGCAAGGACCAGGAGAGTTGCAATGAGGATGAAGGCGAGCCCCCAGCCCAGGTTCACCAGTATTCTGCGCAGCGCCCGGGCCTCCGCCTCGATCAGACTCAAAAATGCGATGAAGATGTCAATGATGGCCTTTATCACGGTATCCCCCCTGTCCCATCAGTTTCGCGATGATAAATCCAAGTCCGAATGCCGTTGCCGCAGCCTCCACGGGATAACGTTCTATGAGAGCGGCAAGGTCTTTGAGGAGCTGTTCGCCCCGGTTGCGCACACCATCGAAGGACTTCCGGACGTCCGCCCATTGCTCGTCAGCCTCATTCCGGGCAGTATTGCCCGCCCCCCTCTGCCCGTCGGTCCGGCCCGTTTCCCCGGTCTCACCCCCAGCGTTCCCACTGGCGCGGGCGGAAAGTGCCGCAATCTCCTCGCGCAGCCGCGTGAGCCCGGCCTTGAGCTCCTCGATCTCCTGTTCTCGAACATTCCTCGTCAAAGTCATCTCCTCCTTCGCAAGCATCCAGACAGATTACGGCTCATTCCATAACCCCGGGAGCCGGTGACGCCAAGTCCCGGGACTGCGTACCGCAACGGTTCAGAACGTAATGAAGACGCCCGCATTCGTTGTGAATTGCGAAAACAGGTCACCCTGCACATTGATCGCACATGCTCCTGAAGAGCAGAATGCCGAGCCGCTCCCGTTGAACAAGGTGCCGAACCACCTTCCCTCGAGCCTGAGCCCGACGCGATCCGTTGCGAACAGCTTCACGCCGCCGCCCAGACTAAGGGAAAACTTCGTCAGCGCATCGAGCCCCGGTCCCTGCGGGACCATGTGTGTGACGCCGAGGGTGCCCACCACAAAAGGCCTGACCTTCCCGGAATCCGCACCATAGGTGCCGCCGATATGATAATATTCGATGTCAAGGTTAAAAAGGGGATTTCCCGTGAACAGCCTCTCGTTTGCCTTCAGTTGCGTTGCCTGACGGCTGAAATACAGCTCGATCTGGGACTGCTCGTCCTGTTTGAAGTCCACCATGACACCGTAATTGGCCGTCTCGTCCACCTTCAGAGTTTCGCCTGTTACCGAATCACTGAACTCACCGCCCCAGGTGTAGCCGGCAAAAGGGGTGATCTCGAAATCCGCGGCCATCGCGGGAAGCGGGGTAAAAGCCACCACCAGCATCACTGCAGTAAGAGCCGCCAGTCGCGTCGTTCTCATGATCAATAACCTTCCTCGTATCCTTCCCTCTACTTCCTGACCTGCGGCGGGAAGTTCTTTAAGAGTTCCGCGATCACCTGGTTGATGCGCTGCTGCTGCTCTTCAGGAGAACTCTTCGGCTGGATCGCAGCCGTGGCAGTTCCCTGCCAGATGAGCGTGTTGGTCGTTCGATCCAGAAAGCCCAGGGTAAGGGTGCCCTCTTGTTTGACCCGAGGCTTGCTCTTCCCGCCACCCACGGAGATCGTCCCCGCCCTGCCAACGGGAATACCGACAGAAGCGCCGACTGCCGTTGAGCCCGACTCTACCGTTTTCTTGACCCCCTGCAGTGAGATCAGGAAATCAGGGGACTCGCTCGATTGGCCGTATCCCTTGGCCCCAAGTTGCGTGTTCACGGCCTGCGTGAGCCGCTTCTCGGTCATGTTCTCAATCTGGCTGCCGGGCGGTGACGGTATCCAGTCATAGGTCTTGAGCTTTGTGAAATCATAGGCAGTATCGTAGTCATAATCGACCACGAGCGGCGTTGCACAGCCGGCGATGAGACTCAGGATGAACACTACGATGAAATCTCTTGCGGTCCTTCGCATATCCCCCTCCTCCTGTCGTGTCTGGATGTCCTTCCGCCAGTTCAGCGTCTGCCCGACTGCGCCGCTTTAGGTGACGAAGACACTATCTATCCGCGTCGGCCGCAACTTCTTCACCGGACGACGGGTATTTTTTTTGCAAGGTCATAATCGATCACTGACTGGATCTTGTTCTCGAGCTGGAAGTAACGGGCCACCTTCTTCGGAGAAAGAACGGCGCTGAACTTCTTCACGTAGGCTTCTTTCAGCCTCAGCTGCTCCCGCTCGATAGCGAGGAACTCGCGGAGCAGGACCCTCGCCTGTTCATCCGTCAGCGTCTCATAGTCCCTGAGGTAATCGGCAATCAGCCGTGACGACCGATCATGCACGGGTCTGAGCGCATTCTGGTATTCGTCGTACAGCGGCCAGAAAGCATCGGCCTCCTGTCCGCCAAGCTCAAGCGTCGTGGCCATGATCTTTTTCTTGTTCGCGAGAATATCGGCCCGCGTCTTTTCGACGTCTTGCTGGTCCTGCGCGTACAGTACTCCCGACAGCAGGACAAGGGCTGCGATCGCCTGGACTGCCAACCGTTTGTGCATGGAGACCTCCCTTATTCACATAATGGCCAGATCGTTCGCTTGCCGCAGATCACAGCCGGTTTTGGAACAATAGATCACAACCTCTGAACTAAGTGTAGCAGACGCGGTATGTTTTTTGTGAGCCCGAAAAGAGCTGATCCCTGTTGGTCCTTCCTCATGACCATACTGCTTCGGCTGTCAGTTGTGTTATTTCTTTTTTGGCGTGAACTTGAACTTTTGTCCGCCGATGGACGCTTCGAGCATCAGGCCGCCTTTTTGTTTCACAAAAACGGCCATGCCCTTGCTGTATTTAGCCTCTGCCTGTGCCATATTTTGACCAGCACTTGCTCCTGCGGTAGTTCCCTGACTACCGGCCTTTGCCTGTACACCGGCGCCGATCGCAATGCTCGATGCCTCCGCGTCGAACGCGAAGTTGCCGCTCGTAAAATTATCATAGGCTGCCTTGTTCTCGAAAAAGATGATCTCACTGAACGACTCTCCGCCGGCCTGAAGGCCCAGCGACAGCTCCAATAGGGATGCCGTCCCGGCTATCTTGCCGCGCTGATACACTCGCCCGTTGCCGTAGGATCCTCCGACGACTAAGCCGCCTTTTCCAATGCCCGGAAACACCGCATACCCGTAAGCATTCTTGAAAAATGGCTGAACAGACTCCTCTTGTTTATATAATTGGATCGTCTTTGAATAATCGTCGGCTTGTGCCGCGATCGAAAGACTCGATGCGAACATCATCACAACCAGCAACAGAGAAGCCTGTAAACTCTTCCTTTTTCCCTCATGACACGACAGTAGACGTACACTTTTCATTTCGATAATCCTCCTCTTAGAGTTTGTTGGAGACGTTTTCGTTCTCCAGGGAAACGGTAACGCTATCAAGGACTACACAATCATACCTCAAACACCTGCAATTCAAGTCAGTTTGAACACGTGGTATTGCCACGGCTTCATTTCCACGTACAGTCCGGCATCGCGCATCTCGTCCCCACTTCGGTCGTAGGTCTCGTTGGACAGCACATCGCTGAGGCGCCACGTCTTTCCTCTCAGTTCATCCCACGGCATCTGGACACGCGCCTGGGAGGTTTCCTGCCCGAAATTGATGACGATGAGGCAACGTTCTTTGTCACTGGCCCAGCACCAGGCCAGAATACTCAGAAAGCTCTGGTTGTCGGCCCAGCCGCTCCGCTCACAGAGGCGCCATTCACCATTGAGAAAGATATCACGATTGGTCTCCTTCAACAAGCGTCCGTAGAAGGCCGCGAGGTCATGATCAACGGGCTCTGCCGGGCGACGTCCCAGAAAGACCGGCAGCCTCTTCTTCCTTCCCTCAAATTGTCCCTCATGCAGCAGCTTTGCCCCGGTGAGGGTGAGGACCACAACTGCCGCAGCGCGCCCTTTTGCGTCCGGAAACGCGGCAGCAGCCCGGGGCTCGTCATGGTTCTCGATGAACCGGACCATTCCGCGCTGGTAAGAAGGATCCGCCAGAAGGTGCTCACGCACATTCTCGGCATCCCCGTGTTCCATCCGGTCGTAGAGCTTCTTGTCGTAGCAGTAGTCGAACCCCTGCTGCTGCAGTTCCCACTCGAGGTCCCAGTATGCCTCGGCGATGAACCTGAACTCCCGATACTTCTTCTTGATCGCCGGTATGACCACGGCCCAGTAGTCGCTGACCGGTTTTGCTCCTGCGCGTGCCCCCCAGGTGCGTTCGAAGATATTGTTCAGCAGGAGCATGGCCATGTCGCACCGGATGCCGTCACACTGTTCGGCAATGCTTGAAACAGTATCGATCATTGCCTGCCGCAGCCCCGGCTGAAAGGCATTGAGCTGGAGCACATCGGGCCAGGCAGGGAAATAGGGGTCCCGGCCGCAGGCAAACACCTTCCCGCCCGACTCGATAAAAGACTCCGGATCGTTCCTCGCATCGTCAGCGCTCCCCTGCACGAAATATTCAGGATGTTCGCTCACCCAAGAGTGGTCCGGTGCCACATGGTTCGGCACAAGATCAAGGATGAGACGAATGCCGCGCTGTGCGAGAGCTTTCCGGGCTGCTGCCAATCCCTTCGGACCTCCGAGGTGCTGAGCCACGACATAGCGCCGCACGCAGTAGGGCGATCCGACGTTGTCCTGCGCTGAAAAGTCAGGGAGGGCTCTCTTGAAATCATCGAGGAGCCCTTTGTTTCGCATGGAGATGCCGATGCCGGCAGGGCTCCGCTCCCAGACCCCCATGAACCAGACGGCGTCAAAGCCGTGAGCGATGGCACCCCACTCCTGCTCGGGAACCGTGGCGAGATCCACAGGTTTCCGGTATTTCAGGCTGAGCTCGCGCAGCCAGACCCAGGTGTTGATCTCGTAAATAACGGGATGTCTGGGCCATGTTCTCATGTCCTTACCTTTCCAACGACGCGTTCGCCCTTCGCGAACACGGTCGCCTTGCCACCTTCCAGGGCCTTTTTGGGATCCAGAAGGCCATAGAGCTGGATCAACTCGGCCACAAGCCCGGTCCAGCCGGTCTGATGGCTTGCGCCGAGACCGGCGCCGTTGTCGCCGTGGAAGTATTCATAGAAGAGGATGTGGTCGCGCCAGTGAGGATCGGTCTGGAACTTCTCTGTCCCGCCGTACACCGGCCGCTTGCCCTTTTTGTCCCGGAGGAAGATATTGGCCAGCCGGTCGGAAATCTCCTTGCTCACCTCGAAGAGGTTCATCATCTTGCCCGACCCCGTGGGACACTCGATCTTGAAGTTATCCCCGTAGTACAGGTAGAAGTTCAGCAGCGACCGGATGATCATCGCATTCACCGGCATCCAGACCGGTCCCCGCCAGTTGGAGTTGCCGCCGAACATCCCGGTGTTCGACTCGGCAGGCAAATAGTCCACACGGTGCTCCTGGCCGTTCACATGGAACACGAAGGGGTGCTGCTCATGGAACTTCGAGAGCGAGCGGATGCCGTAGGGGCCCAGGAACTCGTTCTCGTCGAGCATCTTCGTGAGTATCCGGCGCAGCCGATCCGGATTCACCAGGGCCATGATCCCTCGGTCCGCCACGCCGAGATGTCCGGGGCCCGTGGGGTGGATGGTCTTCACGAGTTCAGGCATCCGACCAATGCGTATGAAGATCTGCTCCATCGCACCCGGAATGCGTTCCCGCTGCAATTTCTCGATGACCGTGGTGGCGCACAGGGGGAGGAGCCCGACCATGGAGCGCACCTTGAGCCTCTGGGCACTTCCGTCGGGGAGGCACAGCAGGTCGTAGTAGAAGCCATCCTCGTCGTCCCACATGCCGTCCTGGCCGGAACGGTTCATAGCAGCGGCGATATAGTAGAAGTGCTCCGCGAACTTGACGACCATGTCCTCGTAGGTCCGGTCATGGGCGGCGAGCTCAATGGCGAGTTCCAGCATGTTCTGGCTGAACAGTGCCATCCAGGCAGTGCCATCGGCCTGCTCGAGGTGGCCGCCTGTCGGCAGCGGGGCGCTGCGGTCGAAGACGCCGATGTTGTCCAGTCCGAGGAACCCTCCCTCGAAGACGTTCTTGCCGAACCGGTCCTTGCGGTTCACCCACCAGGTGAAGTTCAGCACCAGCTTGTTGAACGTTGCCCTGAGAAAATCGATGTCCGTCTCGCCGCGCAGGGCCTGCTCGGTGCGGTGCAGGAAGAGCGTCGCAAAGGCGTGTACCGGCGGGTTCACGTCGCTGAAATTCCACTCATAGGCAGGCATCTGGCCGTTAGGGTGCAGGTAAACGTTCTTCAACATCAGTTCCATCTGGTCCTTCGCGAAGTCGGGGTCGACAATGGAGAGCGGGAGGGTGTGGAAGGCAAGGTCCCATGCCGCATACCAGGGATACTCCCACTTGTCGGGCATGGAGATGATATCCTGGTTCACCATATGAAACCACTCCGAGTTCCGGGAGTTCCGATAACCGTGATGGAGCGGATGGGAATTGTGCTCCTCCAGCCAGCTGTCGCCGTCGAAGAAGAAGAACTGCTTGGACCAGAGCATGCCCGCGATGGCCTGGCGCATCACGTTGGCCGCGTCCGGGGATACCGAGGGCGGAGTAACGGACCGGTAGAACTCGTCCGCCTCCGTGAGCCGTGACGCGAAGATGGCGTCGAACTCCGGTCCGAAGGGCCCGGCACCGCCGTTGGCGGCCAGGCGCAGACGCACGGTCGCCGACTTACCCGGACCGACGACCTGCCGGTAGTGTGCCGCTACCTTTGTACCGGTCTTTTCGGGGTTCACCGTTTCCCTGCGGCCCAGGACCACGAAGTCGTTGATGCCGTCCTTGACGTACGTGGTGACACTCGTCTGGCCGGGAAAGAGCCTTTCGTAGTTCGTCGAGTTCTCGGTAAAAAGCAGCGGAACTTCTCCTTCACAGGAAAAGATGAACTGACCCAGCAGCGAATGTGTCGCCTTTGCCGCGCTCGTGCCCGCGGGTGACTTGATCTGGCTGATATCCGGCTTCCCGGCAGCCCTGTTGGATTGAGTGATCCAGTCAGCCCAGTCGTTGCGGAACCAGAGTGTGGGCAGGAGATGCAGCTCCGCAGCCTCGGGCCCGCGGTTGTGGGCCGTGATCTTGATGAGGATATCCTCTGCGCCGGCCTTGGCGTACTCAACGAAGACGTCGAAGTACCGGTCGTCATTGAAGACCCCGGTGTCGAGAAGCTCATACTCCATCTCGTTCCGGTTGCGACGCTTGTTCGTTTCCACCAGTTCAGCATAGGGATAGGCAGCCTGGGGGTACTTGTAGAGATACTTCATGTACGAGTGTGTCGGCGTGCTGTCGAGATAAAAATAGTACTCCTTCACGTCCTCGCCGTGGTTGCCTTCGCTGTTGGTGAGGCCGAAGAGCCGCTCCTTCAGGATCGCGTCCTTCCCGTTCCACAGGGCGAGAGCAAAGCAGAGCCGCTGCTTGTCGTCGGAAATGCCGGCGATGCCGTCCTCGCCCCAGCGATAGGCGCGCGAGCGGGACTGATCGTGGGTGAAGAAGTTCCAGGCGTCGCCGCCTTCGCTGTAGTCCTCGCGCACGGTCCCCCACTGCCGCTCGCTGAGATAGGGTCCCCACTTCTTCCAAAGAACCTTCCCCTTTCGGGCCTCTTCCAACCTTTTCACTTCCTCGCTGTTATTCATTTTCATTGCCCTCCTTAATGCTCTTCACCCTCGTGCGCGATGGCCATGGTCACCAGACCGGTCTTAACGATCAACGATGTTTAGTTCACCGGTGCGACCAGTCGAGCAAAGAGCTGGCTCTCTTACGAAGTTCTGCTTCCTCAGTCCGATCCGGATGTGCAAAGCCAACTACCTGGTCCGGATGGCTGCGCGTGCCTTAAGAGACGTCGTTGCAGCAGGGCTCTTCGTAGAGAAGAACGGATTACGGCTGTTCCATCTCCCGTACGATCTTGATGACAACACCGGGCATTTTGGGCGGCGGAGGCACGACCTCGATGCTCCGGATGCTGCTGAACGGGATAACCAGGAGCCGATTCGGGCCCGGTATCTGCAGAACGAGCGTCCCCGTCTGGAGCATCTCCCTGATCCGCTCGGCTACATTCGTCTTTTCTTCCGCCCGTGCATACTCGAACCGCTGCATGGTCCCATCCAGATACTGGACCTTCAAGTATGCTGTTTTCATCTCTGACATCTTGTTCCCTCCTTCCGATGTCCCTTGTACATGATTGCCCTAACCGTCTACAGTCTGGTCATCCGGCTTAGCCGGCGGTTGGTACCACTGTTCCTTGGGCACGACCTTGGCCTGCGCCGGGTCGCCTTCGTAGGCCGGGGTCATGATCTGCACGCCATACTCGTTGAACACGTCCAGGATGTTCCGGTGCATCTCCGAATACAGCGCAGCCATGCCGTGCGCATCATTGGAGTAGGCATTGAGCTCGTAGGTCACGCAAAAATCTCCCAGCGAAGTCTGTAACACAAACGGTGCGGGCTCCTTGAGGAGCCCCGCCGTTCTATCGGCCGCGATTCGCAACATCGCGTCGACCTGGCGCCATGACGTCTCGTAGCCGATCCCCACCGTGGTGTGCAGGATGAGACCTCGGGTGCGCGCGAGCGAACTGTAATTGACGACGTGGCTATTGAGGATCGTCGAGTTGGGTACGATGATCTCCTCGTTCTTCACGGTATGGAGATGGGTGACCTGTAGCCTGATCTCAGCCACATCGCCGATCACCTCGCCGATCCTAACCCGATCTCCGAGCTTGTACGCACGTCGATACGTGAGCATGTAGCCGGCAACAATATTCGAGATGGCCGAGGAAGAGCCTAAGGACACGATGACCCCGAGAAAGAGCGAGAGGCCTTTGAACGCCGGGGACTCGGAGCCTGGGATATAGGGATAGGCCACCACCACCGTGAAGGCGAAGACGGCAAGCCTTACGATCTTGTACGTCGGGATCGCCCACTCTGCGTCGAATCTCGAGAACCTGATCGTGCCCCGCTCGACGCCAAGAAAGAACGCCCGGAGGAGATTGAGGGCATAGCGAGCGACAAAAAACAGGATGATTAAAAAAACGAGCTTCGGTAGATATTCAAGGACGGCAGTGCCGATGCTGCCGAGCGGTGCAAGAACAAGGTCAAGAAAGAGTGTGGCGTACGTACGCGTCCAGGGGAAGAGGCTCAAGACCAGACTGATATAGAAAAAAACGGCCAGCAGGATAAGGATGACCCGGACGGCCTTCAGGCTTCCCCGGATCATCCCCCATATCCATTCCGTGCGGACGATGTCATGAGATATGGCCTGGAGCTCCCGGATCCTCGCAGTGAATCTCACTTCGACCGCAGCAATGAGCCTGCGGAAGGCCCGGTCAATGAGCAGGACCAGCGCGATGAGTCCGAGCGTCGCACCAAGTGCAGAGGCGGCTCCCCGGAGGATATTCCGGGAACCGCGGTCCCGGCGGTATGCCTCGACGGTTGCCCGAATCTTCGTCACATATACTTTGGCTAGAATCTGGCGTGGCACCTTGTCCAATTCTGCATCGGCGTCAAAAACGGACATGATGAACCGATCGCCGGCCATAATGTCGCTGCTGTGGTCCGATTCGACGGCAACGATCGAATCGACCTTCAGCTCCGGGTCATCGGCAAGCGCTATGATCCTGTCTGCGATGGCGGCCGCGCGCTCCCGGGCCGGATGTGCAGAAATTCCCCGGACCTGGAACAGTGCCGATCCGTCGATCCTCACGGACTCGGTCTGCACCGCGGCTTCCCTGTCTGCGACAATCTTCGCAGGTTCCGAGGAAAGCGCAACCTGGCCGCTTGCCAGGGTCAGGAGTACTGCAAGGGTGATCAGATACTTTGCCATCCGCTGTGTCCTCTTTCAGTACGCATACCCGAACTTCAAATAGATGCCGTTGTTGTCCTTCTTGCCCTGTGCGTACTCCAGGTTCGCTACCATCCCTTCCTTCGGCTTGATGACATACTGGATACCCGCTCCGTAGCTGGGATAGATGTTCTCGCTCTCGTTGCAGTCCTGGCCGTTTCCGTAGAGACAGCCGACGCCCGCGAAGACCGTTGCGCGCCAGTTCTTCGCTAACTGCACCCGCTCTTCTGCCTCGACAGACGACATATATTTGCCCAGGTACTGACCCATCTTGTAGCCGCGCAGCACGATAGGCGCATAAGCGCTCGGGGGCGCGTCGAAGGTCCATTGGTTGCTCTGACGGACGGCAAGGACTTGGCCGTCCCAATGCTCCCAGAATACCCGCAAGTCCAACCGGTACACGTCGAAATTATTGTCGCCCGCGATCCAGTCCCGGTAGGCGATGTTGTTCATGTTCAGATACCAGCCCCGGGTCGGGCTGAACTCGATGTCCCGGGAATCGTGCAGGACGGCCAGACCGATGCCGCCCGCCTTGAAACCGGTGAGTCCGAGCGTCTGCAGCATCTCTTCGTTCAAGGCATTCTGGCCGATGATCTGGTAGTTTGTGTTCAATCCCTGTAAGCCTGCGAACCAGTCGCCCGTCACGCGATAGAGATAACGACCGACCAGGGCGTGGAGGTTGTCCTCGGTCTTCAACGGTTTGCCCGTTCCGAGAAAATCGTTATAATCGTTCTTGATCAGACCGTTCGGAGCGGCGATGACAAGGCGGTGATGGTCCTCGCCCCACGATGCTTTGGCTATGACCCCGATGATCGCGGAATTCGTCGAGGTGTACATGCCGTTCATGCCAAACATGGACACCTGCGACTTTTCGTCGAAATAGTGCATGTAGGCAGCCATAAGACCGAGCGTCGTGCCCAGCTTCGGGTTCGAGGAGAAGGTGGGCATGACCAGCCATGGCGATTCCTTCTTTTCCGTTCCGGCCGTCACAGATTGCGCGGATGCGACAGCTTCTTTCGTAGGAAGCGCATCAGCGGCCAGGCCTCTGCCAGGAGCGAACAACATACATACGACGAGGGCCAACACTACGACAACAGGTTTGAACACCGTGAGAGCCTCCTCATTGTCCTTAGTCACTTCACGGACAACGTAATCGTCTGAGAATACTCCACCACCAGCATGTCTCCGCGGTGGATCTCGTTGAACCGTTTCACCTCCGGCCCGATGTGATAGGTCGTCCGGACGCCATCACGGTTTTTGAAGGAGATCATGCGGGTATCGTAGTCAATGGATTCGACCCTCGTCTTCAACATCCCCTCGATGCTGCGTACCATCGAAGGCTTTGCACCCGGCACGGCGTTGGTCTGCGATTCGGAGCCGATGTTCATCGTATCTCCTGGACCGGGCTGGACCTCGACCGAGATGGTCTGGTGGGTTTCGACGGTCACTCTATCGCCTATTTTCACCCGGCCAAGATTGCTCACATCATTTCCTACCTGAACCGTTCTGACGAGCCCTTCATCGTTCTTGAGCGTCACCTTCCGGCCATGATAATCGATATCCACGACCTTCTCCGTCGTCGTCGTGGCCTCGGTGATAATGAAGCTCGGATTTCCGCTGTCGCCCGTCGCCGCAATTGCGGGAACGAGCAACGCCATAAACAGAATTGTCATGCTCCCGACTATCCCCCTGATCTTCATGCAACACCTCCCTGATTCCGACCTTATCGTATCGATACTGTGAAACATGCGATTTTACAACCTTTCAGCGTTCAGCCCGATGGCTCCGGCAAGGTCCGGTCCAGGATGATATACCCGATGACCGCCGAAAGGAACGACCCGGCCAGAATGCCGAGACGCTCGTCTATGCTCTCGCCGAGGGTTCCCGGCTCGAAGGCGAGCGAGCTGATGAAGAGACTCATGGTGAACCCGATCCCGCACAGGACAGCCATGCCGTAGAAAGCCGTCCATCCGACCGATTCCAGCGGGCGGGCCAATCCCAGCTTCACGGCCAGGAGACTGAACAGGAATACGCCGATCTGCTTGCCGAAGAAGAGACCGGCAGCGATCCCGAGCGGCAGCGGATGGAGAAGCGACGACAGCCGGACCCCTGCGAGCGATATCCCCGCGTTCGCGAACGCAAAGAGCGGCAGGATCCCGTAGGATACCGTGGAATGCAGATCCTGCTCCAGCTCACGGAGCGGCGATCGCTCGTCCGCATGACCGGTCCGGAGCGGAATAAAGAACGCAAGGAGCACGCCGGCTATCGTTGCATGAATGCCGGATTTGAGCACCGCGATCCAGAGCGCCAGGCCGATGATGATATAGGGGGTCTTGTTCGTCACGCCGAGTCGGTTCAGGATGAACAGGGCAATGATCATCACGCCGGCGAACAGGAGCGCCGCCATGGTCAATTCCTCGGTGTAGAAGACTGCAATGATCAGGATCGCTCCTACGTCATCGAATATGGCAAGGGAGGTGAGGAAGACCTTGAGGGAGATTGGTACGCGGCTCCCGAGCATGGCCATCACGGCGAGCGCGAAGGCGATGTCCGTCGCGGCCGGGATAGCCCATCCGCGCAAAGACACGGCATCGCCGTGGTTGAGAGCGACGAAGACGACTATTGGCACGGCCATCCCGCCCAGCGCGCCGGCAGCCGGCAGGACCACCTGCCGCCAGCCCGCAAGCTCACCCTCCAGGAACTCGCGCTTCAGTTCCAGACCGATGAGGAAAAAAAAGACAGCCATCAGGCCGTCATTGATCCAGAGCAGCGCCGGTTTCGCTACCCCGATCGAGCCCACGTGCACTTCAAGGGGGGTTTCGAGAAATGCCTCATAGATACCCGAGACCGGCGAGTTCGCGGCGATAAGTGCGAACGCTGTCGCGGCCATCAGCAGCAGGCCGCCTGCCGATTCGAGCTTCAGGAACTCCTTGATGAAACCTGTCATCTTCTCGAACATGGGTGAAGGCCTTTCGCCATTACGTGCCGGCCTTTCGAGCAACCGGGGGAGCAACGTAAGGACCGCTTTCAATGGCCCGTCACTGGCCTGCGCCATGGCATTCATGGCACAGCATCTGCTTCCACGAGTCCCCGATGTCCACGGGATGGGGATATTTCATGACGTGGAACACGGCACTGTCCGTCCTGCCTGCGCCGGTTGCCCCTGCGCGCTCGATCAGGAGGTGACAGAGGCTGCAGTCCCGGGACAGGACCGCCCCGTCGTCGCTCCGGTGCTTTCCGTCGTGACAACGGAAGCATCCGGGCGAGAACCGGTGGCCCTGGTTGTTCGGAAAGGTCTTCCAACTGAGTTTCATGTGCGGGTCATAGTTCCGGTCGTAGGCGCGCTGGAGCTCCGCGATTGCCTGCTCTATCGCCGCCTGCTTCGCCGACGCCACCTCGGGATGGGTCTTCGCATAGAATTCCCTGATCGACCGGGCGATGCCGCTGTGCGCCTCCTCTCTCGATGGGTACTCTGCCTCGAGAGCCGCGACGGCAGCGCTTTTCGCCTCCGGCAGCCCGGGATCGACGAGATTTGTAGAAAGAAGCGCATTCAGGACGACGCTGGGCGGGTTGAAGGGATGACCTTGCCGGTTATGACAATCAACGCAGTCCATCCTCCTTGAACCGGCCTTTGCCGCCTCGGCATCGGACATCTTCGCTTCGATACTGCGGTACACCCTTTCCTTCCCGTCGAGCCGCTTTACCCGAATCCAGGGTATCACCATCCGCTTCGTGTCTGTCGCAGCGTAGACGATCTCTTCCGTGGTGCTGTAGTGCCAGTGCATTCTGGGCGGCCGCTCCGTCGTCGCCAGCTCCGCCTTGCCCATGCGCAAAAGCAGGTTGATCGTTTTCCGGGTGTTCTTCTTATCAGCGAGGAAATAGGTCCTGCTCTCGAGCCGCTGGCTGATCCGGTATTTTGGACCGTGGCAGTTTTCGCAGACATCCTGCGAGGGCCGGAGGTCGGCAACGGGAGTTGGAATGGGCCTTGGATAGCGGTCGGTCAAAATGTCGAAGAGCTGCCGCGTCCCCTTCATTTTATACAGGAGGAAATATTTAATGCCCGACCCGACATGGCAGGCGGAGCAGCCGATCCGGGCGTGCACCGCAAAGGCATGTGAGCGATCCTCCGTGTTGTGAACGGTGTGGCACAGCCTCGCGCAGAAGATGTCCGATTCGGTATACTCATAGACCTTGTACCCCGCGAAAGCATACAGCAGCGAGAGCACGAGGAACACCGCCAGGAGAGCAACGACCGCGTTGCGGTGACGGGATTCGTTGAAATCGACGACGAGGAGCGGACGTTCACCGGGAATCCTTTGCTGCCGCCGTCGCCGCTCCCTCCTGATGCCGATTATGATGAGCACGATGCCAAGGAGAACCAGCGCCGGCAGGACCAGAAAAATGACGAGGTCGGCATAGGGCCTGTGGTGCTCCGAAAAAGTCTCAGCGATTGCGAGAAACACGGTAAAAGCCGCGTTGAACACGGCGATGACCGCACCAATCAGGGAAACCGGGTTGTAAAAAGTGTCCGGCAGGCGCTTTCTCATGCTTCAGGCCCCTCCTTTATTCCTTGCAGACTTCGGCTTCAGCAGATCATCGTTCAGGCTACCTTGTTGAGCATCCGTCAGTTTCTCTTTCAGCGCCGTCCTCCGCCTCCGCGCATGCCGCCTCCGCCGCCGCGAGGCGTGGCTGCCGGAGCGCTCCGCTGGGCGGGCTGCGGCGCACTGGTGCGCTGATTGTACTGATTGTTCCACTGGCCGGTCCGCTGGTTTCCGGCAGCGCGGTTCGCGCTCTCGCGGTTCAGATCATTGGTCACGTCCCTGGTGCTGACCTGGCCCGTCCGGTCACCCACGGCTCCCTGCTTGGGTGATCCCCCCTGTGCCGGGAGCTGAGTGGCGGTGTTTCCCCGCGACCTGTCGGGTGAAGTCCAGCTTCCGTTCTCATACTTCTGCCATCCCGAATCGCTCTTGCGGTAAACATTGCCGTCCTTGCCCACATAGGTGTTGTTCTGCCCCTTGATCACGCTGCCGCCTTCGGACGTTTTGATGCCGCCCACCGTGCCCTGGTCCGTGGTCCTGTACGCGCCTTTGGCCCACTGGTCTCCATTCGAAACGACACCTGCTCCCCAGCTCCCGTACACGCTCGACCCTTGGGCGCCGGCAAACCGCGTTCCCGTTGATGGGTTGTAGCCCTGAGCAGCACGGATCGACCCGTTCGGGCCGTAGGCAGCGGCGCCCGTAGCCCAGGCGCCGGTGCTCGGGTTGTACGCCTGGCCGACCTTGTACCCGCCTGCAGGGCCATACGCGCCGTAGCCGCGCTTATACGTTCCCGTCGCCGCATTGTAGGATGCGCCTGCCCCGTAGCCGCCGTAGGGACCATAGTACCCGCCGCCCCGGTAATAGGTGCTCGTTGCGGGGTTGTACCAGGCATGAGCCCCGTAGGTGTAGGGACGGGGATAGTAAATGGGGTAGCCGTAGGGGGGGTAATGCCAGTACGGCGGGTAGTAATAACCCGTGCCCCAGAAAACGACGCCGAAACTCACGTAACAGCCCGTGTACCCCGACGAGTAGCTCGAAACCACAACTTCGGGCGACTGCTGGTACTGGACCACGTAGGTAACAGGATAGAGCGGCGAACTGGGAGGGATGGTATAGATCGCTTGCGGGACCGTGGACGCGACAACCCACGGCCCGGCCGGCTGGGATGCGGCGAACCAGATTCCGCGGTCGCAGGCATAGTACGCCGTGTCGCTCACCTTGATCACTGCGACCGAAGCGTTTATGGCATACAGGAGCGGCGGGGTCGTGCCCGGGATGGGTTCGAACTGGGGCTCCCCTGCATAGGAGACGGTCAGCTTGACATCTCCGGGCTTGATCGTGGCTGTCTGCGGGATCCCTGCAGCGCGCACCGATTCCTGCGCCTGGGGGGTGCCTGGTACCGAGTAGAGCACGCGTCCTTTTGGCCCCCCCGCCGGGATCGAAGCGAAGACCTTCGGCAGGTCGGCCGTTGCAAATCCCCACGGCCCGTCGAGCGACTTCGACGTCCGGTACCAACGTCCGGCCACGAGGAAGTACCAGTTCTTGTCCTTACGGTAGTAGAAGAGGTCCGCCTCGGTGTTCGCAACATAATCCAGGTCTTTCGGCCCGGCGGCCTGGTACTTCGGCTTTCCGTCGATCACGATCAGTTCCGCCGGCTCCGTTGTCATGAAGACGGTCGGTGCCTTACTGTACTGGGGCTGCTTCGGCGGCACATTCTCGCGGGCGTCCTTGAAGCTGTCGTCCGCGGGAAGTTTGGAAAAATCACCGGGCAGGGACTTGGCCACGGTCCAGGGGTCGCCCAGCTTGTTCGTGAACAGCCACGTCTGGCCGTCGAGCATGTAGTAGTTGGAGGTGGCCTCTTCGGTGAGCACGGTCCAGTTCGTGTTGATGGCGTACTTCAGGTTCGTGCCCTCTATCTTGGCGAACACGGGCTGGCCGTCGAAGATCAGGAGTCGCGCGCGCTCGAAAGCCACGATGATCCGCGGCGGGTCGTTCTTGAGCGGGATGCTCTTCCCCGAAGCCTCTTCCGTCTGCTTCAGTCCCACCAGGATGCGGTCGAGCGAGATCGGCACTGATTTATGGGGGATCATTGCCTTCACGGCCTTTTCAGCCGCGCTCGAGAGGGCGGGGTCAAGCACGGAAAAGGTCGCCTTTTCCACCTCGATGTCGTCGAGCGTGACCATGCGGCTCTCGAGATCGGTCGCGGTATCCGCCTTGATCCAGACAGCGCCGGCTATCGGCTGCTTCTGTCCCTGGAGCGTGACCTCGACGGCAATGCGGGCTTTCAGCACCTTCTGGTCCTTCCAGCTGTCCAGCTGCGGCTGATAGTAGACGAGCGTATTGCCGTCCTGCTGTTTCTGCCGCGGCCACCCCTCGTCGACGCCCCAGGCATGTCCGGCCCAGCCTATCCCCGCGCAGAGAACCGCGACCAGAAAAAGGCGTACGATCGCCGAGTGCCGGTGCTCCTGCCGATGACAGCGCGTTATGCTTTTCATGGTATCGCTCTCCTTATCACCCTCGTCTGGAACGAATGACGTACAGTACATCACCCGGCCAAAAGCAGCACTGTGCCGGCCATCGCCGGCACCCGAACGCGGAAATATCTCATTTGCTGCGCATCCTTCATGGGTGACTGATGACCGCCGGTGCGACCCTCAGGGGATGGTCAGGACCCGCGAGCCGGACCAACGATCACGAACGTCAGCCGGCCGTCCTGGTCATCTCGCTCACCAGACTTTTATCGATCAGCATGATCTCGATACGGCGGTTCTTCTGGCGTCCTTCCGGGGTATCGTTGGGAGCCACGGGATCGTATTCAGCACGTCCTGAGGGCACCATGAGCTCGGGAGGCACGCCGACCTCCTGCAGATAGCGGACCACGTTGGTCGCCCGGGCGACCGACAGATCCCAGTTCGATGGGTACGTGCTCTGAAGGGACTTGGCCACCGGCACGTTGTCCGTATGGCCTACGACGCGGATGATCTTGTTCTCGTAGCCTTTCAAGGCATCACCAACCTTCTTCAGGACCTCCTTGCCGCCCTTCTTGAGCGTCGCGCGGCCGGAATCGAAGAAGATCTTCTCGGCCAGGTCGACCGAGAGCATGTTCTTATACTGCCTTACCTGGAGCTGGCCCTTCTCCACTTCCTTGGAGAGGCCCTGCACCAGCGCCTCATACTGTTTCTGCGTCTGCTGGCTTGACGCCATCAGCGAGGACTTCTGCTGTTCCAGAGACGCGACCTGCTGTTGGGCCGCAGTTTTCTGCTGCTCCAGCGCGGAGATCTGCTGACTCAACCCTGTGTTGTCCTTCTCCAGTGCGGTCTTCTGCTTCTCGAGGTCGCCCTTCTGCTGTTCCAGTGTGCCCTTTTCCTTCTGAAGGGCGGCGATCTCCTGGTTCTTCCCCGTTTCCATCTTTTCGTACGTGCCGGTGCTGACGCAGCCGCTCACGACGAGTCCCGCTGCGAGAGCAGCCATACAAAAACGCAGATATCTTGCCATGTGCTTCCCCTCCTTTTCGTGATGTTCTCCTCAAGAAAAATTGAGAAACGATCCTCCGGTTCTGTGAAAGCATCCGGAGAATCGTCCTTTGAGACGGCGGTACCGGCTATTTCTTGAGCCCCACGTCCTTCATCGCCTGCTTGCACCGGCTGCCCAGTTGCTTCTCATTCTTATCCATGCAGGCCAGCAGGCGTCCCTGGCCGGGCTGGATGTCGGAACAGAACTTCGCGAGGTCGTCGCGGCACTCGTTTGCCACATAGGTCAAGGCCGTCAGAGCCCGTTCGAGCTGCACAGCGGCATCGTACAGGGCGTATTCGCACTGCCCGGACAACTTGTCTTCGCGGGCGTACAGACAGGCTAGTATCCGTCCCTCGCCGGGCGTCACGTCTTTGCAATAGGCTTCAAGCTCCTTGCTGCAACCTTTGGCCACGGATTCCACCAGTTTCTCCGCAGCCAAAACCTGTGTTCCGAACACCAGCACCATGCCAAGCGCCAAAACGATTAGCAACTTCTTCTTCATAGCAATATCCTCCTTATATTAAGTTTTTCCTCGATGAGGAATTCTGTTTCCATCAAAACATCTTTTCTGCTACCCTTATCAGTCTGCTCTTTAGATTGCATTTCACCCGAAACGTTTCATCGATTTGACCTCTTTCTGCAGGCTTACCCTGGACGTTCTTGACCGGGATTGATAATTTCCTGCTTCCTGCTCGCTAGAAATAGACGGCAGCATACAGCATCCCGCCGTTCCAGCTGGTATTAAGATACAGCGTCGAGCTGTCGTCCCGGTTCGCCTTCATGTTCACATTGAACCTGTTGTAGGCGGCGCCCAGGGACACATGACGGAGGAGACGGTACTCAAGCCCGAAGAGGAAATCCTGGAGTCCCCCTCTGATCTTGTCCTCGTAATTGATGAAAAAGAACTGGTAGTTGTAATACGCGGATAAACGGGGCGTAAACTTGTAGTCCGCGAACAGACCGAACACGGGCAGGGGCGCCGTTACCGACTGACTATCGGCCAGACCGAGCCTGCCTGCGCTGATGCTGACGGATGAGCGCATGACGAACAAACCGAAAGACGCTCCAAGCTCGACGGCATCGTTATGGTATGCGGAATACTGATAGCTCAGCTTGTATATATTGAACTCGAGTTTGCTGTCGACCGACGCGGAGATCGGGTAGGTCTGGCCGTCCCAGATGATGTCCCTGTCCAGCACCCTCGAACCGGTGAATTTCACGTCATAGCCGGAAAAGAGGAGGGCATGATTCTCGTTGAAGCGGAAGAACCCGTCCAGCCTGAAGACCGTCGACGAGGTATCGCCGCCCAGTGTATTCTGGAAATCTACATAGGTGCCGATGGGAGCGTTGATGGAGTCAAGACGCACGATCGTGCTGGCGTTTTGGATGGCATACCCGCCCAGCCGCAGCCCGAACCGGTCCGGGAACTCATCTGCCCGGGCCGGAGCTGCGGCAAGCAGCATTATTCCTGCCGCGCATGCAGCAAGGAGCCCGAAACAAAGGGAAGGCACGGAGGTTTGGCGATGCGCACGGCACAGGGAAAACAATACTGTTTTCATAAAAGGGTCCTTTCTTCGGGCTGTCTCCCCACGCACCGATAATGGCCGGGTCTAGGGGAACAGTTTATCGCGGAAAAGCCTGTTCGCGATGATCCTGATGTAAGGCTTTATCTCCTCCTGTGGAGCGCCCGAAAGGCGCGTCTCAGACTGCGCAGCCCAAATGAGCTTTTCGTTCTTGACATCGAACAGCCGGGTCTCGAGCACCAGGAACGTGTCCTCATGCGAATATCCCTGCGTGGTCGGTTGCGACGGCCCCGGGAAAGAGTACCCGACGCCGGCATAGGCGCCCCAGGCGCCGTACGAGCCGTAGGGAAGTCCGTACCCGGTCGTGATGGTCATCCCGGGGATGGTTTCCTTTGCCGTACGGCTCCCGACTACCCTGGTCAAAAGTACGGCATTTATTCCGAGTTCTTTTATCTTCTGCACCAGGGCATCACGCGCCTCGTCTCCCTCCAGGCTACCTGTCGGAAGGATACGGAAGCTCTCCCTCGCGGCGATCCCGCGGCTCGTGAAGTATTTTACGAACTCGCTTTCAAAGGTCCTCCTGGCCGTGTCGTTCTTCAGGACGCCGATGACAAGGACGTTGTCCATGCGTCCACGCTGAAAGGTCTCGTCCTTCCATACCTCTTTCACCTGCGTTGCCGCGCAGCCCGTCACCGCGAGAAAATACAGCGCCAGACAACCGCCCGACAGGCACATCTTGACGTTACGGGACCAGTTTCTCATGAGCAAGTCTCCCGACGATGGCGCTGGTGAACGGCTTGATCTGTTTGACCGCGCCTTGCTGATAGGTCGATTGAGACAGCGCAGACCAGATGGGCTGGCGCGTCACGGCATCGTACAGCGTCGTTTCCATGGTGAGGACGTTATAATCATAGGAAATGTCCCGTATGCCGACATCGCCCGAAACACCTCCGTAATAGCTGTCCCAGCTCGTGTCAAAACCTTGCGGTACGGCATAGCGGCGCAGCGGCGTGTGCGTGTCTCCCGCTTCTTTCTTTAAGAACTTCACCACGATGATCTGATCGGCGCCCAGTTCCTGCACCTTGGCCAGGACAGCTTCCTTTTCCGGTTTTTCTTTGCCGGGGAGCACGGCATAGCTCGCAATGGCGTCGCTCCCGCGCGTCTTGAGCTGACGTACGAACTCGTCTTCGACCAGGGTCCGGGGCCCGTACTCCTTCGACAGCCCCACAACGAAGATCTTCTTCGGATACCCTTGGTGCGCCTCGTCCTTCCATTCAGCGACCAGCTTCGTTCCGGCACAGGAGGCAAGCAGCGACAGGGAAACGATCAGCAGGCCGGTGTACCTCTTCATTCTTTGTGACACGCAATTACCTCCTTAGAGTGGACCCCTCCGGCAGAGGCCGAAGGCCCTTCGCTCACACGACTGCGGCGGCCGCTCACCGGGCCCGCTCCTTGATCTCCCGCAGCTTTGCGCGGCAGTCGAGCCTCAGGGCAACGTAGTTGTCCTGGAGGCATCGAAAGATACGGATGCCGTCGGGAGGATCGAAACTGCACAATCGGGCGATCTCTTCTGAACAGGCCACGTTCATCTCCTGCAGGCTCTTCTGCTGGGCATCGAGCCAGTCTTGGCAGGCGATGCTCTGGTCGCCCCGGTGTTCGTTGAGGCATTTCAATAGGCGGCCCTCTCCCGGCGTCACATTCCCGCAGAACTTGGAGATCGTCTCGGCACAGGGACCCGCGACCTGGGCCTGCACCGTCAGAGCAAGGGCCAAGGTTGCAAGCACTGCTGCCGGGATCACAGAACACCGTTTTCCGATGCCGGGTGTTTTGAACATACGCCTTTCCTCCTCAAGCTGAACAACAGCCGGTTACGACAGTATTCGCTTCGAGCCGGGGCAACGCTGCATTACTATTCTCATCAGTGTCGCCCCGTCGCTTCCTCAAAATGCCCGGAAAATGAAATCCAGCCTCCAGACGTCAAAATTGGGCGTGCCCGAGGCATTGTTGATATCTACCCACATCCTGTTGTAGCTGGGCTGCAGGCTGAACTGGGGACTGAGGTCGAACCTGACGCCAAGGCCGACACTGTAGCTTACGTCATTCTGGGTCTTGGTCGGAGAATAGTTGTTGCACACATATCCGTACCACGGGTCCCACCAGCATGCGGTCTGCCCTACGCCGTTAGGAATGTTTGTATCAATGAACGTCATGCCCGCCCCCGCCGACACGAAGGGACTGATGTTCCCCGGCAAGATGTAAAAGATCCCGCCAATCGCGAATGTTGAGGTATACATCGTGTTCCCGTACTGCCTGGTCTGACCATCGGTTTGCACGATCTGCGCCTGATAGTTCCGTGCGCTCCAGGAGAAGAGACCATTCGCCTGGAAATGATCGGTGATATTGTAGCCGAAGCCGAATCCAAAGCCCCAGGTGGCGTCCGTGCTGATACTGGTTCCTGACTGGCCGTCTGAACTCCATGAGGGGTTAAAGGCGAGCGGAAGGAAAAAATCCCAGGTCCCGGCGCGGCCTCCCGGGCGGCTCGTGGTGTATGCCTGTGCATTGGCGTCCGTGGCCAGAACCGCGACGCACACGATCGCGGCCATCAAGCAGACAGCGGTGATTCTCAGAATTTGTCTCATAATCATTTCCTCCTTTCGTGGGTTCGCGCATGGAACATTGGTTCTCAACATCCGTCTCATGAACATTTCCTCCTCTTGTTGAATTTATCATCAGGGGAGCCCCCCTCCGGCGGGAGCCGGGGGATCCCCCTCAGGGTATCATCCCGTCCGATACTAGGCGGTCGATCATGATGCCGATGAAGTCCGACAGTGCCTTTTGATCTACCACGTCGACCTTCGTGACGGAGCGGGCCGTCCAGATGCGCTTGTCGGTCTTCACGTCAAACAGGTTCGTCTCCACATACGCAGGCTCCGACGTGCCGATGGTGGGCGCATCGTATACGTTCCGGTAATAACCGGATAGCCGCGTGGGATCCTTTGGGCCGGCCTGGGGGATCTGCGACTGCACCGTCAGCCTGTCGGTCAGTCGCAGGGTGAGAACGACATCAGCTCCCAGGTCCCTGATCTTCGCCAGCGCAGCGTCTCTTTCCACAAACTTGTCGGGAGGAATAACGACGTAGACCGGCATCGCGGAGACCCCCCGGGCCTTCAACTGGCGCACGAACTCGCTCTCCGCGAGGACCCGGTTCTCGGGGACCTGAAGGATCCAGAAGACGGCGACCTTCTTTACGGGGCCGCGATAGTCTTTGTCCTTCCAGACGTCGGTAAAGACTGTCTGGGCAATGCCGATCGCTCCGATTAAGGTGATAACCGCCATCCATGATACTATCAGGATCATGCGCTTCATCGATAACCTCCCGGAACGTTTCCCCGCGCGAGGAATGTCTTCAATTTCGGCGACGACTGTCTTTTGCCGGAACTCTCGGCGTACGCATCTGTTATTTCTTCCCGCCGACCGGCTGCGATGCCGCTGCAGGCGGCTGCGACTGTTTGTCGGCTTCCACGACCCACCCGCCGCCCATGGCCTTGTAGAGGTTGATGAGTGCGCGCAGGAGCGAGTCCTGCGTCTGGGCATACGAGAGCTGAGCGTTAAAGAGGCTTCGTTCGGCGTCCAGCACTTCGATGTAGCTCGTGTAGCCGTTCTCGTAGCGAAGACGCGCCAGCCGGGCATAGGTCGCAAGCGCTTCGACCTGCTTCGCTTGCGCGTCGAGTTGCACACGCGTCCGGTCCTGGTCGATGAGCGCGTCCTCGAACTCGCGGAACCCGTTCTGGATCGCGGACTCATATCCGAACAATGCTTCCTGCTGGACGGCCTCGGCGGCCTTTACGGTCCCTTTGATCTTTCCGGCCGTGAAGATCGGGCCCGCAAGGGCGCCCGCATAGCTCCAGGCCCCAGCCGGACCGGTGAAGAGGTCCTTGAGCTGTGTGCTGACCGACCCGAAGAAGCCCGTGAGCGAGATTGACGGGAAGTACTGCGCCTTTGCCACGCCGATGCGCGCGTTCGCAGCGATGAGGTTCTGCTCGGCCTGGCGGACATCGGGACGGCGCATCAGCAGGTCGGACGGCATGCCGGCCGGAATGACCGGCAATGCGATATCGTCGAGCGCCCTGCCCCGAAGGATGGGTCCGGGGTTCCTGCCGAGCAGGATGCTGATGAAGCTCTCCTGCTGCCTGACACGCTTTTCCAGGTCCGGGATCGCAGCCAGGGCAACATAGTATTCCGAACGGACCTGGCTCAGCTCCATCTCCGAGATGTTGCCGCCTTTGAACCGGAGCTCAAAGAGCCTTACTGATTCCTCGCGGCTCTTGGCGGTCTTCCGGGCGATCTCGAGCTGCTGGTCGAGCGACCGCAGGTCGATGTACGCCGTCGCCATTGACGTAACAAGCGACAGGATCACGCCGCTCCGGGCATCCTCGGCGGAGAGGAGGTCCGCCTTCGCAGCCTCGGTCGCTCGCCTGACCTTACCCCAGAGGTCGATCTCCCAGCTCGCGTTGAACTCGGCCTGGTAAAGACTGTAGTTCCGTC